>Ga0209490_10000419_pt1 | contig 42939 bp, 37 predicted proteins | sample MAT06_FD_187209 | JGI IMG/M metagenome (GOLD analysis project Ga0209490, IMG submission 187209) | Freshwater microbial communities from Lake Fryxell liftoff mats and glacier meltwater in Antarctica - MAT-06 (SPAdes) (version 2) | ecosystem: Environmental > Aquatic > Freshwater > Ice > Liftoff...
CTCCGTACGGTCGTGTTCGATTTCAGTGTAGCAGCCAAAGCTCATCGCTACTTCGCCATCCGTGCGCTTGATCGCGTTCGCGCGACACCCAGCAAAGCCAGCACTGTGGAGGGTGAGCGCGAGCTTGCCGCCCGTTTCGACTTCCATCCCCCCTCACTTCCAGTTGCGTTCTATGCTCAATTGGAGGCACGGCAGCGGCTTGGTGCGATCGAATCGGTGCGCACTTCACGCAGCGAGCTCGCATTGGGTGCAGGCATCGCGGGGGCACTTTAGCGGACGGCCGCGCTACTTTCGCCGCAGCGCCCCTTTGAGCAGTGCTTTGACGCTGTGCCGCGCGAGGGATGGGATGCCGATCAGGCCTTTAGTGAGAGTGCCGGTGAGTGAGGCTGCGAGTGCCATCGGCGTTGAGCCATGGGCTTCGATCACCACGCGTTCGCCGGTAACACTATCCTCAAGGGCGCCGCGCGCAACCGTGCGCGAACCGTCGGAGCGGATTTCGATCACCATCCGCGCTACCACAGGGAGCTCGTCGGCTGTTTCGAGCGCGCCCGGAGCTCCCTGCGAACGGGTCAACGAAATAGCAGGCTTGCGCGGTTTACTATCAAAAATGCCCATCAATTGCCTCTGTCGCCAGGGAGCGCCGTGCGCGGCCGCTTGTTCCGCCACGGCTTCCAGCTCTCGGGATAAAGGAGCGCTGCATCGCACTGTGGGCGGCGTTGACCTGCATAGACATCTGAGCCCTTACCCGTGTGGACCAAGATACGTTCATGTTCATCGATAAATACGCTTTCGCTGAGGCCGTCCTTAGCTTCTGCGGGCCAAGCGTACGCTACGAATCGGCGCTCCGCCCGTTCTTCGTCTACCTTTCCTGCCTGTTTGGGATCGGACACCCAGCCACCCGTCTTGGCGGGCAAACAAACGATAAAACAGTAGCCATCCAGCCTTAGGCACGGACCTTCGGGTAGTTGTAGCAGCGAGGCCCCCCGCGCCAGGGCCATCGGCGCGGAAAGGCGCGCGTTTTTCCCCCTGACGGCCGTGCGACCCGCGAGTTCTTCGATGAAGGCGGCTGAGCCAATCCGATCGTGATCTGGATCGATCTCCGCTTGTTCGCGCATCACATCTTCAGCAAACAACAGTTGTCGCAGGTGTGAAACCGCACGCACACCACTGGCTCGTTTGCCGGATTCAACGATCCCAGGTAGCGCTTCTCGAACCGTGAATCTGAGGAGGCCAATCAACGCTAGGGCACCAGCCCCAACTGCGAGCCAATGCCGACGGCGTGGTGCTGTGGTTCCCGCGGCAGACAGATAGGCAAAGAACGCAAACGCCAGCGCGAACGGGGCCCCGCGGGACCAAACAATCGAGAATCCGGCGAACGCGAGCGCAACTGCAACCAGCCTGTCTTTGGAAGAAGAGCTCTCGGTACGCTCAACGGACTCGGCCATGCTTGGGGCGTGCCAGAGAGGCCTTGTCGGCACAAGCCGTGCTGCTCAAGAACCTGGCGTGCGCGGCGGCTTCAGGCTGATTTCGCCATGCTCCGCCTCGCTGGCGGTGTCGGGCCGGAAAGAATACGTCACCAAAGGACGCTCCGCGAGGCTCGGTTTAGGCTTGAGCACGGGGCGAGAATGAGCTTGGGCGCTGATCGGCTCACGCCAATCTTCCATTGAGGAAGACCGCGTAGCATCCAGGACAGCGGAGCTAAGCTCAGGTGGGGGATCGGGAAGCAGGAGGGGGCTTTGGCTGTGTCGACGGTCGCGCGGCAGGGCCGAGCCGAGTGAAAGTGGGGGGGCTGGGAGAGCGCCTCCGAGATCCCAGGCACCATCGGCTCTATCGGCAGGCCAGCGTGGCATGCGAGGCGTTCCAGGAGGTGCAGATGCAAAACCGGGTGCGGGATCCGTGGGGCGCTCGTTCTGCGGGGACGATGGCCGCTGAGCTTGGGGAGCACTCGCCGTCGGGGCCGAACCATCCAGGGCCTGTTTTTTTGCGTACAAGAGTTCACGATGGGCGTCGTCCCTCTGTGCTTGCAGGCGGCGGATCAGCTCTAGCGAGCGCTGCTTGTCCAGCAGCAGCTTATCGACCATTTCATTCGACGCAACGAGTTGGCGCTGCACCTCGCTCAGGCGATCTCCGAGATCCATCGCGGGCGGGCGGGCCGTGGGTGCCTCATCGGAAGCCTGGCGGGCCATCGGCGAAGCAACTTTGGGCAAATTTCCGAGCCCAGGATCCGTCTTGATACGCTGTGAACCGAGGCTATGCCGGCGGGTTGTTGGTGGCTCCGATTTGAAATCCGTACGCTCTTCGGTGGCGCGTGGTGAGCTTGTCGGCGCACCCGACTTCAACCTGGCTACCTGCGAAAAAACCTCATCTCGCTGCCGATAGGCCTGTTTCAGCTCAGAATCGTGCTCTTCGATGAGCAGAGTTAAAAATTCGTCGTTCTGTTCAAGAGTGCGCAAGATATCAGCGACTGCCTGCCGACGCTCCGTACGAAGCTGTTCTTCCAAACGCACAATACGGTGCTGAAGCTCGTGCTCGTTCGGCTCGCCGGGGGCTAACGGGGCTACGGGGGCAAACGGGGCTAACAGTCCGCGCAATTCTCGCGCGTGCTGCGCCAGTGCGCGCTCGGCTTCTCCGGCACTCGCGATTCCTGTGCCAATCTGCTCCAGCGCCTTCATGAGCTGTCGAATGGCAGCGTGTGCTGGCTCGTTCACGTCTGTTGCACCCGGACGGGGTGCGACTCCGCTGACATACTGGGAGCTGCAACGTTCGTCTGCGTCGGGCAGAGGCTCTTCTCCAGGCATGTCAGAGATGCTCTCCCCATCCACCTGACTGCCTGAGTTCAAAAGCATGAGCCTACGTATATACCCGAAAAAATGCGGCCCGTCCGTAAGACACTCAGATTTTCATGCTTAATACGGTCGACACTTCCGCTACCCTATCGGGTGGGTACTCGAGTGTTCCATGCGTAGCGCCAACCATCCCCCTACCCCTGAGAGTGAGCTTGAAAAGCAGCTAGAGCGCCTGGCGACTCGGGCTCGCGCGTTTGCTCGGGCGCCCATTTCCAAGAAAATTATATGGCTGCGCGAGGTGCGCACGGGCCTGAGCCGGGTTTCAGCTGGACTCGCAGAGCGTGCCTGCGATGCCAAGCACATCGATTTTTCAAGCAACCTTGCAGCTGAGGAATGGCTGAGCGGCCCCGGCATCATTCTGAGACACTTGCGTCTTTACGAGGACAGCCTGGTGCGCCGGGCTGCGCATGGCTCGACGTTGGGGCCGCTTGCGCGTGTCACCGAAACAGCTGAAGGCCGCACCCGCGTCTGCGTATTGCCGGCCGACAACTATGATCGTGCGATCTTCATGGGGTTCACGGCGGAGACATGGTTCGAACAGGGTGTCCGTTCCGTCGATGTCGCTGGGCTGCAAGGGTGCTTCTACGATAAAGCAGAGCCAGAGGGTGGTGTGTCGTTGGTGCTGGGGGCTGGCAACGTTGGTTCGATTCCGGCCGTCGATGCGCTCCACAAGCTATTCATGGACGGGCGCGTTTGTCTGCTCAAGTTGAATCCTGTGAATGACTATCTTGGTCCGCTATTTGAGCAGGCGTTTGCGGTTCTCATCGAGCAAGGGTTCCTCCAGATAGCCTACGGTGGTGGAGCGGTGGGGGCGTACCTGTGTCAGCACCCGCTCATTCAAGACATTCACATAACGGGTTCCGAGCAAACGCACGACCTCATCGTATGGGGTCCGCCGGGCGCGGCCCGTGAGTTGCGCAAGCAGAACCATCAACCTCTGCTCAACAAACCCATCACCAGCGAACTCGGAAACATCAGCCCCGCCATCATCACTCCCGCCAAATATACAGAGAGTCAGCTCCAGCTGATGGCGCGCAACCTCGTTGGCACGTTTGTGCTCAATGCCGGCTTCAATTGCAACGCCACGAAGGTCCTGGTTTTAGCCCGTGGCTGGCCACAAGCACCGGCATTCCTCGCGGCAGTCGGGGCCTGGCTTTCGCGTGTTCCGCCGCGATTCCCATATTATCCAGGGGCGCATGCGGTCTATCGGCAGCTCGTAGACGCCGCGTCGCGCGTGGAGCTTTTTGGGGGCGAACAAACCGGCACGCTCCCGTGGGCACTCGTTCGTGATGTGGAGGCCGAGGCCGGCGCCTTCAACACCGAGCCCTTTTGCGCCGTGCTCAGCCAAACTTCGCTGGGTAGCCCGGATCCAGACGAATTTTTCCAAGCCGCAACGCTGTTCCTGAATGAGCACGTGAAGGGAACCCTCAACGCCATGTTGCTCTTGCCTCCGCAGGCGGAGCGAGATCCATGCTTCCGGCGAGCGGCCGAAAGAGCAATCCGGGAGCTTCGTTACGGTGTGATCGGAGTCAATCATTGGCCAGCGGCCGCGTTTGGAATGGGCTCGATTCCGTGGGGTGGTTATCCAGGGGCAAGCTTGGCGGATATCCAAAGTGGTATCGGTTTTGTGCACAACACGTTCATGCTGGAACGCATCGAAAAGAGCGTCTTGCGCGGTCCTTTTGCCGCATTCCCACTCCCGATGTGGTTTCCTGGGCACCGCACACAACGCCTGGTCGCGACCAAGTTTTGTGAGTTTGAAGCGGCGCCGACTTGGGGCAAGGTGTTCGGGTTGGCGGCCTCGGCACTTCGAGCCTAGGGCGCTCAGCGTTGGGCAGCGGCCCAGCCTGCACGCCTTCGTCCGTGCCGTCTCTCGCGCTCGACGGCCTCTAGGTAACGCTCTACATCGATTTGCATCGTGTGGCGCGCTGAAGGGACATAGCGCCTTTCGCGTGCAGTCTGTTCACGGGCTAGCTGGCGCGAGATCTCGCCCTGGGGAGGCAAGGCGTAGTCCCCTTTCAAGCACTCAGCGACCCATCGGCCTTGCACTTCGGTGATGGGCATGATCGCCCCGAGCGGTTGGCAAAGTCCAATGAAAAAGAGATTGGGAATGTCTGGGTGAAAGACGCGGTGAAATAGCTCAAGCTTGTTTTCGACCGGTGCGAGGACGTCCGGCGCAAAAAATGGAAACGAGACCCTGTAGCCGGTACTGTAAATAACCGCGTCGATGGGCTCCACGCTGCCATCCGAAAATTCAACATTCTTGTGTAAAAATCGCTGGATCGGGGGTTTAGCAACCAGATCACCCGAGCCGAGCCGAATCAGAAGCTCACTCGACACGGTGGGGTGAGCTTCCAACAGCCGATGATCGGGCTTCGGTAGACCAAAACGCTCCATCCTGCCTACCACCGCAGAAAACAAAAGGGTGATCAGTGAGCGGCGAAAGGGAAACCAGGCCGGCAACGAGAAGCCAGCGTCGATCGGTCTACCGAACAGGTATTTAGGCAAAATGTAGGCGCCGCGCCTGACGGAGAGGAATACCTTGCGGGCATTGCCCGCGTGACTCAACTCGCAGGCAATATCCACCGCGCTATTGCCGAGGCCTACCACAATCACATTCTTATCTCTGAGGTCATACGGCGCTGTGGGGTCAATGTAGTGATGGGAGTGAAAGGCCATTCCGTCGAATTGGCCAGGGGCAGGAGGATCGGGCAACCGTGGATCCCAGTGATGCCCGTTGGCTACAACGAGAGCCTGGTAGTGCTCTATTTGCCCACCAGTTAACTCTACCCGCCAGGTGCCATCCGGTAAGGGCGTTGCGCTCACAACTCCAGTCTGGAAACGAATGAAGCGCGCGAGGCGAAACTCCTGGACGTAAGCTTCGAAGTAACTCGCCAGTAGTTCGTGGCGCGGGTAGTCTGGATAGTGGTCGGGCATCGGGAAATCCGAAAACTCCGAACGCCGCTTAGAGGTATTGATGTGGAGCGAGCGATAGGCTGACGAAAGCCCGTTCGAATTCTCGAAAACCCAGTTGCCGCCGACCTTGTCACTCTTCTCGTAGCAATCGACGGAAAGCCCAGCATCTGAGAGCGCTTTGAGCGCGGAGAGGCCCGAGGGGCCGGCGCCGATCACACACACCTTCGGCTGGTTCAGTTGGGACCTCCGCATGTTGGCAGGAGCGCACCAATCGCCTGGCTCGCTGTCAAGGCACCGGCGCCCGGGCGGGGGACGAGACAGCCCGAACGCTTATATAGGAGAAAAGAACGCTCAAACCGGCAGAGGACGCAAGTATCGGTCGCGCCGTGACGTCTGGTGGAGGAGCCCGCTAGCATGGACGTCCCCGCCCGGGCGGAAGCTAAGTCCAAGATGTTAAGAATTCTCCTGGTTGAAGATTCCGAAAGCATGCGTGCGTTCGTGAGCGCATGTCTGGACCAAGGAGCGACCCAGCTCGGCGAGGTGGAGTTGATTCAGGCGGCAAGCGGATTTGATGCGCTGCGTTTGCTGCCTCGGGGTCGGTACGATTTGGTGATCAGCGACATCAACATGCCCGATATCAATGGCCTGGAGCTTTTGAATTTTATCCGTGCGAACGAGAAGTATCGCGATCTTCCCGTGCTTCTGATCTCGACCCAATCTTCCGAAAAGGATCGGCAACGCGGCCTCGCACTGGGTGCCACGGTGTTTCTGGCGAAGCCATTTTCTTCCGAACAGCTTGTCGCTGCCCTGCGAGCTGCGCTGGATGGAGCAAGCTGAGAAATGGTCGATTCCATAGACAAGGCGCGGGAGGAATTTTTCTCCGAGGCACAGGAGATCATCGAAACTTTTTCGCGCAATCTCTTGGCGTTGGACGCCACGATCAGCGAAGGCGTGAAAGATCCAACATTAGTCAATGAAGCGTTCCGCGCTGTGCACACCCTGAAAGGGTTGGCGGGGCTGTTTGGGGCGGTCGCGATGGGAACGCTCTCCCATCACCTGGAGGATCTGCTGGATGAGCTGCGGCTCGGGCGAACCGAGCTGACACGCGCGGTTCTGGATCTCTTGTTCGGATCGATCGACGTTTTTGGCAAAATTTTGGTCGCTGAACGCGCCGGGAGTGAGGCCATCCCTCCGGGCCTAGATGAGCTCGTCGGTCGCTTAAGAGAGCTAGGTGGGAGCGTAGCACCCGAGCCCGGGATGGTGACGGAGTACGAGCTCGATCCTGGAATGTTGGCCGTACTCACCGAGTACGAAGAGCACCGCCTGCGTTCCAACTTAGAGCAAGGGCTAAGGCTCTACCGGCTGCACGTGAAGTTCGACTTGGCGACACTCGATAAGGCGCTTGAGGAGATTAAGGACCGCGCCAAACGCCATGGTGAGATCATCACCTATCTACCGACCGGCGAATCTTCGAGCATCGAAACCATCGAGCTCGACCTCTTGATGGCATCTCACGATGATCTGTCGATTCTGATCGGAGCTCTCGCATCCGAGCGCATCATCGTCGAAGAGATCGAAAGAAAACCCCAGCTGCCCGCGGCGTTTTCGTCGCGACGCCACCCGCCGGCCGTCGCAGAAAGTATCTTGTCGGTTCCGAGTGGACATCCCCGGCTTGGCGAAGAAACCGCCGATTTAGCGCTGGTTTCTCCTGATCGTTCCCTTAGAAGCCTGACGCAAACAGTGCGTGTTGACATTCGTAAGCTGGATCGCCTGATGAATATCGTCGGCGAGCTGGCCATCGTGCGCAACGTGCTCTCCAGGATTGCGGATCGCGTGCGTGCAGAAGGACAACCGCAGATTTCTTCCGAATTGCTCCGCGTGCATCGGAATTTCGAGCGCCGCCTCACCGAGATGCAGGATGGCATCTTGGAGGTCCGGATGGTGCCTCTTGGGCAGGTCTTTGAACGTTTGTCCCGCGTTGTACGCCAGATCAGCCGCGAGCTCGACAAGGAGATCCGCTTTGTTATTACCGGTTCAGAAACCGAGATTGATAAACTGATTGTTGAGGAATTGAGCGATCCTCTGATGCACATGATTCGCAATTCAATCGATCATGGCATTGAAGATGCCGCGGAGCGAGCCCGGGTGGGCAAGCCGGCAGCCGGCACCATCGCGTTAAATGCCTTTCAGAAGGGCAACCACGTCGTGATCGAGATCGAAGATGACGGGCGCGGGATCGACGAAAGTGCCCTCATGCAGAAAGCGTTGCGGCTAGGTAAGATTGATCTCACCGATCGTGAACAACTCTCTCGCGAGGAGGTCTTGAGCCTCATCTTCCTGCCAGGTGTGAGCACTCGTGAACGAGCGGATGATGTGAGCGGTCGCGGTGTCGGAATGGACGTCGTGAAGACCAATATTGGTCACCTGGGTGGTGTCATTGATGTTCAGAGCGAACCTGGCATTGGGACCAAGATGACCATCACGTTGCCCATCACACTGGCAATCGTGAGTGCACTCCTCGTGAAAGTGGGTGAACAAGTTTTCGCAATCCCCCTGAATAGCGTGTCCGAGGCACTGGCATTTGATGGTCGCGGCGTACGAGTTGTCGATGGCCGAGAGCTCATGGGGCTACGTGGACAATCCCTGCCGCTGTGTCGTCTGGCGCGGGTGTTCGACCTCCCCGAGGAGAACCCTTCCGGAAGAAAGTTCGTCGTGGTGGCAACCGTCGGCACGAAGCGCCTGGGCATTTTAGTAGACTATCTGATTGGTCAGCAGGATATCGTGATCAAGCCGCTCGGTAAGAGTCTCGCGCAAGTGCGAGGATTTTCGGGAGCTACAGAGCTTGGCGACCAGAACGTGGGTCTTGTGCTCGATCCGGCGGCGCTGGTCGAAGAAGTGCTGTTGAGCGGCGAGAGCGCACGCGAAAAGGGGCTTCGCGCGCATGGCTAACCTGACGCGGGTTGAGCGCCGCGGGCATCTCCGTCGAGCAGCGGCTGCGGGCCCGATCCGCGAGTTTCTCACGTTCACACTTTCGGTTGATTTGTATGCCGTGGAACTCACCACGATCCGCGAGATTGTGAGCCCACCGCCCGTGACTCACGTTCCGCGCGCCGCACACGATGTGCTTGGTGTCTGCAGTGTAAGAGGGGTGCTTGTCACTGTCGTTGATTTGAGAAAACGCCTCCGGGTGGCCGCCCCGCCTGCTTCCTCGCGCACTCGGATCCTGTTGAGCAAAACCGGATCGGGCGAGGTGGTTGGGTTATTGGTTGATGAAGTGCGCCAGGTCATTCGCCTGGGTGCGGGGGAGATCGAGCCGGTGGCTGCGGTACTTGGCGGGGATATTTCTGCGCATGTTCTGGGGATTGGTCGCCCGGGCAATGACCCGATTATTCTGCTCGATCTGAACTCCATCATAGGTGCTTAGCAGTATGCAACGTAGCCAAGGTCGCCCCGACCCCAAACGCAGCCTCGTAGGCTTCTCCGTTGGCGATGTGGAATATGCTGTGTCCATCAGTTCGGTGAGGGAGATCGTGAATGCGTTGCCGATCACACCGGTGCCGAACGCACCGCTAGCCGTTTTAGGTGTCGCTGATCATCGCGGCGAAGTGGTGCCGGTGATTGATTTGCGCGCTCGCTTTGGGTTGCCACCTGTTGAAATTGGTCCGAAGAGGAAATGGATCCTCGTGGATGTCCAGGGGCGCACCTTGGGGCTGGCGGTTGATCGGGTCACCGAGGTTTTTGGATCGGAAGGTGGCGTACTTCGGCCGGCTCCTGAGTTTGGCACGGGTGACGAAACACGGGGGATTTCTGGGGTGGCCGCGCACGCGGGCAAGCTGATTTTTGTGCTAGATCTCGACTCTTTTGAAGGACTCACTCGAGCGATGGATCCAAGTCGGCTGGAGCGGGGCACGCGCTTGTGACTTCCGCCACTGACAGCAAGTCGCTTCTGGCCTCCGTTGATTCTGAGGATCGTCGACGGGGTGTGGCGCTATTGGAGGGTGCGACCTCGGGCGAACGCGCTCAGATCTTGGTGTCAGCCATGGCGGACACGGATTGGAGAGTTCGGAAGGAAGCTGTGCGGGTCGCTATCGCCTTGGTGCCAGCGAGCGATGTGTTGGCGCAACTGCTGCTTCCATTCACGGAGAGTGAGCATGTGGGTCAGCGTAATGCTGTGGTCGAAGCGCTTGCGCTGTACGGCGCAAACGCGGTGCGTGCCCTCGAGCTGAAGCTCCCAAGTTTTGATGCGGATGCGAGAAAGTTGGCAGCCGAGGTGCTCGGCCGGAGCCGCGAGCGAAGTGCACTCGGGGCTTTGGCAGGCTTGTGTGGGGACCCGGATAAAAACGTACAATTGGCGGCAATTGAGGCGATTGCGTGGCTGGGGGCTGTCGATCAAGAAGCCGCACTCAGCCTGCTTCAAACGGTCCTCTCGCGGGAAGATCCGCTATTCTGCTTGGCGGCACTCAGCGGAATGGGTCAGCTCGGGATCGCTCCTCCTTTTGAGCTGCTACAAGGGTTGCTCGCGGATCCTCTCTTGCGAAGTACTGTGGTGGCGTCGCTCGGGCGCACATTCGATATCCGGGCGCTTCCTATCTTGATGAAGGAGTTCGAGTCCGGTCACGGGGCTGCTGGGCAGGCCGCACTTTTGGCGTTGGCCGAGCTTGGGCGCGTTGAGCCTGCGGTGCGCGACAGTATTCAGAGAACGCTTGTCAGCAGCAGCGATCTTGTGGACCGCGTTGCTTCCTATGTGCAGGATGGGGAGGGAAAAGTAACGCTGCGCAAGGCTGCTCTCTACCTGTGCGGTGTTTCGGCAAGCAGTGTCGCTGCGAGTGTTGTGGTGGCGCAGCTGACGGACATCGCCGTCGCCGAGGAAGCTGAGTCAGCACTCGTCATGCTGGGCGAGCTCGGAATTATGGCGGTGCTACGCGTTATTCAAACAGCGGAAGCTGAAGACTTGGAAACGCTCCTGGAAGTTCTGTCCCGCATGCCGCCCGTTCGGGAGCTCGAAGCAGAAGTTAGCCGGACATTGCTAGGAGTGCTTGAAGTGGGTGAGCCTGAGCCGCTACGTGCGGCTTTGGCGGCTGCCGCCGTGCACGGCGGAGCCTCGCTTATTTCAGCGCTTTTGCCCTGGCTTGGCGCTGACATCCGGGTGACGGTGCGCCGGGCAGCCCTCGCTGCGCTCGCAGAGCTTGCCCGCCGGTTTCCGGAAACAGCACGTCAGATCGCGAAGGGTGCTGGGAGCCAGTCGCTGGCTTGGCCTGCCGTGGTTGCAGCGCTGGGGGCGCCACTCGAAGAACAGGTTGAAACGGACGTTGCCCATCTTAAACAGCTGTTAGCTAGCGACGATAAAACGACACGGCGGGCAGCTGTGGAGGCACTCGCGGTGCTGCGAGCTTCCTCAGCGATCGAGGTGTTGGCGCTCGCGCTCACGGACGAGGAAAGCGAGGTGCAGATTGCAGCTCTTGGTGCTCTCGGGAGCGTGCGGAGTGATGACGGTTCGGCCGAAGGCGCGGAGCATCTCATCAATCTGATAGAGCAGGTCGAAGAAGACGCGCTCCTGGTGCCCGCCATTCATGCACTGGGGAAAACGAACGACGGTCGCGCATTGGCCGTCCTTCGATCTCTCGTCTTGAGTAGGAAGCCGCTGCGCGCACTCGCAGCTATCGAGGCGGTCAGTGTTCTCGGCGAGGCGTCACGCAATGACGCCCTCATCGACGCGCTTTCCCATCCCACCTCGGATGTCGTTAAGCTGGCGCTCGAGGCGTTGCTGGCAGGCTTGGGGGATGCGGGGCTCCCGCACCTCGAAAGTTGCCTACGACACCCTGTCTGGGATGTTCGGCGGTTTGCAGCTGAGCTTTCTACCCGTATTCTGGGCGTGAACGTCGCATTCTTGCGAACCTGCTTGCGCGAAGAGCAGATCCCCCAAGTCTCGGCTGCACTGCAGCGCGCTTTATCCGAGATTGAAACGCGCTCAAGCGTACGGCGCTCGCGCGTGCCCAGCACTCAGGAGCCCGCCTGAGCATGGCGCTGGGCGCTTCGCGCGATATTCGGCACAGCCTCACGGCGGCGGAGTTTCGCCTGTTGCGCGATCACATCAACGAGCAGGCCGGGCTCTCGTTTGAAGAAGAGTCGATGTACATGTTTGAGCGCCGCCTGTCCGAGCGCCTCGACGAACTCGGGCTCTCGTCTTTTTCGGAGTATTACAAACACCTGCGTTACCACGCAGGCGGCTCTCAGGAACTCGACGAAGCGCTTGAGCTCATCACCACCAAGGAAACTTATTTCTTCCGACAGGAATACCAGCTCACAGCGTTTCAGACTGAGATTCTACCAGAGCTCTCGAACACGCTGGCCCTTCAAAAACGTCTCCGCCTCTGGAGCGCAGGTTGCTCGACAGGCGAGGAAGTTTACACGCTCGCGATGCTCACTTATCAGACAGGGCTGTTTAGGGATTGGGCAGTGCGCGTGGTGGGTACGGATCTCTCCCGGCGTAGCGTGGCCCACGCCCGGCGCGGGCGTTATCGCGAAAGTGCTTTGCGCGTGACTAGCCCGGTGCAGCGAGCAGCTTTCTTTGATGAACGCTCCACAGCCGGAGCGACTCAATGGGAAGTGAAGGAGCTGATCAAGAGCAGCTGCTGGTTTGGGCAGCTGAACCTATTGGAGGCCGGCAAAGCGTCGACGGTTGGCCGGGTAGATGTCATCTTTTGTCGAAACGTGTTGATCTACTTCGACCAGGATTCCCGTCGGAAAGTCATCGACGCCCTCTACGAGCGGCTTGTCCCCGGCGGCTACCTGCTCTTGGGTCACTCAGAAAGCCTACTGAACTTGTCCACTGCGTTTGAGTTAGTGCACCTCCGGGACGACCTGGTGTACAGAAAGCCGCTGGCAGCCCAGCGTTGGGATCGATAGATGGACCAAGTGAGCGCTAAAGATAAGCCCATACGCGTATTGATCGTGGATGATTCTGCGTTCAATCGTCGAAACATTTCCGAGATCCTGGGTGCCGCGCCCGAAGTCGAAGTCGTTGGCAAAGCGAGCGATGGTGAGGAAGCTATTCGGCAGGTGACGCAGTTGCGCCCCGATGTGATCACGCTCGATCTCGAAATGCCCAAGATGGATGGCTTCACCTTCCTTCGCATCTTGATGAGTCGGATGCCGACGCCGGTGGTGGTCGTTTCCAGCTACAGCCAGAAAGAGAATGTCTTTAAGGCGCTTGAGCTCGGGGCGCTTGATTTTGTGACCAAGCCCGATCGCCGAGTTGACAGTGATTTCTCGGGCATCCGCGAGGATCTGTTGCGGAAAGTGCTGCTCGCTCGCAGCGTGCGCTCGAGCCAAGTACTTCGGCCAAAAGCTTGGGCCCAGCAACCCGGCGCGACGAACGCAAAGCCTGTGCGGCCCGTTGCTGGTCCACCGCCTCGCTATGTGATCGCGATTGCTTCCTCCACTGGTGGTCCGACGGCGCTGATGGAGATCTTCGCCCAGCTGCCCGCCTCTTCTAAGAATACTTTCTTGGTGGCGCAGCACATGCCCGATAAATTCACACGCACGTTTGCCGAGCGGCTTGATCGGCAGAGCGCTGTTTCGGTGAGTGAAGCCCAGGATGGGGATGTGGTGGCGCAAGCCGTAGGCTTCGTATGCCCTGGGCGGCGCTGCATGCAGCTAGAAATGGCTGCAGGGGGCCAGCTTCGTATCAAAGTCTCCCCGCCTGACGACGGGGATCGCTACGTACCGAGTGCCGACCGTCTCTTCACCAGCGTGGCCAACGTCGCTGGCTCACGTGCGGTCGGAGTGATCCTGACCGGCATGGGCGATGATGGGACGCTGGGTGCCCAAGCTATTCTCGACAAAGGTGGGATCGTGATTGCGGAGAGTGAATCAACTGCGGTGGTCTACGGCATGCCGGGAGCCGCGGTGCGCGCCAATGCCGTGAGCCGGAGCTCGCCGCTCAACGAAATTGGCGTATTCCTGTCCCGACTCTGACGGGAGCTTGGGAGTCGTGCTCAGCGCAGAAACGCGTCCACAAGGCCACCATCCACGTTAATGACCTGTCCGGTGGTGCGACGCAGGCGATTGGAGACCAAGAGGAAGACCGCTTCAGCTTGATCTTCGGGGGTGATGGGCTGCTTCAAGAGTGTGCGATCGGCATAGAATTGAGCCAGCTTGTCGCGCAGGCTCTCCGTTGTTTCAGCTTCACTGTGAGCAATGCTATATTTGGCCAACGACGAGAGCACTCGGTCGCGCGGGAACATGGTGCTGCCTTTGACAACGGTCGCCGGAGCCACCGCATTGACGCGCACGAGCGGTGCCAATTCGACGGCCAGCTCACGGACCAAGTGATTAGCTGCAGCTTTCGAGGTGTCGTAAGCCACGCTGCCCTTCTTGGCGACTGCCGCATTGACTGAGGTGGTGATCACGAAGTTGCCAGGCGTGCCTTGGGCTTTCCAAATTGCGCTGGCTTCGTCGGCGACGAGGTACGGCCCCGTCACGTTGATGCCATAGGTGAGGGCCCATTTCTCATCTTCAATATGGCCCGTTTTGTCGGGTGGAACGAAGATCCCGGCGGTGACGACCACCGTATCGATACCGCCATAGGCCAAGACAACCTGCGCTAGGGCCGCGCGGATGCTTTCACGTTGGGTGATATCTGCGGCGAGGGCCACCACAGGGCCAGCGCCGGAGATACCGGTGCCCGCGACGCCGATTCCGACTCCATACGCGCGCTCAAGCTCCGCAGCGGCCATTTTCGCAGCCGCCAGATCGCGGTCGATGCAGGCCACGGTAGCTCCTTCTTTCATCAAACGAATGGCCACCTGCTTGCCGATGCCATTGCCCGCCCCGATTACGGCGATAACTTGCCGCGAAAGCTCCGCTTCAGCCGGCATGCGACGGAGCTTCGCCTCTTCAAGGGCCCAATATTCGATATCGAATGCTTCTTGCTCGGGCAACGCTACGTATTCGCTGATGGCTTCGGCGCCTCGCATCACTTCGACAGCGCAATTGTAGAATTCAGCGGTGACCCGGCTCTCTGATTTGGTCTTCCCCCAAGCGATCATGCCGCAACCCGGGATCAACACAACCGACGGATTGGGATTGCGCATGGCCGGAGAATCAGCTCGTTTGCAGCGCTCGTAGTAGGCCTTGTAGCCCTCGCGATAGGCTGCCAAGCCGTCCGTGAGCTTCAGCTTCAACGCCGCCACGTCTTCCTTCGCCGGGTCCCAATCCAGATACAGAGGCTTGATCTTGGTGCGCAAGAAATGATCGGGGCAGCTGGTGCCGAGAGCAGCGAGACGGGGCGCGTCTGCGGAGTTCACGAACCGCAGCATGGCTTCGTCGCTTTGGACGGTGCCAATCAAGCGTTCAGCTTGGAATGTGATCTGTCCGCGAATGAAGGGGAGCACTTCCGCCAACACACGCTCTCGGTCCGCTTCCGGTAGGGAGGCAATCTTCTGTCCCCCAAAGGTCTTCTCGCCCTTGTCGCACTGGGCGATGTAGGCGTCAGCTTTTTCAATCAGCGAAATCGTCAGCTCGTAGCAGGCCTTGTCGTCCGGAGCCCAATTGATCACGCCGTGTTGCCCCATGATGGCGCCCTTGGACCTGGGGCTCTTCTTGCAGATTTCCTGGAGCTCCAATCCGAGCTCAAAGCCCGGACGCAGCCAATTCATGTAGGTGAGCTCGCCGCCAAATACCGTCTCGGTGAGCTTTTCGCGATCTCGGCAGGCCGCCACTGCAATCACCGAATTCGGGTGCATGTGGTCGACGTGTTTTTGGGGCACAAACGAATGCAGCGGCGTATCGATCGACGCTGCGCGCGGATTCAGATTGAAGGTCGAATGTTTGTACATGTCGACCATTTTATCCTCCGCTTCGCTTTTCACGCCCCGGCTAGGGAAGCGTGCATAGACGTCCTGCAAGCTCATGACGCGCTTTTGATAGAGCGATGCAAAGCCATCCTGTTTTGAGGTTCGGAGGTCGCCACCCGAGCCTTTGACCCAGAGCACCTCGACCTCCTCGTTAGAGATCGGATCCTTCTCGCTCAGCTTCGCGGAGGTATTGCCGCCGCCCGTGTTCGTAACACGCTGATCCGAACCCAAAAGATTCGAGCGATACACGAGCCTCTCGATTGGGCTGAGCTTGGAAGCGTGGGCATCATCCCACTTCGGGTAGGGGCGCTGGGATTTGGGGTTTTGGTTCACTGTCTGTCTCCTGTTCGTCTCGTTGAGCTGAGAAAATCTGAGTTTCACGCGTTCACGCGGCTAAAAGTGCCTTTTTGGGAATCTTGACACCTGCTGCCGATAGCGTTGCCGGCAGGGCATCAGTGAGCAGATGCTGGATCTCCGCAAGCGGCAGTAAGAATTCAGCAGCCCGGTGTCCAACCTTTGCGGCATCCAAGCAAAAAATCGCCGCGTCCGCGCGTTGAAGGATCGCGCGCTGCAGGGCCACCACGTCAACCACAGAATTCCAAAGCCCTTCGTGAGTGAGGCCCTCGGCGCCCAGAAACGCGAGGTCGAATCGCCACAACTGAACTGCTGACAGCGAGTTGGCTCCAGCCAGGATTGAACTGCGTCGAAAATACTGACCGCCCAAGAGATGCACAGCAATCTGTTCGTGGTCCGCCAGCAACTCAGCAGCCGGTAAATTATTGGTAACGACAGTGAGCGCAGTAGGCGCCGATGTCAAAAGCGTTTGAGCCAGCGCATAGCAAGTCGTTCCGCCGTCTAGCCACACCACTTGCCCCGATCGAATCTGCTTACAGGCAGCCGTCGCAAGGCGCTGTTTAACTGCGGCACCGAGCTCTAAGCGATCTCGAAATGAGCTAAAGCGGCGATTGTATTCTGAGATGGCTCCGCCGCGAGTGCGTGTGATCGCCTGCTCCTGCTCAAGTGCCGCCAAATCACGTCGCGCCGTCGCTTCGCTCACGCCTAAGCGTTCACAGACTTCGGACAGCGGGAGATACGAATGCTCCCGCAGCATTTGAGCCAAACGCTCGCGGCGAGCCAGAACGACGTGCAACGGAACCTTCACGTTTATGAGCGGAATCCTGCATATAGTTATGCAAGAAGTCAATCATAAAACTCGACTGCCGAAGCATATGACGCGAATGTATCCAATAAAGTTAGATACTTAAGAATCGGCGGGCTTTCTGGCCTGAGCCTTGAGCCTTGAGCCTTGAGCCTTGAGCCCTGAGCCCTGAGCCTTGAGCCCTGAGCCTTGAGCCTTGAGCCTCCCGACTTTGAGCTCTCAGCCCTCGCGCAAAGTCCCCGTCATTTCCTCGGGCCGTACCCAACGCTCAAAATCCTCCGCGGAGACCAGACCGAGCGCGAGCGCGGCTTGCTTCAGGGTGGTGCCTTCTTTATGGGCCTTTTTTGCGATCTTGGCGGAGGCGTCGTAGCCGATGTGTGGATTGAGTGCGGTCACCAGCATGAGTGAGCGCTCCAAATGGGCTTGGATCTGGGCACGATTCGGCTCGATCCCAACCGCGCAATTCTCGCGAAAGCTATCCGCGCCGTCAGCGATCAGGCGCGCGCTCTGCAAGAAATTATGAACGATGACGGGTTTGAAAACATTGAGCTCGAAATTCCCGCTGGCACCGCCGATGTTGATCGCGACATCATTGCCCATCACTTGCGCGCAGGCCATGGTGAGCGCTTCGGACTGAGTGGGGTTCACTTTGCCGGGCATGATCGAGCTGCCAGGTTCGTTCTCGGGAATGGTGAGCTCGCCTATACCTGAGCGCGGTCCGGAAGCGAGCCAACGCACGTCGTTGGCAATCTTCATCAAGGAAGCGGCGACTGTTTTGAGGGCGCCGTGGGCGAACACAATCGCGTCATGAGCCGCGAGAGACTCGAACTTGTTGGGGGCGGTAACAATCGGAAAGCCACTCAACTCGCTCAGGGTTTTGGCTACCATCACCGCAAACTTCGGGTGTGCATTGAGCCCCGTCCCGACTGCCGTGCCTCCCAGCGCCAGCTCTGTGAGGTGCGGCAAACACGATTCGACATGCGCCTTTCCGTGATCGAGCTGAGCCACCCAGCCGCTTATTTCCTGGCCCAAAGTGAGGGGTGTGGCGTCCATCAGGTGCGTGCGCCCAATCTTAACCACATCGGAAAAAGCCGCTGACTTTTGTGCCAGAACATCCCGCAAGGCGCCAAGGGCCGGCAGCACCCTGAGCTTGAGTGCTCCGACACAGGCCATCGTCATGGCCGCCGGGAACACGTCGTTGGAGGATTGGCCGCGATTCACGTGGTCGTTCGGGTGCACCAGGCGCTTCTCGCCGCGTTCGCCGCCAAGCAATTCACTGGCGCGATTGGCGAGGACTTCATTCATGTTCATGTTGCTTTGCGTGCCGCTGCCTGTTTGCCACACGACCAAGGGAAACTCAGTGGGATGTTTCCCGGCTAACACTTCATCAGCCGCAGCACAGATCGCGTTGCCCACCTTCTCATCCACCATTTTGAGTTCGATGTTGACGATGGCGGCTGCCTTCTTCACAAGCGCCAGAGCTGCGATCAACTCATCGGGCATGCGCTCTTTGGAGATCTTAAAGTTCTCCAAGCTGCGTTGTGTTTGAGCGCCCCAGAGCTGCGCCGCGGGTACGTGAACTTCGCCGAAGGTGTCGTATTCAATGCGGGTGGAGGTGGGCATGTCTGCGAGGTCCCACAATTCGCCCTTATTGATCAAGCCACAGCGAAACTGCCGCATATTTGACCGCTAGTTTGGGGCGAGCTACCTATGGCTTGGCATGCTCTTTCGGCGGTTTGGCAGGGGCGGGCTTCGGGCGTGGTGGCTCTTGGGGGTCCTTTTGTGCGCGAATCGGCCTGCGTCTGCTGATGAGGCAGGCGGCTCCTTTCATCCTGGCAAGGGGCGAGGGGTTCGAACCGCGGAGGTGCTCACGAGTGCGGACGCCACGACTGCGGACGCCACGACTGCGGACGAGGCGGAGGCGGAAGCGCAGGCGGAGCCATCCAGCCCGCTCGTCCAGGGTCCCGAAGAAATTCCTTCCGAAGCGCGCAGCGTGAGCCTGGATGAAACCTCCGATCCCGAGCTTCGCGCTTTGCTCGAAGCGGATCGTTCGCTCTTTCCAGAACCGCTCCTGGGAGTTAAGCCAGGCTTCGATTTTGGGCTTGAAAGGGAGGAGGCCGTTCACGCGCCGCCCGGCGCGCCGCTCTTGCGCGATGTTTTTCCAGGCGTTGAGGAAGCCTGGTTGCGGGGAGTTGCGATGCCCAACTTTCCAACGCGTTTGGATGAACGGGTGGTGCGCTATCTTAAGTTTTACCGTGATGATCCGCGTGGACAAGCGATCATTCAGGTGTTGGCCAAACGGAGCGGGCGCTATTCGTCGTGGCTTCGAAGCCGTGTGCTCAAAGCTAATTTGCCCACGGATATTCTCTGGTTGAGCTTAATTGAAAGTGGGCACAATCCGAAGATCCGATCGCATGTTGGCGCCGCCGGCCTTTGGCAATTCATGCCGGCTTCGGGCATCCATTACGGGCTCAGCATTGACCGGTACGTGGATGAACGACTCGATCCGCAGAAGTCCACGCTCGCTGCGATCAAGTATCTGAGCGATCTGAAGCAACGTTTCGGCAATTGGGAGCTTGCGATGGCCGCCTATAATATGGGCCTGGGCGCCCTGGGTGAGGCCATTTCAAAATTCAATTGCAATGACTATTGGGAGCTCTCGCGCTACGAAGGTGGCTTGCCATGGGAGACGACGCTCTACGTACCCAAAATCGTGGCCATGAGCATCGTGATGAACAATCCCGAAGCCTTCGGACTGAACCCGGCGGATTTTGACCCCGCGGAACAGTACGAGACGGTGCGCGTGGCGGGTGGAACCAGCTTCAAACAAATCGCGTTTGTGGCGGGTGTTTCCTCTCAAGCGCTGGCCGACCTCAATCCCCAGTATATCGCCCGAAAACTGCCGCCTTTAAGCGCAAAATCTCAACGTTGGTGGCCCTTGCACGTGCCGCTCGGAACGGGTGAGCGCGTTCACCAGAAGTTGGGCAACAAGAAGGAAGGGACTCTGCCGTCGACAGTGAGCGTCAAGCTAGGAGAGACCGCCGCCTCGATCGCTGCCGCACGCAACGTCAATCTGGCTGAGCTCAAGGCGGCCAATGGGGTTGCTTCCGATGAAGAGGTGAACGTTGGGGACGTGCTCCAGGTTCCGAAGGCGAAGGCGGATCTAAGCCAGGCTCCGGTAGTTTCGCGGGTTGTCGTTGCTCCCCGTGCGTTCACCTATCTGACGCGGGAACGCGTCTTTTATCCAGTGCGTGGCGACGAAAGCTTGGCCGATATCGCTCGTGCGTTTGAAACCTCCACCGACGAACTGATGGCTTGGAATGCTCTTGATGAAACAGCACGGTTGCAGCCGAAGATGGTGCTTCAAGTGTTCATCAAGAAAGGCACTCCGCCGAGCCGTGTGAGATTCCTCAGGGATGCCGAGGTCACTCCCATCACCGCGGGAACAGCCGAATTCTACGACCAATACGAGGCCCAAAAAGGCCGCCGGCGCGTGGTGATGGCAGCCAACGCGGCCGACACCCTCGCGAGTATCGCGCGGCGCTACAAGATGAGCCAAGGCATGATCGAAAAGATCAATCGTCGTGCGCGCAGCGACACCCTCGTGGCCGGTGAAGCCGTGATTGTGTACTTGGATAAGAGTGTTGGGAAATTGGGGCATGAGTTGTTCCAGGCACCCACCCGTCAGATCCCAGAACAGACCACTCCGCTGCCGCGCAGCACATCCATGGCACGAACCGAGTCCGACTTATGACGCAGATCGCAGCACTGGTTCTGGCCGCTGGCGAAGGGAAACGCATGAACAGCCGCGTCACTAAGACGCTGCATTCCGCTGCGGGCAGGCCACTTTTGTATTACCCCGTGCGGGCCGCGTTGGAGGCCGGTGTGGAGCATGTGCGCGTGGTCGTGAGCGAAGTCAATCAAGCGGAAATCACGCACGCTCTTTCCGAGTTGTTTGGCGCCGAGCGGATTTCGACCATTGTGCAGGCAGCCCCTTTGGGCACGGGCGATGCGGTACGTGCGGGTATCGCCGGGCTTGCAGCCGATCAGCTGCTGATTCTGTGTGGCGATACGCCGCTTGTGGTCGCGGAAGATTTGCGCCCACTCTTTGAAGCTTTGGAGTCTGAAGACGTGAGCTTGTCGCTGCTCAGCGTCGTGCCCTCGGAGCCGAAAGGTTACGGGCGCATTCTGCGGGATGCGTCCCAAAAGGTGCACCGGATCCGTGAGCACCGGGACCTTCAGGATGACGCGGAGCGCGCCGTGCGTGAGGTGAACGCTGGCATGTACGTGGCGCGTATGTCGCCGCTCAGGGAAGCGTTGGCTGAGCTTCGCCCCGTGAATGCGCAAGGCGAATACTATCTGACCGATATTGTGGAATGGTTCGCGCAGCGTTCAGAGGTTAAAGCCTGTCTCGGGTCGGTGGATGCGCTTTTGGGGGTGAATGATCGCGGCCAGCTTGCCGAAGCCGAAGCCATCCTATTCGAGCGGATTCGGAAGGTGCATTTCAAAAATGGGGTCACACTGCGTGGCACGCCTCTGATTGAGGAGGGCGTGACGATCGGCCCTGACACCGAAATCCGGAACGGGGTTGAATTGCGCGGGCACACTTGGATTGGAAGCGGTGTGCGGATCGGTGTCGGAGCGATCATTATAGACTCAGAAATCGCCGATTTCGCCGTGATAAAGCCCTACACGGTGATCGCAGAAAGCAAAGTTGGACCGCATGCTGAGGTGGGGCCTTTCGCGCACATCAGGCCCGAGAGCGAGCTTGATGATCATTGCAAGGTCGGAAATTTTGTGGAGATCAAGAAGACGCACCTGCGGAGCGGGGCCAAAGCAAGCCATCTTTCCTATTTGGGTGATGGCGACGTCGGAGCCGAAAGCAACATCGGTGCGGGTACGATCTTCTGCAACTACGATGGTTATCAGAAGCACCGCACCGTGATTGGGCGTGGGGTCTTCATTGGGAGCGATTCGCAGCTGGTTGCGCCCGTTACCATTGGAGATGGCGCCTTCATCGCGACGGCCTCGACGGTGACGGGCGATGTGCCGGCGCAGGCTCTGGTGATTGGGCGCGTGAAACCGGAAGTGAAGCCAGGCTACGCGCCCGGGTTGCACCGAAAGTTGGCAAAGGCTGCGGGCAAACTGATCAAGCAGAACTTCTGAGCTTTTGAGGCTTTTAACGAGGTAGCCTCACGGAGGACGGGCACGGTACTGCCAGGCGCTCAGCGTTCGTGCCGGCTCGTTTCGGAGCTATTGATCGTCGTGCCCGGCAACATCGCCTGCGCATGCATAGAACAGATTTGACCCGGCTTTCTTTGCTCGCACAGGCAGTTGTCCCGCTCGGGATCTTGGATACGTTCGCCCCTCACGTCAGCTCCTTCAGACGCAGTGCCGCGGCCGCGATCGCTAGGGGCTGAACGGGCTTTAGCTCGGGAGCAAAGATCGACACGCGCAGTTCTTCGAGTGCCCAGCGTAAGTCGCGGGCTAGCGCCGGGTCGCGAGCGGTGGCGGATTTGGCATGGAAATCAAGCCAGATTGGCGTGAAGGGTGCAGCTTTGAGTGCGTCCTTTCGCGGATCCGTGAGCGCCCGGGCTAGTCGAGCTTGGGCCGCGCGCAGGTATCGCGGAAACTGTTCCAACCTTGCCGTTCCCACGTGGCGCAAGAGATCGCTTGGCAACAAGTACTGCAAGTGGTTTTGGATATCCTGGATTGCTGCCGTGCCGCTCGGTTGTTTTGCCGCGGTGGCGAGTGCTCGCAGTGTTTTGTCCAACTCAGCGGCGGTTGCCTTAAGGGCTTTCATGAGCGCCTCGTAGCAGGGCACCAGGCGCGGAGTGCCACTGGCAACCAATGCCGCGAAGGCCGTGCTCGAACGGGGTAGCTCATTGCCTTCGGAAAGTCGAAAGGCTTCTTCGACGACGCGCAGCAGCAGTTGATCCCGAAAGCCTTCCATCTCGGCACGACCAGCGGGCAGACCCAACTGTGGCCTGAGCGGAGCGGGGGCTTGCTTGAGCAGCGAGGCCAAGAGCGTGCGGGCTCCGAGCATCAGCAGGCGTCGGACGCCCCGATAATGTTCGGGAGCTGCGGTGGCGGGCGTGTCGAAGAGCTTGAGCTCCACGGAATCTTGGCGGTCGACCAGTGCTGGATAACAGCGAAGGTCCGTGTCTTGTACGCGACGCGTGACGTAGGGTGGCAGATCGGGAAAGCTCCAGGAGCGCAGGCCCGTTTGTTCCCACATGCCTTCCGCCTTGCTCTGTTTGAAGGCTTCGCGGGCGCGCGGGGAGTGCTCGCGCAGCAGCAAGTCGAGATCGCGACTTTGGGCCAACACATTGCCTTTTTCGCCCAGAATTCGATAATTGTAGCGCAAATAGCTGGGCAAGGTTTCTGGGCTGAAGGCTGCTTCGGGTAGTGGGATACCCGAGACGGCGGAGAGCGTGCGCGAGAGCTCCCGGAGCAAGCTGCCCTTGCCAGCGACCACCTGTTTGGCCACTTTGCTTGCCAGCTCAGGCAGGGAGCCGAGATCGCGTCGGAGGCCGCGTGGAAGATCTTGGATCAAGCGAGTGATTTTCTGCTCGTGCCAAGCGGGAATCGTCCAGTGCTCTTCGTTCAGCTGTGGCAAGAGGGCCAGGGGTACGTTGAGCGTTACACCGTCGTCTTCGGCCGCGGGATCAAAGCGGTACGTGGTGGCGACCTTCACTCCGTGCACTTCGATGCTGTCCGGGTAGTCCGCAGGTGAGAGGGAGCGGTCGCTTGTGAGAACATCTTCGAGCGCCAAAAACAACAGCCTTGGATCCGTCTTTTCCGCGTCAACACGCCAGCTTTCAAAGAGCTTGCCGTTCACGACGAACTCCGGAATGCGCGAATCGAAGAAGGAGTACAAGAGTTCATCGTCGGCCAGCATGTCGCTCTGCCGAGCCTTGTCGCGAAGGCGCGCCACCTCTTCGAGCAGCTGCTGATTCTTCGCTTGAAAAGCCCCGGAACTCCGATATTCGCTGCGTACGAGTGCATGCTCGATGAAAAGGCTGCGCGCGCGATCGGGGGCGATGCTCGCGTAATCCACGCTCTTGTCTCGAAGGACGGAGAGGCCGAACAGCGTGGCGTGCTCCTTCACCGAAGCACGCGCCGACTTTTCAGACCAATGCGGTTCGGAGTAGCTCCGCTTCAGCAAATGACTGCCAGCAAGCGCGAGCCATTCGGGCTCCACCTTGGCCACTGTGCGCGCAAAGAGTTGCGTTGTTTCTACTAGCTCAAACGCCATCACCCAAGCGGGAGGCTTCTTGGCGAGCGTTGAACCTGGGTGCAGTTGAAAGCGTGTTTGGCGCGCACCGAAATACACTCGATGCTCAGGGTTCCATTGCCCGGTTCGAGAAAGCAGGCCGCTCAGCAGTGCTTGATGTAACGCAGCCGTGAGATCTTTCGGGTTGGGAGCTTTGTCCCGACGTGGGCGTGGCTCATCGAGCGGTCGTTCGCCGAGCGGTAGGTCGAGCTCCCGGAGGGTGCCCTTGAGTTGAGCATGCACTTCGCCCCATTCGCGAACACGGAGGAATGAGAGAAAATTGTCTTTGCAGGCGCGTCGCAGTTGGGAAAGACTTTTGGCCTCGTGCTCTTTGCAGAAGGCCCATAGTCGCAAAAGTCCCGTAAAATCGGAGCTTTCGTCGCGAAAACGCTGGTGGAGCAGGTCTGCCTTCTGCTCTAAGCCGCGCGGGCGCTCACGCGGATCTTGAATGTTGAGCGCTGCGGCTAAAATGATGATTTCTTCTAAACACTTGAGCTCCGCACCCGCCAAGATCATGCGCGCAATGCGCGGATCCACGGGAAAGCGCGCCAGCTTCTCGCCCAGTGGAGTCAATTCACGCTCGTCATTCAGCGCGCCCAGCTCTTGCAAGACGCGATAGCCTTCCGCGATGGAACGCGAGTTGGGTGGATCCAGAAATGGGAAATCCTCCACATTGCCGAAGTGAAGCGACTTCATCCGCAGAATAACGCCAGCTAGGCCGGTTCGCTTCATTTCTGGATCGGTGAAAGCAGGCCGCGCCGCGAAGTTGGGCTCGTCGTACAAGCGCACGCAGATGCCGTCTCGAACCCGGCCACAGCGCCCCTTCCTTTGATCCGCGCTAGCGCGTGAAATTCCTTCAACTTGGAGGCGGGTGATGCCGGTGCGTGGGTCGTAGCGGGAAAGGCGCGCAACACCTGTGTCGACGACGTAGACAATGCCAGGAATCGTGAGTGATGTTTCCGCCACGTTGGTGGCTAAGATCACGCGACGGCCCGTGATATTTTCGAAGATTTTGCGCTGCTCTCCGTGCGAAAGGCGTGAATAGAGCGGCTGAATCACTGTATGGCGGAGCCTCTTTGCGAGCAGCGCTTGTTCGCTCTCTCGGATCTCGCGCTCACCGGGCAGAAAGACCAAAATATCGCCGCGCGGATCAAGAGTCGTAAGATTCTCGACAGCTTCAGCCACCGCTTCTGGCAAGTCGAAATCCTTGGTGGGTGGTTCGTACAAGACTTCTACGGGGAAGGTTCGCCCCTCGACCTGAATCACGGGCGCACCGCCGAAGAATTCAGAGAAGTGTTCACTTGCGATGGTGGCAGAACTCACGATCACTTTCAGGTCGGGGCGCTCTGGCAGAATGCGCTTCAACCATCCGAGCAAGAAGTCGATGGTGAGGCTACGTTCGTGGGCTTCGTCGATGATGAGCGTGTCGTAGCGACGGAGCAGCGGATCGCCCTGGGTTTCAGCCAGTAAGATGCCATCCGTCATGAACTTGACCCAGGTGTCTCTGGACGTTCGGTCTTCGAAACGGATCTGGTAGCCAACCTCAGCGCCGAGCGCACAGTTGAGCTCACTTGCAACTCGGGTGGCGACGCTGGTGGCAGCAATCCGGCGCGGCTGCGTGACGCCGATCAATTGCTCGCTGCCACGCCCCATTTTGAGCGCGACTTTGGGGAGTTGGGTCGTCTTCCCCGACCCGGTGGCGCCCACCACGATCACGACTTGGTGCCGCTCAAGCGCGGCGACGATATCGGAAACCCGCGATGAAATCGGCAATTCAGCGGGAAACTGAATGGGTGCGCGACGCGTTGGGAGGGGCACGGGCGGGCGAGGTGGCATCGACGGGGCCGAGACTTAGCACAGTGCCGGAAAGGAGTGCGACATGTAGGCGGAGAATGGCGGCCTTAAACTGGAGGGCTCGGAGGCCGTCTTGGGGGGTGGACCCGAGGGACCCCGCAGTGCAGAGCGAAGTGAAGTCTGGCGACATCCTGGATGGGAAATACCGTGTTGAGCGCGTGCTTGGCACCGGTGGCATGGGCACGGTGGTTGCGGCTCATCATCTGAAGCTCGACCAAAAGGTCGCAATCAAGTTCCTGCATCCCGAAGCGTTAGCCCACGAGCACATCGTCAAGCGGTTCGCGAGTGAGGCCCGAGCCGCTGCTAAAATCCGCAGTCAGCACGTGGCACGTGTGATCGATGTGGGGGAGTTTGAGAGCGGTGCGCCCTTCATGGTGATGGAATACCTGGAGGGGAATGATCTCTCAGCTGAGCTAAAGAAGCGCGGCGCTTTGCCAGTCGAGGAAGCTCTGCTCTACATTATTCAAGCGTGCGACGCCCTGGCGGAGGCTCACAGCGCGGGCATCGTGCACCGCGATCTGAAGCCAGCCAATCTCTTCCTCACGCGTGCTGCGGGCGGCGCTCCCATCACGAAGGTGTTGGATTTTGGAATTTCGAAGACCATGATTGAGGGTGGCGAGCGCGGCCTGACTTCCACTCAGATGGTGATGGGCACACCGCATTATATGTCGCCCGAACAGATCCGTTCGACGCGCGATGTGGATGCTCGCAGCGACATTTGGGCTCTCGGGGTGATTATTTTCGAACTCTTGACGGACAATTTGCCGTTTGACGGCGAAAGCTCCAGTGCGATCATCGCCTCGATCATTTCTGAGCCCGCACGCCCGGTAACCGCCTTCAATCCTGCGGTGCCGGGGCCCCTCGAACAGGTGATTGCCCGTGCGCTAAAGCGCGACAAAAATCAGCGTTTTCAGAACGTCGCTGAACTCGCCCGTGCGCTTCTGCCCTTCACACTGCCTGCGGCAGCTTCCATCGTTTCCAACATCAGTCGAGTAGTGGGCGGCGCACTCGAAACCGAGCGGCCACGCCCGGCCAGCTCTGCAGCCGACACGGCACACGGGGATCCCAACAAGACGGTCGTTGACCCGCGTGCGAGTGCCGTCGCGGCCTCTGTTGTACAGGGCACTGAAGCGAATTTTGGAACGACTCAGTTCAAACAGAAGTCGAACGCCAGAATGACGATCGCCCTGGCGGCAGTAGCGGGCGTGTTCCTGCTCGTCGGGATCGCTGGGGCTTGGCATTTTAGTGGACCTAGTGCGGCAGATGCTTCGGCAATGGCAGCCCCAAGTCTCGCGACGGTCGCAATTCAGAAGGCAGTGCCGGTTGCGGTGGTGGTGCCTGCTCAGATGGTCACGCCGTCCGTCGTCGCAGCTGAGCCCGTGGTTGCAGCTGAGCCTGTGGTTGCAGCTGTTCAAGCGAGGCCAATCCCGCAAACGCCTGCGTCCGCTGCAAGCCCTCTTCCGGTTCAAGCAAAACACTCAGTGGTAGCGAAGCGTCTTCAGAAGAAAGCAGAGAAGAAGGTTCAGGTTGCGGGGAGAGAAGCGCCCAAAAAGCCGGACGTTGCTCGACCCGAAAAACCGGCAGAGGCGAGAGCCTCCGGTGGTGGGCTGCTGCACATGGGGCTGAAATAGGTAAAATATGAAGATCTATCGATATTTGAGCCTGGGGCTCTTACTTCAGCAGGCAACCCTGCCGGTACTTGCGTTCGCCGAAGAGCCGCCGGTGGAGTCCGCACCGGAAGCGCCATCCTTGAACGACTCGCTGCGAGGCATGCCGCGCGCCGACTACGTTTCCGGCAAGGTGCTCTACGAAGACGGAGACTTTACCGGGGCGCTCGTAAAATTCGAAAGTGCTTATAGGGCTTCCAATGATCCTCGGCTGCTTTGGAATATGGCTGCCTGCCACAAAGCGCTTCGCCACTATGCTGAGGTGCTGCGCTCGTTGCGGATCTATGAGCGAGATGCCCACGCCTATCTCACGCCGGAGGACAAAGAAGACGTTAATCGGCTCACGGAGGCCATCATTCCGCTCGTGTCCAGCATCAGTGTTGTGAGCAACCCCGCCGACGCCTCGCTCTTTCTTGATGGCGTCGCACAGGGCACTCTGCCGCTCAAGAGCCTACTGCTCGTGGACATTGGCAAGCGCCAAATCACCCTGCGCAAAGCGGGCTACAAGGACTACACTCAAGTCCTAGACGTGTCTGGCGACGAGAATCTGACGTTGAACGCGAGTTTGGAGAAGATTGTCACCGAAGGCACGCTGATTGTGCGAGCAGGGCCAGGCGATAGCATCGTCGTGGATGGGAAGGCCCTCGGTGAAAGAAATTGGCAAGGAAAGTTGATGCGCGGCGCACACTCGCTATCGGTGCGAAGCCCAGGAAAGCGCCCATTTTATACTGAAATTGCGATCGAGCCGGGTCGCTCGCGCACCGTCACCGTCGAGCTTGAAGCGGATTCCGGTGGTGGGCTGCCAACGTGGCTTTGGATCACCGGTGGCGTGTTGGTGGCAGGCGGCGCGGCGGCCTCTGGCTACCTCGTGTTTGGGCAGCCTGAAACGAGCCCCCAGAAGCCTGTGGTCGGCACAATCAAGCCTGGCACCGTTCATCTGCCTTGAAGAGGAAGCGCATGCGGCGAACGTTATTTATTCTTATGGTTGGCGCTCTCACTTGGGTCTGCGCGTGCGCCAAAACAAGCGACGAGAAAATTGGTCAGCTCATGCTCACGTTGCAGACGGACATGAGCATCCCCAAAGACATTGATTCGGTTCGGATCGAGGTTCGAAGTTACGGGATGCTGCAGTTCGCCAGTGATTTTGATCTTGGCCCCGGCGGTTTGAAGCTGCCAGCCACGCTCGGTGTCGTAGCCGGCAAAGATCCATCAGCGCCCGTCAATATTCGCGTGGTAGCGTACCAGAACAAGGTTGCGCGCGTGCTTCGCGAGATTGTCACCACGGTCCCGAGCGACCGCGTTGCGATGCTACCGGTGCCGTTGCGTTGGCTGTGTGCCGATGCGCGCTCGGTGAAGACCGATCTGAAGGGAGACGTGACCTCCGCCTGCCCCAATGAACAAACTTGTATTGCGGGGAGCTGCGAAAGCTCCACCTTGGAATCCACCAAGCTCAACGAGTACTCCGAGGCTTCGGTATTTGGGGGTGGTACGGCAGCCGGAGACGGCAAATGCTTCGATCTCGCAGGTTGCTTCAACACGGCCTTTCCGCTTAACGCCATGCGACCCGGCTGCAAGCTCGGTATCCCTCCAGGTCAAGACACGAGCCTGATGAATTTTGGCCTCCGTTCCGGGAAGGATGGGGCAGGGGTGTGCAATCAGGATGGTTGCGTGGTGCCCCTCGATTTTGGACCCACTGATGGGTGGCGAGTTGACGGAGTGGAAGTCATTTTCCCGAAAGCCGCGTGCGATGTGATGTCGCTCGGGGTAAGCCTGGTGGGTGCACAAGGTTGCCCGTCCAAGCTCTCGGCCATGCCGAGCTGTGGAGTTGGCTCCTCCGTTTCTGGGGATATCGTCGGTACTGCCGGCCTACCCACCGTTCAGCCTACGGCGCCACCCACCACGAACCCAACGGGCATGCAGGGCTCCGGCGGCGCACCAGCTATGCCCATCATCAATCAGGAACAGATACTGGCCTCAGGCTTTCAGTCGCTCGGTGCGATTGCCGTTAACCAACATGGCGTGTTTTGGATCGGAGAGCGCGCGGGTCAGAGTGGGGTCTTTCGCTGCGGGTTTGATGGCTGCGGCATGAATCCGGTCAGCGTCTTTTCGGGTTCGGGCCAGGTGCTCGCCATGACGCTCACGAGCAATGCCCTGGTGCTCAGTGTGGCGGCAACACAGGGTTCCGGGAGCCAGATCCTAAGCTGTCTGTTGCCGGATGGCTGTAATCCGCAAACGCCCGCGAAGGTGATCAGCGTAAGTCAGGAGGCCTTGCGTCTGGTGGCCGCCAGCGAGACCGAGATCTATTGGCGTGACCCAACTCGATTCTTGAGGTGTCCGGTTGGGATGCAGTGCGATTCGGCTCCGTCTATTTTTGCCGCTGAGCCTCAGCTGGTGGCGGACATGAAATACGCAGATGGCCGAGTCTTTTGGTCGGAACCAATGGCAGGTGAGATTCGCTACTGTGAGACGCCGGATTGCCGGGGTGGGCCGCAAAGTCTTGCGACTCAGCTGGTGCTACCGTCGCGCTTGGCCGTGGGTGGCGGGCATGTTTATTGGATCGGCGAGAGCAAACGCGTGTTGGATTGCCCCATCCAATCTTGTGGCGGCGGTGGGCTTATTATTTACGAACAATCCTCGATCTCAGCTTTGAGTGTGGACGCCGTGGACGTCTTCGTCGCCGACCAACCTCGACCCAATACCTGGGAAATTGTCAGAATCGTGCGGAGCCAGCCGCCTTCGGCACCCATCGCCGTGTGGACCGGCCCCTCGGCAACGGTCGATATGGCGATGGACACCACGCGCATCTACTTCACGTCGGCAGACGGCAACGTGCGACGCACCATGCGCCCAGGTTTCGCGCCCTAGCGTCCGGCAGTTACGACGTCACAGGCTTGGGCGCGAGTTCAGCGATGGCGGCTGGCAGCTCGTGCTTCATCTTGAGGCGTTTGATTTCAAGGTAGTGCGCCGAATACGGATTGGAGCCTATTTGCAGTGGTAGGCGCTTGGCCACATCAATGCCGAGCGCTCGAAGCGCGCGCACCTTCTCAGGGTTGTTCGTCAGAAGCTCGATGGATCGTACATCCAAAGCACGCAGCATGGCGGCAGCCACATCGTAAGTTCGGGCATCCACCGGGAGATGCAGCAACTCGTTCGCTTCAATCGTATCGGCGCCCTCTGCCTGAAGTGCGTAGGCTCGCACCTTGTTGGCGAGGCCGATACCTCTGCCCTCTTGCCGCAGGTAGAGAATCACCCCAAAGCCGCGACGCGCGATTTCGGCTTGGGCCCGATCCAACTGCTCCCGACAATCGCACTTCAGCGACCCAAACACTTCGCTCGTCAGGCACTCTGAGTGGACCCGCACGGGCACGTCGCTTCGACCCGCCACATTCCCCATCACAAGCGCCAAGTGCTCAGTGCTGAGGTCCCTGTGCGCGTTCGGATCGTCCCAGCGATACACATGGAGCTGGAACACACCGTGCTTGGTGGGCAGGCTAGCGTTCGCAAGGGGCTCGAGTTTCATGAATTTTCTGGAAGCAGCCAATTTCATAGCGTCTCGCGGGGATTTCGCTGAGTTATTTTTTTCTGGGTGCTTTTTGGGCCTCGGTTCCGCCCTCGGAATCATACATGGGCCCCGGTTGGCGGTCGGTCAAGCTCTGGCGGACCGTTGTCCGGGGCGCGCCCCAGCCTGACACAGCCGGATCAAGGCGTGCTCGATCACTGCTTTTGGCGGCCTTTTGCTGCCCCCCTTCAGATTTAGATCGATATCGGCCAAGGCCACCAGCCAACGCTCCAGGTCAGGCCGGGAGAGTCTTTTAATTTGTTCGGCCAGGTCGCGCGCTTTGAACGGCGGAGCACCAGCCTTCTTCGCGGCATCGGGCGGGGGCAAGCCATCGGCGATTGCCGCTTCAAACCGAATCAGCTGCCGTGCGGACCACGCCAACACGGACACGAGGCGGAGCCCGCGGTCCGAAGGATCATACACTTCGGCGAGCGCCTTGAGTGCCCCACCCACGTCTCTGCGCCCCACGGCATCCACCAACGCCCAGACGTTCGTTTCACGCAGACGTACCACGCACTCAGTGATCGCAGCCTCCGTCACCGGCTGTTGGCTCCCGACAAAGAGGCACACGCGCTCCAGGGAATCGGCGACGCCCGAGAGATCCGGACCCGCCAGCTCGCCGAGAAGCTCGGCTGCGGGGCGACTGATCGTGTTCCCGAGCTCTGCCGTGGTGCGCTCAATCCATTGCCTCAATTGCGCGCGATCCAAGCTGTCGCAGCTCACCAAGAAGCCTTGCTTCTGCGCCCTGGCAACCAGCCGCTTTCGCTTATCTAGCTTGCTAGCGACCAAAATGAGCACGCTCGATTCCGAAGGACGTTCGGTGTAGTCGGCGAGAAGATCGAGGGCGTTATCCTGTTTGGATTCCGTCTGCCAGCGCTCCACGTTCTTAACGACCACCACCCGGCGCTTGGCCATCATCGGCAAAGTCTTCGCAGCTGAAAGTGCGGCTTGCGCCGTGCTCTCCCCAGCCACGAGCTGGTCATCATTCAAGCCAGGAATGCCGCTCCGTGTGATCGCTTCGCGCAGGGCTCTCACCACGTCGCTCGCCAGGCGGGATTCCTCACCGAGCACCAGATAAACGGGCCGCAGAGTTCCAGATTTGGCTTCCGCTATGGCTTGATCGGGCGTCATGCACCCACTTTACGCATTTGAAACTCGGCACGCCAGCAAGCCGGATTTCATAATTCCGCTCCGGTGCTCCCACTCACACTCTGCGAGCACCTATGACCCTAAAAATCTCACCACTTTTGATCGTGGGCCTTTTCTCCCTCCCACTCCTGAGCGTGTCCTGTGGAAAGGATGACGACGGCAATGGCGGGGTTGTTGCGGCGGCCGGGGCTGGCGGCAACATCATCGCACCTGGGCAGACCGGCTCAACCTGCAAGCTTGCCACGGAATGCTTCGCTGACGTCGCAAAAGGTGCGCTTCAAGGCGATGCACTCTGCCTCGACCGCGTGAGGGGCGGCTATTGCACGCACACGTGTACACAGGACAGCCAGTGTTGCGCCGCGCCAGGCGAATGCAAGACGGCTCATGCCGAAGTGTGTTCCCCGTTTGAGTCCGCGGACACGATGATGTGTCTGCTCAGCTGCGAAAAGGCGGACGTCGAGCTTGCGCCCGGCATGATCGACGATCAAGCGTACTGCCAGCGCTTCGCGGGCTCTGACTTCAGCTGCCGTTCCTCGGGTGGTGGCAACCAGAATCGAAAAGTGTGCGTGCCAGGCGACTGCGGCGCGGGTGCCGGGTGCGCGGCGGACGGGGACTGCGCGAGCGGCCTCTCCTGCATCACGACGTTCAAGGGCGGATACTGCGGCCGTCAGGGCTGCAAGGTCAACGCGGACTGCGGTAAGGATTCAGCGTGCATCGTCGCCGACGACGGGAAGAACTACTGTTTTAAGACCTGCCAAGCGCCCAGCGACTGCTCCTTTTGCCGTCGTGACGGCTTCTACGCCACCTGCGCCAACAACGCGGTGTTTGCGGAAACGGGCACCGTGGGATCGGTGTGCGTACCGCCAATTTAGGTTTCAGTGTTGCGCCAACTTGCTCGCGGTTGGCCTCGACCGGCACCGACTTGAGTCGCATCGAGTCCGTCGAGATCCTTTAGAACAACCCCAGGCTGAGGAATTAGCCTTGCCAGTCTGACCTGCCTGGCTGGCTGACGAATGGCTTGTGCACGGCACGTGGTTGGCACCGTTACCTTGGCGCCAACCAGCAGGGCCCGCGCCAAAACGGCAATCACCCGCCGATCATTCCTGTCGAGGGCGAACAAAGCACCTGTGTCCAGAGTGCCACCCGTCATGCAGCTCGCCTTCGTCGTGCCTTAAACGGTTTGGGTTGCGCCTTTAACACCGAAGCCGCAAAGCGGCGTTCGGAATCCGAAAGAGGCCCTCCGGTCTCCTCAAGCGCTTGAGCCAACATGGCTCCCCAACCTCGCACGTCGGCCAACCCTACTCGAACGGCATGCTGAACAAACGCCGACACGCTTCCGGTCTGACCATCCGCCACGAGGCTTCGAATTTGGTCCAACTCCTGCTCGCCCAGAGTGACAGTCACCTTAACACTCGCCAAACCGCACGAGTGCCACTCGGACAAGCGTATTTTAGCCTGTAGGGAAACGGTTTGTTGGCCGCAACGGACCCAACCGTACGACACCGGCACGGAAGAATGGGCAGCAGTCGTCCGAAGCCTGGAAGAGGTGGCATTCATGTACGAGGTCGAACGCGCTGTGCGCGCAACTGGTGGTCGTATTCCGAAGTTTGAATCACTCAAGTGAGCTGCACACGTGGTGTTAGGAGGCCTCCCATGCTAAAAAAGTGGGATGCAACGCGTGAGGCCAGACGTGATCCCCTATACGTACGAGGATTACGCTGCGATCCCTCCGGACAATCGACGCTGGGAGCTCATTGATGGAGACTTTGAAGTAAATCCCGCTCCTGCCCCACGGCACCAGACAGTCTCGCGGCGCCTTCAGTTCGAGCTCATGAAAGTGTTGGAAGAATCAGGCTTGGCCCTGGTGTTTAACGCCCCACTCGACGTGATCCTTTCTGACAACAATGTGGTCCAGCCCGATCTGGCCATCCTCAGCACTGCTCGCGCTCATCTCGTCACCGAACGAGGGATCGAAGGGCCGCCGGACATCGTGGTTGAGATCATGTCTCCAAGCAGCAGAGTGCTCGATCGACGAGTCAAACTGGCGTTGTACGCACGCTTCGCGGTTCCGGAGTACTGGCTCGTGGATCCCATTGGGGGCCACATCGAGCTGCATCGTTTGGGGGAGGCGACGTACGCGCTTGAGCAGCGTTTCGATCGCGCTTCTACACTTGAGACTCCAAGTTTTCCGGAAGTGCAGATCAATTTGGCGCGCGTGTTTCGAGAGTGAAGATAAAGTGGGTTCTGCTGGGCCTCGCGCTCGCGTCCACTAGCGTCGCCACAATCGTTTGGATCACGCCGAGCTCGAAGGTCTGGGCGCGCTATCCTCAGCCCGGTGGTGCACTCGCCGTGGTGGTCTATAGGTTGCCTCTGAAGTTCGCGATGCCTGGTTCCTCGGGAGATGCGCCTGCGCGGATCCAACTCGAGGACAGAGCGGGCAGAGTTCTTAAGAGTACCGACGTTGCTTCGCTTCAGATCGTCACCGAGCCGGAGTGGGAGAAGGACCGCGTGCAGATGAAGCTGGTGTTCGATTGGCAACTGCATCGGGTGCCTAATAATTGAGGACACGCGGCACCACTAACCTAGGACGTCGCTGTGTCTCGCTTACCTCAAACCGCAATGTGAGAGCAGGTCGGCAGCCCCGCACCAACACCTTAACGAGAGGTCTACCGATATGAACGCTACTAGGATATCCGCAGTTTTCCTGGCTCTTGGCTTGTTTGGCGTCGCCTGTGGCGGCTCCGATAGCACGGGGGCCGTAGCCGGTGGGGGTGCGTCGTTTTTCACGGGCGGTAACTCAGGCACAACAGGCGGCAAGTCAGGCACCACGGGCGGCGCTGCCGCGACCACGGGCGGCAAGTCAGGCACTACGGGCGGCGCTGCCGCGACCACGGGCGGGACTGCCGCGAACGCCGCAGGTGGCACGGCCGCCAGTAGTGGGGGTGCCTCGGCAGCCGGTGGCATGGCAACCAGCATGGGCGGCGCGGCGAACGTCGCGGGCACGGCCGGGACTACGTTCAACATGGGCAACAAGGCGACTTGTCCGCAGGGCCAGAGCTGCAATGTCACGCTCACCAACAACGCGGACGTGAAGTGCGATCAGATGAACACCTGCACGATCGCGTGCGATGCGAATTGCCAGCCCAGCTGTGACGGTTCAACGTGCTCCATCACAGCCGGCGCCAATGCAGATATCTCTTGTAAAGACAATGCGTTGTGCACCGTAACGGTCGGTGCTGGCAGCACTGTAAATTGTGAAGCTGCGCAGAACTGCCAGGTCACCTGCACCGGGGCTTGCACGGTGAAGTGCAAGGACGCCCAAACCTGCATGTGCTCTGGAGCAGGCTGCAACGTGCAGAATTGAGCCGAAGATATTACTCAATCCTGGGAGGTTTCGCTTTCCAACAAATTGGCGGAGGGCGAAACCAGAACTAACAGCGCCTCGTGGAAGCCGTCGGGTGCGTGTTCGCCATCTTCGAGCAGAGAAACGGCGTAGGTGCGAGGCGCGCCGTTTTTCTTGACCGCAACGCGCAGCGCTTGTCGCAACGGCGCTTTGCTCTCTCCAGCGAGCAAGGCTGCAGCAACAGGATTCGAAGTGCGGGCTGGTACTCTGTCACGCACCGGGGGACGCGCGCTGGGTGCGCTGGGGGCGGTCGAAGACGGAGCAGATGGCCCAACCGAGGCGCGGATGGGCAGTGGTGGGGGAGCAGAAGCCGCCGACCTTGATGCTTTAGCCTCGGGTGGCGTTTCGACAGGCGCTGCCTGTGCGGGCGGGGCCGGGGGGGGGATGCTCATATCAGCGGCGAGCCTAGCGAGCTCTACGGCTCGCAGATCGTGACCGCTTTCACCGGCGCTTTCCGCTGCCCGTCGGAGCCAGTGGACCGTTTGCGCCCGATCGGCTTTGACACCGAAGATGGCGGCTGTCTCGAGTGCAGTGACGACATCCTCGGGGTCACTGTCTGTGGGAGAGGGGATCGCAAGGGAGCTCATGGCCGGTAAGTGGTGACACCAGTGTCGGATTATGGTGACGGCGAGCATTGGGCTGAGCGAAAGTTGAAAAACGTGGGATTTAGCCGTAGCCTCCCGCCGCCATCTTGGGGGAGCTGCTACTTCCCCGCTTACGATCTGCGGCCACCTTATGCAGCCTCCGAACTTCCCTCCCCACGAACCCCCCCATCAGCCGGGCGCGTTGGGCGCACCGAACGTCGTTTGCTCGCAGTGTCAGCGATTGGTTCCGAGCCACGAGATGGTAACCTATCAAGGCATGGCGGTGTGTGCTCAGTGTAAGCCCGCATTCTTTCAGCGCATTCAAGAAGGCGGCGGTGTCGCCAACGTGGACTTTGGGCAGCTCAGGTATGCGAGCTTCGGCGTGCGATTCCTGGCCAAGCTCATCGACTCGATCGTACTGGTCCTTGCTCAGCAGTTGGTTCAGATCCCCGTGGCGCTCGTGCTCCCGCTGACCAATTCGACTCTTGGGATCTTCGCCGCGTTCGGCCCCGGCATGTTGGTAACGTCCGCGATCGGGATGTTGATGCAGTTTGCGTACTGTACTTACTTCATCGGTAAGCGTGGCGGGACACCTGGCAAACTCCTGATGAAGCTGAAGGTGGTTGCGCCCGACGGCTCGGCGTTGAGCTACAAGGGTGCAGCGTTGCGATTTTTGGCGGAGTTGGTCACAGGTCTCACTTGTCTCATAGGCTACCTGATCTGCCTAACCGATCCTGAACGCCGCACTTTGCACGACCGTATTGCCAGTACACGCGTGGTGACCCGAGGCTAAAGGTGTCGATCTATTGCGCCCGTTGTGCGCTCCCGCTCCCTCCCAAGGCGTTCCAGGATAATGGCTTTTCTCGCTGCGTGTGTGGCGATCTAGTGCACGCGTGGGCGTTCCCTGCCGTGTTCCGTGGGGTCGCGGTGGGTCGCAATGCGAACGCTCGTCTTGAGTCGGAGGCAAGCTGCTTCTATCACCCAATGAGTCGCGCTGAGGTTCCATGCGCGCGTTGCGGGCGGCTCTTATGCAACGTGTGCGATATTCCGATAGGGGGCGAACATTGCTGCGCGGTCTGTTTCGAAACTGGCGCAAAGAGCACGGTAGCAAAGTACGCGACCGAGCTTGTCCTGCAGGACTCGCTCAACCTCTTGCTGGCAGCTGGGCCGCTTGTTCTGGGGTTGTTTCTTTGGTGGATGATCCCCTTCACTGCCCCATTCGCGCTGTATCGGGTATTCCGCCACTTCAATGCGCCACTCGGCCCCGTACCGCGAACACGCGTGCGCCACGTGATCGCGGGCATCCTGGCAACCCTGCAACTGCTCTCGCTCGGCCTGCTCATCGCCTGGGGTGTGACGACGGCCATGGCGCCAACAAGTAACCCAACGCCAGCACCGACGGTCACGTCCGAGAAAGACCTGGGCGACTGATGTACGAACGCCTCCCCGGTCGCGGGGTCACTATGAAGGGAAAGTCATCCCTCTATCTTAGTGATCAGCATCTACTGCTTCTGCAGGAAAGCCTGGTGCGCCAGACGTACCGGCGGTTTGCCTATTCAGATATCGTGAGCTTTCAGCTTCACCCCAATCAACGGCAAAGCCTCGCGCTTTTCGGCTTTGGTTCGGTTCTGGTCCTTTTCGCCGTGCTAATCGCCGTGACCCCCATCGAATTCAAGGTTGTGTTCGCAGTGCTGTTGGTCTTGGCGTTGGTTGGCTTCGTGTTGGAGATCTTGCGTGGCCCGCGCTGCCGAGTTTGGCTGTCGACGGCGGTTGGGGATTGTGAATTGCCTTCGCTCGGCAGGGTGCGCCTCGCGGAGCGGGTGCTAGGTCGGCTCATTTCCCGCGTAGAGTCCGCGCAGGGGCAACTGAATCCGGATCAGTTGCACCAATTGTGGGCGGTGGGACCAGGGGTTCAAGCGCCATGAGCATCGCAGCTCAACGCTGTTTCGCGCACAACGAGCGCGGTGCCTCCGGGCGCTGCCCCGCGTGCATACGCTTCTACTGTCGGGAGTGCCTGACCGAGCATGAAGGGCGAGTCCTCTGCACCCGCTGTCTGCAGGCGCTGACAAAGCCCGGGGATGTCAAATCGTTTAGCATCCTCCGAGGGATCACAAGGGGTGTGGCGGGCCTCTTGGGGGTGGCCTTCGCGGGGGCTTTCTTCTACCTGGTTGGCCTCTTGATGGCTCGACTGCCCGCTAGCTTTCACGATGGTTCCGCCCTCTCAGGGCTTTTCAAGTAAGTCGGGGAAACGAATTGTGATCGGACTCGGACAAGAGTGAATCCTAGATTGCCTTCACGTGACGGTTTTCGGGGCGCGGTCGAGCTTCTCGATCAGGCGGCACACGAGCTGCGTAGTGCGCCAGGTGGTGCGCTTCTTTCCTACTATCTTGGGACGGCGCCCTTCGCGCTCTTGTGCCTCCATTTTTGGGTGCAAATGAGCGCTGGCGATGGCGAAACGTGGCGGTTGGGGCCGTCGGCGTTGGTGCTCGCGCTGGGCTTTGTTTGGATGAAGGTTTGGCAGGCGCGTTTCGTAGCGGCGCTGCTCACGGGTCGTGGACTCGCTCCGCCCGAGAGGTCGTTCGCTGCACGTTTCGCTCGGCTCACCCAAGTAGCGTTGGTGTTTTCGCTGGGACTATTTATCCAAGCTTTCTCAATTATTCTCGTGTTCCCCAGCGGCTATTCGGCGGCATTCTTTCAGCACGCGCTCAGCAACGTGAACGGATCGTATTCCACTCGCGAAGTGTTCCGAAGAACTGCTCGGCAAAGCACTTATTTCCCGTTCGAAAATCACAGCCTCTGGCTCCTCGTGTTAGTCTTCTGGGCGTTCTTAGCGCTCAATATTTTGGGTCTCGTGGTCCTCTTGCCGGGTCTCGTGTTTGTATTCACAGGACAGCACGTGTTGGAATTGAGTGCTCCTCAGCAGGTATTGAATTCAACGGTAGGCTGCGTGGTCTTTTTGGCAAGCTTCCTTTGCGTCGATCCGCTTGTGAAGGCTGCGTTCGCACTCCGCTCCCTGCGCTGGCAGTCCGAGGGCGATGGGCAAGATTTGAGGTTTCTAGTTAACAGCTTATCACGCGCCAAAGGCTCAAAGACCCGCGGTCAAGCTGCGGCCCTGGCCGGCGCAGGACTTATGGGCGTGCCGCCTGACGTCCAAGAGCTCGATCTCTCTCTGGACAAGGCTCTCAGCCAAGCCGAATTTGGCTGGCGAACCCGGAAGGCTGGCCAAGAGCCCCTGGCGCGCCCGGGCTGGCTTCAACAGATCTTTGATTCCCTCTCCGATGCGCTCCACGCTGCGGCTCGGTTCGTCTGGAAGTTTCTGAAAGCGATTTCCGGCGGTGACACGGAGGGGACGAGTCCGTCGACACGAAGCGACTCCTCCCTTCGGTGGAACACACAAGACACGCTGACGGCGCTCACCTTGGTGCTGTTGGTGGTGCTCCTGGCACTTCTCGTCGTTAGGCTCATCAAGAGAGCTCGCAAGGCTGAAGTCGCACCCGGAGATCCGGTGGCGGCTAAGGTTCCGGACGTTGCGAACGAATTCACCAACCCCGACGAACTTGAAGCTTCGGGTTGGCGGGAGCTCGCCGAGGAGTTGTGGCGTGCAGGGAAGCCCAGGTTAGCGGTGCGAGCGCTCTACCTCGCTGGCGTTTCGGGTTTGAGCCGAGCCGGACTCGTAGCGGCGTCGGGAACGAAGTCGGTGTTGGACTACAAGCGTGAACTTGACCGACGTCAACAAACGCACGCCGAGCTCGGTCCAATTTTTGAGCAAATTGCTGCGGAGTTCGAGCGCGTTTGGTACGGTGACCATGCCGCAACTCACGACTCTGTCCTGTCGCTTTCCGAGCACACTGCGAGGTTGATGCAGCATGTGGAACGCTGAGAAAAAGCACTGGCTTGGCTTGCTGATGCTGCTCTGTGGTTTGGTGTTCGGATTATTTCAGGTGCTAAAGCTTAGGCTCGCTCGCGGTGATGCGTTTCCCTCGGGGTCAAGTTTTCGTACCGAGTCCACTGGCCTCCGTGCACTCCACGACGCGCTCAGTGAACAGGGCCGGCTATCGGTAAGTCGTCAACGCACGCGCCTACGAGCTTCAGACGCGCTGCTTCGCACCACCCTGATTGTCGCCGCCGTCTCGCCCCAGGAGCTGTATGATCCCGAGTTCAGTCTCGCCGGCGAGCTGCCAGAGCTTGTCCAAAAGGGGCTGCGCGTTGTCGTGCTCCTTGACACCGAGAAGGCCATAAAGTGCAGCCAAGTTCGCTGTGCTGGTGGCATTGGGGAGGATGATAGGTCCGAGCACCTAGGTGCTCCGCCCGTTCAGGCAAAGACGCGGGCGAAGGCCGGGCTCAAGAAAGCGGACGCGCAGCCCAGTTTGGCCGAAAGGTGGGGCTTTGAAATTTCTGGAGACGCCGAGCGGAGCTCCAGTAACGTACGACGTACCGGCGCTGTGCCCGAATGGGTGGAGCAACCCGTCGCGTGGCGGGGTCAAGCATTTTTCTCCTGGAAGGGTTCCAACTTCAAGCAGCTCTTCGAAAAGGGTGGGCGGCCTGTGGTTGCCAAACGGGACTTCGGTCTCGGGCAGGTAGTGTTGGTGGCTTCGACATTCCCACTGAGCAACGAATCGATCGCCAAGGAACGCTCAACCAGTTTCCTTTTGTGGCTTACAGGTGAGCGTTCGCGGGTTGTCTTCGAGGAAATGCACCTTGGGCTGAGCGAGGGGCGGGGGGTGGTTTCGATGATGCGAAATTACGGCCTGGAGGGGGGGCTCTACGGCCTCCTTTTGGCAGGGCTTGTTTACGTTTGGTATGCGGGGAGCCCGCTAATTCGGCGCGCACCGCGCAAAGCTCGGGATCGGGTCACAGCCTCGGCAAACGCTGCCTTTTCGGCCCTTTTGATGCGAGCGGTCCCGGTCGACAGCCTGCTCGACACCTGTCTGACAACTTACCAAGGCTTCCTACCTCGGGCGCGCAAGACAACGTTTGCCGCGGCACTTCCGCGCAAGGCACGGCCGAGGTTTCTTCGTGAACCGTTTTCCCAGAATGCCGTCGCCGACTACAACCAAATCGTCGACAACCTCTCGCTTCAAAGGTCCGCCCTCGAACCCAAGGCTCCCGCTCCATGATCAACGACGCAAACTTTCTTGAACTCAAAGCCAAACTCGGAGAAGCCAAGAGCCAGGTGTCCAAAGTTATTGTTGGCCAAGCTTCTGTTGTGGACCAGGCGCTCATCGCTATCCTGACACGCCAGCATGCACTGATTGAAGGTGTGCCCGGGGTCGCAAAAACGCTTTTGGTGCGGACCCTGGCGCATGTGCTGGGTACCGAATTTGGGCGCATCCAGTTCACGCCCGATATGATGCCGAGCGATATCACGGGTATGAACGTGTTCGATTCCAAGCGTGGAGAGTTCTCGCTCGTGCGAGGCCCGATCTTTACCGAATTTCTGCTAGCTGACGAGATCAACCGCTCCCCGGCACGCACGCAGGCGGGCTTGCTAGAAGCCATGCAGGAGCGTTCGGTCACCATCGACCGCCAAACCCACAAGCTTTCCGATAATTTCCTCGTGTTTGCAACACAGAATCCGATCGAACACGAAGGGACCTACCCGCTCGCTGAAGCCCAGAAGGATCGCTTCCTCATGAAGATCGACATTGGGTTGCCTGAGCGCCAGGAGGAGCTCACGCTGGCACAGAGAACGCTCGGTTACGATGCGCCCGAAGAGACTCTCAAGCAGGGTGCTATTCTGCCGGTGCTCGGTCCCGGAGCGCTCGTAGGTTTGCGCGCTCAGCTGCATAGTGTGGTGGTGAGGCCAGAGTTGCTGGCTTATGCAGTGGACATCGTGCGTCGCACACGGTCGGATGATGCGGTGCTGGTCGGAGCGGGGCCGCGCGGCACGCAGGCACTCTTGCTGGCGGCACGTGCTCACGCCGCGATTTCGGGTCGCGATTTCGTAACGCCCGACGACATCCGAAGTTTAGTGGGGCCTACTTTAGGCCACCGGACCGTGTTGAAGCCCGAATACGACCTCGAAGGACTTACCGTCCCGGAGGTGCTCGCTAGGGTCACGTTGGAGGTTCCCGTTCCGCAATGATCGCGCCTTCCGCACGATTGCTTGGCGTGGTGCTGGTTCTCTTGGTACCTGCGGCAACGCTCTTGACATTCAGCACCGAGCTCGCGGTCCCGGCGGGAGCCTTGTGCGTGTTGATCGGCGTGGTGGCAGCCTTGGATGCGCTTTTTTCCCTCGGCAAGCTTGATCGCGTCAGGGCCGAACTGCCGGAGCGTGCGCACGTCGTGCATCGCCGCACTGCACCGCTCCTGGTGCGTTTGGAAAGCAGCGGTAAGCGGCAGCTCGTCGTCGGCGTCGCGCTCGAAGTGCCAGAATCTTTGGAGCTTTCCAACGCTGTCGTTAATGCGCGGCTCACCGCGGCAGCTCCCACCTTCGCGGAATTCAGTATCCGGGCACTCCGGCGCGGGTTGCACCAGATTTCGATGTGTCGACTGGAGACGGCATCTTTTCTTCGACTTTGGCGCATCCGCGCTGCACGAAGGGTGTTGTTTTCGCTTTCAGCGTACCCCGATCTGCGAACGGAGCAACGCGTGATCGCAGGGCTTTTCAGTACCCGTTCGTCGTCAGGGGTACATCGTTTTCGACAAGTCGGCAGGGGGCGAGAGTTT
>Ga0209490_10000421_pt1 | contig 42839 bp, 45 predicted proteins | sample MAT06_FD_187209 | JGI IMG/M metagenome (GOLD analysis project Ga0209490, IMG submission 187209) | Freshwater microbial communities from Lake Fryxell liftoff mats and glacier meltwater in Antarctica - MAT-06 (SPAdes) (version 2) | ecosystem: Environmental > Aquatic > Freshwater > Ice > Liftoff...
TACCAGTTTAGGGTGCTGACACACTTGTGGCAAAATGATGATTGCTCGCAACAAGAACTAGCCCTTGGATCAAATCGTGATAGGGCCAATGTTACTCGGATCATCGACATTCTGGAAAGAGAAGGTATAGTGAAGAGAACCGACAACGAAACAGATTACAGGTCATTTAGAGTTTTCCTCACCAAAAAAAAGAAAAGACCTACAAACCAACGCTTCTGAGTGCGGTCAGCTTGCAATTAAAGATGCACTCAAAGGTATAAACAAAGAGGAAGTTGAAATATGCATGCAAGTACTCAAAAAAACAATTCAAAATCTCACATAAAAAAAATTACTCACATAGTCCCGTATTTAACCATTGTGTAATCAACTAATAAATATTCCAATCTAACTAGTCCTCCAAATAACACCAAGGTTACTTCATAAATGGTCCATTTTGCATTGCGCACTGGGAGTCGGCTTTTGCTAATGCGCTGCAGAATCTTGCATGCACAACGTGGCAATTGCCGTGGTGACCCATGTTCATCTCAATATATTGAAACGGAATTGGACTACTACGTAAATCCAAACGGTATGAGCGTTTGGCAATGCGTCCTATAATGTGATCGGCCGACTTCGGTGCTTCAGATGACTTTGAGTGCCCTAGGTCTCACCCCACCTCTATGTCAGAAACCCCCGATGAATGGGCGTTGCTAGCACAATTATGCTATTAGCTGCGTTCCCTCCTGATGGCAACCGCCATCTTCGACAACTTTTATCAGCAAGAAATAGGATGGACAAAAGGTGTGATTTATATAACTTTTTCCAATATTCTGTAACATTTAGCAACATCAATTCAACTTGCTTTGCATTGAAATGCTTTTTCTCACAAATCAAGACTATGAAAAATAAACTAGAGCAACTTGCTGCAGAAAGAAATAACCCTTGTGTTTCTATCTCGCTCAATACACACCGGACACATCCTGATAATATCTCAGATGACATAGAACTGAAAAAACTCTTGAAAGAAGCCGAAGAAAGGGTAATTGCCGAATTTGGGAAACGGTCCACACTGAAATTACTCGAAAAACTTGAAACAGTTGGCAATGAAATAGATAGCAGCTACGGTTTGGATAGTTTGCATATCTTTCTTTCCAATGAAACTAAAGAAATAATAAAATCTCCTTGGCCAATAAAGGAAAATTCTGTTCAAATATCTGATACCTTCTCGATAAAACCCTTAATCAAGCAATTGAATCGCACAGAAAACTATCTGATTCTATTGCTCTCACAGTCGGAGGTAAAATTACTACATGCCATGAATGATGGTATCGTTGAAGAGATCACAAATGATGATTTTCAATTCCACAAAAACATACACTACTTTACTCATAATAACAAACTAAGCGATGGAAAAAGGGTTGATAACCTGGTGCGAGAATTTCTGAATACAGTGGATAAGGCAATGGTAAAATTGAACAACGATACTGATATGAATTGTGTGGTGATTTGTACAGAAGATAACTATAGCCGACTCATGCAGGTTGCTGACAAACCTTCCATCTATCTCGGTTATGCTCCCATAAATTATAATGACGTAGCCCTGAATACACTCGCTTCACAAGCATGGAAAATTGTAAGTGGATTGCAAAAAAAGAAACGCACAGACGCCATTATAGAAATGCAAGAAGCTGTTGGTCAAGGCAACGTAATAACCGATTTATCTGAAATCTATCGGGCCGTAAAAGAAGGAAGGGGCGATTTACTCATTACACATGACGATTTTCAACAGCCCGTGAAAATGACAGGAGAGTTTTCATTCGATTTAGCCGATGATGCTTCAGAACCGGGTGTAATAGATGATATATCAAGTGAAATTGCCTGGGAAGTAATTTCTAAAAAAGGAAGGGCGCTTTTTACCGGTCAGGCTGAAATTAAAACTCTAGGAGATATTACTCTAAAGGTCCGCTATTAGATCGTGTTAGTACTCCGTGCCTAGTGACATAGACCATTAATCTCTCGTGCCAACAAATTGTCTATCATTACAGACATCCACGTCAGTAGATCAATTGGATTGAACAATAGTGTAATCAATAGATCCGTGGCCACATTCATGCGTAGTTCGATTCTTTTTCCAATAAACATTCATTCCACCTCATCGATTTGCTAATGTCACTTGTAAGTCTTTTGGATAAATCCTTCAGTAAGATTGTACAATAGCACAATCATATGCCATGACAATAAAAAGTATCATTCGCTCCTACCCGATCGAATTTCCTCATTCGGAAGATGTCGAAAATATTTCTGAACTTCTTCAGGCAAATCAACTAAGTGGAATAACTGAACAAGAAGTACAGACAAGAATTGATGAATATGGCTTGAACAGCTTTAAGGCCCAAAAGCAAAGAAATGTTCTTCTCATTATTCTTTCTCAATTCAAAAGTCCAATCGTTCTATTGCTGCTAGTGGCAGCGGGATTTTCGTTCTCTTTCGAACATTGGATTGAAGGATTTTCCATTATTGGAGTTTTATTTATTACCGCAGCCCTAGGCTTTCTGATGGAATTGCAAGCGCGAAGGTCAATGAATGCTCTGAAACAGATGGATGTCAGTGTTTCAAAAGTTATCAGAGAAAATGCAGTCGTAGAAATTCCTTCGGAAAGGATTGTACCCGGTGATATTTTATTGTTAGAAGCCGGAGATATAGTACCTGCTGATGGCCGCCTATTTGAACTGAACCAACTGGAAGCCGACGAGTCTGCTCTTACCGGCGAATCGTTACCTGTTGCAAAAAAACTGGATGCTTTAGACAAAAACACAAGCATGGCAGACCAGTTCAATATGATCTTTAAAGGTACTTCTATTGTAAAAGGAAATGCCAAAGCAATCATCACGGGTACCGGGCTAAACACCGAATTGGGCAAAATAACGTCGCTGGTGGAAACGGCTCAACAAAATACTACACCACTCGAAAAAAAATTACAAAGCCTTACCAAAAAGCTGATGTGGATTACGAGTGTGTTCGCACTTATATTTATTGTTACCGGAATTATTCAAGGAAAAGAAATTTACCTGATTGTTGAAACCGCCCTAGCCCTTGCCGTAGCCGCCATTCCAGAGGGGCTACCCATTGTCTCTACCATAGCCCTCACATATGGGATGTTACGTATGGCGAGGAAAAATGTCCTCATAAAAAGATTAGCGTCAGTGGAAACACTCGGTGGAATCAACACGATTTTCACAGATAAAACTGGAACACTTACCGAAAACAAAATTGAAGTCCACAATATTTCCATCTTTGATGAGTCAATAGCCGTTGAGAAAAACGTAATAGGTTCTAGTAATAGTAAAACCACAATTGAAAAACTACTCCTGATCTCGACACTTTGCAACAACGCGGTCGTAAATGATAAAGGGAAAGATAATAAACAAATAGGAGACCCACTGGAAATAGCACTTTTGCAATTTGCAGCCGATAACAAAATGGACGCGGTCGAAATCAGTAACCATTATCCCCGTATTGCAGAGGAAGCATTCAGCTCTGAAACCAAATTAATGGGGACCTTGCATAAAACTGACCATGCAAATTTTGTAGCCGCCAAAGGTGCTGTGGAAGAATTAATAAAAAAGTGTACTACATACTGCACAGGAGATGTAATTGAAAATCTAACAGAAAAGGAAAAGAAAATAATCTTACAGAAGGCAGAAGAAATCCAAGGGCGAGGTAGTCGAGTGCTTGCTTTTGCCTTCAAGGAAGCCAATAATATTGCGAACGACCATTTTCTAGAAGATTTAACATTTGCGGGTTGTATCGGCTTCTATGATCCACCAAGAATGGATGTCGTGGGCGCGTTGCAATCTTGTAGAGATGCCGGCATAAAAGTGATTATGATTACGGGCGATCATCCTGCCACGGCTCTTCATATTGCTGAAAAAATAAAATTATCAGATAAAGAAAACATCGTTGTCAATGGCAAAGATTTGGACAGTAATCTACCCGATGAGAAATTGTTTGAAGCCACCATATTCGCAAGAGTAAACCCCAAACAGAAGTTAGAGATGGTAAGCCTTTATCAAAAAAGAGGGGACATTGTGGCTATGACCGGTGACGGAATCAATGATGCTCCGGCCCTGAAAAAAGCAGACATCGGAATTGCAATGGGACTTAAGGGTACTCAGGTAGCAAAAGAAACTGCTGAGATAGTGCTGAAAGATGATTCTTTCATTTCCATTGTCTCGGCGATTGAACAAGGAAGGGCAATATTTCAAAACATAAAACGGTTTTTGGTGTACCTGCTTTCCTGCAATTTGAGCGAAATTTTCATCGTTTTTATTCTAGGACTATTAAACTTGCCATTCTCGATTCTCCCTTTGCAAATTCTGTTTCTTAATCTAGTCACCGATATTTTTCCGGCCTTGGCATTGGGCTTAGGCAAAGGCAATGAACTCACCATGAAAAATCCTCCACGAAATCCAGCGGAAGACATTGTTGTCAAAAAAGACTGGACCAATATCATCGTTTATGCCATTCTACTATCATTGCCCATTCTGCTGGTAAGTTGGTATTGCCTGGACTATCTCAAATACGAACCTGCCATTTGTAACAACATCACTTTCTTCAGTTTGGCATTGGCTCAACTATGGCATGTATTCAATCTATCTTCACGCAAAATATCATTTATAAAAAATGAGATAACCCGCAACCACTTCGTTTGGTATGCCTTGCTCTTGTGCCTTACAATTATTGCGGTTTTTTATACAACGGATCCATTGAACAAAATACTGGATATTCAAACGCTTGATATCCAAATTTGGTTGATAATTGTAGGGACAAGTTTCTCTCCTTTTATCTTTATTCAATTCTTAAAAAGAGTCATTAAAATTGTTGATTGAACTAAATAAACGAGAAAATGAAGAGCACCAATGATGCTCTAAGAAAGGCTTCTATCCGTGAATCATGTAACTCTTTCCATAAGTATTGTAAGAAATAAGAGTTACAAGATTCCCAACATTGTAGTGAAAATATTTTGTTCTTAAACAGATGCTGCAAACTCAAATATGCATTCAGGTAAAGTCAATCTATTCGGAGAATGAAAGTTAGTTTAATGTGTTGCATCGAGAAGGTACGCGGGGAAAAGAAATGGGCTTGTATCCAACCGCATGCTTTTTCCGAAGTCATTACTTCTCCGCTATGATTGATTGTGCAGCCAAAGACTATGGTTACATCATTTTTGAAAATAGGTACACTAACGATGTGACAAAAAAATAAAATAAAATGGAAAACACAATGAAAGGACTAGTTTATCTAGGCTCGGGTAAAATCGAATTAAAAGATATACCTACGCCAAAAATATTAAAGCCTACCGACGCCATTGTAAAGGTTACTAAAACCACCATTTGTGGAACTGATATAGGGATCATTCATGGTAAAACCCCTACTTGTTTACCTGGCACAACCTTGGGGCATGAAGGAGTAGGTGTAGTTGAAGAAGTCGGCTCCGCCATTGTGAATTTCAAAAAAGGTGACCACGTAATCATTTCATGCATTACGTCCGACGGCTCCTGTGAATATTGCAAAAAACAAATGTATTCGCATTGCGAAGATGGCGGTTGGATCTTAGGTCATACCATTAACGGTACGCAAGCCGAATATGTAAATATCCCTCATGCCGACAATAGCCTTTATCATATTCCCGCCGGAGCCGATGAGGAAGCGTTGGTGATGTTAAGTGATATTTTGCCAACTGGTCATGAAATAGGTGTGCTAAACGGCACAGTAAAACTCGGCGACACCATTGCCATCGTGGGAGCAGGACCTATAGGCATGTCCGCTCTCTTAACTGCTCAATTTTATTCGCCAGCAAAAATATATATGATCGATTTAGACGAAAACAGGTTGGAATTGGCAAAGAAATTTGGAGCTACCGACACCATCAATACTAGCAAAGATGACGCGGTAAAAAGAATCATGGAAGAAACAAAAGATGGAGTTGATGTAGCCATTGAAGCGGTAGGTATTCCAGCTACGTTTGACATTTGTCAAAATATACTTCGCCCAGGTGGGCACTTAGCCAATATTGGTGTGCATGGAAGCATTGTGAATTTACAAATTCAAAAATTGTGGATACGGAATATCACTTTAACCATGGGCCTGGTAAATACAAATACTACACCTATGCTCCTAAAAACAATTACTTCAGGCAAATTAGAACCGGCGAAATTAATAACCCATCGTTTCAAACTAGAAGAAATACTTAGGGCTTATGAAGTATTTGGCAACCCGGTAAAAGAACAATCAATGAAAGTAATTATCGCTTCCTAACATTTTGCCCTCCTTTCGCAAGCACTCAAAACAATAACGAATCAAACAACACAGATGAAATCAAAACCCAAACATGAAAATAAATTTCCAGGATATCCGAAATATCCTGTATCGGAAGATATTTTCAATCATGACAAAGAAGAAAAAGATATAAACCCAGAAGATATATCTAAAACAAAAGAACCAAACGAACTGCCCGGCACGCGAAATGAAAAAGATTTTAATGAGGATAAATCCGGTAAAGATCTTGATGTGCCTGGATCCGAATTGGACGATAAACAAGAAATCAATGGAAATGAGGATGAAGAAAACAACTTTTACAGCATAGGAGGAGATAATCACAATGATTTAGATGAACGCAAAAGCGAGTGATGGTTCGATGTGACGTAAGAATCAATTTCAAAAGCTTCTAAATGATCCTGAAAAAATAAAATTATGAAAACAAGCATTGGCATAGCCAACAAAAACACAAAAGCAGTGGCAAACGAATTGATGAAAATTCTAGCTGATGAATCTGTCTTGTACACCAAAACTAAAAATGCACATTGGAACGTAACTGGTGCTGATTTCTACGACAAACACAAATTTTTCGAAACTCAATTTGGACAATTAGACATTATCATTGATAGCGTAGCCGAGCGTATTCGTTCTATCGGTCACTTCGCACCAGCGACTTTAAAATCATTTTTAGAGTTGACTCAACTTACAGAAATGCAAAGTGAAAAAAATGATGGACATGGATTCATAAAAGAATTGTTATCCGACCACGAAGCCATTATCATAAAGCTGCGCGAAAATATTCACCTTTTCGCCCTTGACTTGAAAGATGCCGGCTCGAGTGATTTTATAACTGGGGTTATGGAAGAACATGAAAAAATGGCTTGGTTCTTACGCTCCCACATACAATAATCAATGAAATCCTATACTTCGCTATTGGAAGCAATTGATGGGTTGAGAAAGGATGGCTATGTTGAAGATTTTAATCTGACGCAACAGTTTATTGAACACAGCAAGGGAAACTTAAAACTTTTTCATGATGAGTTTGTTATTGATACTCACTATCGCTTCGATGAAGATTCTGACCCCGAAAATCAAAGTATCATTTATGCCATTTCATCAGAAAAATATAAGCTAAAAGGGATACTTGTGAATGCCTACGGTATTTATTCAGAACCTTTGACAAATCAAATGCTTGAAAAATTAAGCGTAAGAATATAATTCAATGATTTTAGAAAGGTAACCAAATGAATCCAATAGAATTACTGAAAAACTGTCCTGACCCCATGTCAATAACAAGCAGTGTTGTAGCGGAATTAAAAATCCACAAAATTATGCAAACCTCCTTACTTCGCACCACCCACACAAAAATTCAAGACCGAATAAGTGGGTTCGTATTTAAGTTAAAATAGTGCATTATGAAAACAACTTTAATAATCGTCGTCGTTCTGATCGCTTTAATAATCATTTCTCAAGTATACTTTATCATGGCAAAAACAGAAACACAAGCGTATGAAGTTGTTCAAACCGACAAAGATTTCGAGATCCGGAACTATCCTCCCGCCACTATAGCTATGGTTTCGATGAACGCAAAAACGTACAAAGAACTATCTTCTTCAGGATTTAGAAAATTGGCTTCTTTCATTTTTGGTGGCAATCAATCCAATAAAAATATAGCCATGACCACTCCAGTGCACATGGACATCAACGATTCAAATTCGACCATGAGTTTTGTAATGCCGGCCAACTACACAACAGATAATTTACCGAAACCAAACGATTCAACCATCACCATCAATACTACTGCCGAGGAGTACGTTGCCGCAATACAATTTGGCGGATATGCCGATGACGACAAGATTAAAACTTGCGCTGCTAAATTAGAAAATGCCTTAAAAGCCAGTGGTGTCGAGTATTTTGGCAACTTTCGATTCTTAGGCTACAATGCCCCCTATCAATTCATTGGCCGGAAAAATGAAATCATTGTGAGCGTTCGTTGGCCTAATATAGTCGAGTAGGCAACACGAACCGTATGAAATTGGGCCATTCGGATAGTACTTCTGACGTGGCGGTTATATCACTTGGAACGATTCAATTGAAACCATGTTTTGCCGTTGAAATCTATTCCATTACTGAAAGTATGCAATGACGTTCGCTTTCTCGACTTCGATTATTGTCGTTTGTATGATAAGCTTTCAAGTGTAACCATCTCATAAGATGGTTTTCGGCGGCCTTTTGGTGAATACACATCTTGGTCCATCTTGTTGATTTGAGAATCCCCTCGTCATTTTATTCTAATCTACTCCAATGCCCAAAACGGGATCAAAATCTTGCGAGAGTTCCCGTCCCCTTTTTTACCTATAACACTTCAAGATAATTTCTATTGCATAATCTGGGGCCAATTCGCATTTTACACCAATTCTTCTTGTAAAATAGTCCAAAAACTATTTTATCGTGTATTGCGCTTTGGAAGTATTCAGCGAGTAATTCGCCGAGGGATATATGATGGAACACAGTAATAACGTGAACAATAAATTCCGTGATCTCCACCGCGTGATTCGATTTTTAAACAAGCCGTAGTGAATGCCATTATAGCATCTGTTACAGGCTAATGGAGTGAAACGAAATTGGACTACTACAGATACTTAAACCTAGAATCCGCATTGGAAATCTATTGCAGCGCTAACCCCCTTCTATATCAAGCACTTTCTCGATTTTTATTCTTGATGTATGAATATACACCATCGAATAATCCCGCATTGCGCATTGGAAGCATCTTGAGGTTAATGCGCTGCGGGATTCTCGAATCTACACGATGTAGCAAAGTAATAGTTCGACCTATGAATTCCGATATCTCCACCGCGTGATTCGGGATAATACCTATTCTGCTTATTAAATAGTCCGTGCTGTATTGCGCATTGAAAGTTTTTTTTGGGCAATGCGCTGCAGCATCTTTCATGCACGAAATGGTAAATGCCGTTCTAGTAGCTGTTGTCTCGGCTGAGTCGAGATTAGAGATACATAAACCCAAATCAAGCGATAGAAAAATTGCACCCTAATTTTGCCAATGAATACAGTATTCTATGGCTCAGATTTGAGAATCCCGCACGCATTATACAAAAATTGCCCTAATGCGTAATGCGGGATAAACGGTATAAAAATCTTGCGAAAGCACTTGCGACCTTTGGGGTTTATACCAATTCATCGCGAATCCCAATGCGGATTCTGAGATAAAAATAAACAATTATTCTTACACCCATTCTGCCTGAACCGTGATAAACTACCACTGGGTCTTTAAGTGACGACGCTATCTGTTTAAGTTCAAACAGTATTCGACATCAACCTAATGTCACAAATTCTTATTGTGCCGTTGAATACTGCTGCCAAAAGGTTTCCTTTTGATCTCCATTGCAGCGAGACAGTGCGTTCTTCTTATTTTATAGAATCTATAATTACATTTTTTAAGTTGCTGTTGATGCTTTCATGGCGGCATGTGCGCAACCGGCGCGAGCTTGTCAATTAACAATAAGCCTTAAAAACTCTCACAGCAAGCCTCTAATTGGACTGCGCTTTCAAACAAACCTTACTATACCTTAGCAGGCACAAAAAGAATGTCTGGCACATAGGTCATACACAAATAAAGAGGTTTTCCCGCTTAGGCAATACTGGCTTTGATATACAAACAGTTTTTTTGGAAGTGGAAATTTATTTATTCAAGTATTTTTGAAATATTCACCCCCTTCGGGAAACTGCAAAATTTACACGGTCAAACAAAAGGACAAGCCATTGCTTGAAAAAAACTAAAATCAGAATATGATCATAAAAGTAAAGGTATCTACCATGTTCGAATGCTCATTGGAGAGGGCATTCAAAACACCTATGCTTTGTGATATTTCAAAAGTCCATACGGGATTTGGAATTATGCCTAAAGTAACACATGCGACTCATGATGAAAATTGGGGCAAACCAGGTTCTAGTAAACGCGTTTTCGTGGCACAATCTTTTTCACAAAAAGGTGGGTTTGCTTCTGTTGATCATGTAATTGAAAGAAAAGAAAATCAACACTGGAAAATTCAGGTGGACGATTTCCAATCCTGGATGTTGGGCTTCTATAAGTTTGTAGGAGAATGGGATACGACACAATTGGAACCCAATAAAATTACGGTAGAATATACCTATTCTTTGCATTCGAACATACCATTACTCTATCCCTTGAATTGGCTGTTTGCTAAGACATTTTGGAAAACATATATGAGACGAGTTCTGGAGAATATAAGGAATATGGCTTATGACAACGAACCCTATTTATATGAATAAGACAATCACGAAATTTCAACAAAAGCTACGAGCCATTACCAACTGAGGGATGATGCTCAGAATATCTCGGCCATCCGTCGAGCCCAAAAAACACAAACCAAAAAAATGTTCTGTCACCAATAATTTATGGTAAAAGTTTTAATTACAGGGCCGACAGGAAATGTTGGAATTGCCGTAATATCTGCTTTAAAAAAGCTTGACCACCAATTAGAGATATATGCAGGTGTCAGGGACATAGCGTTCGGTGATGAGAAACTGACAAATTTCAACATTAAGAATCTCAAATTTGACTTTATACGGAGCGAAACCTTTGCGCCCGCTCTTAAAAATATTGACCTTCTCTTTTTGCTTCGACCACCACAAATTTCTGATGTCAATAAATATTTTGCACCACTCATTGAAATAGCAAAACAATCACCGGTAAAACACATCGTTTTTCTATCAGTGCAAGGTGTGGAGAAAAGCAAAATTATACCCCATCATAAAATTGAACAACTTATCGTAGATAGTCAAATTCCTTATACCTTCTTACGGCCTGCCTATTTTATGCAAAATTTCACTACAACATTGCGCAATGACTTAGTAAATCGTCAAAGAATTTATTTGCCGGCAGGACAAGCAAAATTTACAATTATAGACGTTGAAGATATTGGTGCGGTATCAGCAAAAGTGATAATCGAACCGCAAAAACACATTAATAAAAGTTATGAATTGACCAATAACGAAACATTTACTTTCACTGAAATGGCAGAAATAATTGGGAAGAGAATCGGAAAATCTATAACTTTCATTTCCCCCAATTTAATACAATTCTATTGGACTAAACGGAAAGAAAACGTTCCTCCAATGCTCATCTTAGTGATGATTATGCTGCATTACTTCCCAAGATTCCAAAAAGCACCGAAAACAACGGACTACGTAAAAATTATTACCGGACAAGAGCCAAAATCATTCGACAACTTTGTGCTTACAAATAAAGAACAGCTGCAATGACAAGAAGCACCGACTATTACAGCACATTTGCAATAGGGGTCAATTCGTGTTTCGCATGGCATATTAAGGTTCATCAGAAATCTGGTCTTCGGATATTCATTTCCCGCATAGGTGGGACAAGTTTTGCAGAAACGCTCGCCCATGGATTATATGAAAAAGCTAAGTACAATGACAAAAAAAAACAGCTCATGTTCCTTAGATATATTTTGAGCGCAAGTACACAAAATAAAATCTCCTGAAAAAAATATCGTTCCTTTTACTGATACTTTAACCTAGAATCCGCATTGGAAATCTATTGCAGCGCCAACCGCCTTTGATATCAACCACTTTCTCGATTTTTATTCTTGATGTATGAATATACACCATCAAATAATACCGCATTGCGCATTGGAAGTGTCTTGAGGTTTTTGCGCTGCGGGATTCTCGAATCTGCACGATGGAACAAAGTAATAGTTCGACCTATGAACTCCGATATCTCCATCGCGTGATTAGGGATAATACCAATTCTGCACAATAAATAGTCCACGCTGCATTGCGCATGGGAAGTTCTTTTTGGGCAATGCGCTGCAGCATCTTGCATGAAGTAGTAAATGCAATCAAAGTAGCTGTTATAGACCCATGAAGCGAATCGGAATTGGACTATTACAGATACATTAACCCAAATCAAGCGATAGAAAAATTGCACCCTCATTTTGCCGATGAATGCAGTATTCTATCGCTTAGATTTGAGAATCCCGTGCGCATTCTACAAAAATTGCCCTAATGCGTAATGGGGGGATAAACGGTATTAGCACTTTATAGCGAATCCCAATGCGGATTCTGGGATAAAGTGGCAAGTGCCTTCTGATTTATGCTTAGTACAAAGTAGTGAAATGAAATTGGTCTATTACACTAACTCCAATAGTATTGGAAATGCACCCTCAAATCAAGACAAGAAAAAGACAAAAAAGATGTCTGTCAATTTCCTTTCTTTGATTTATCAAAAGTGGACTAATCCATAGACATTGACATTTGAAGAAACATACCGTAAGTTCAGCAAGTTGGTATTCAATTTGGCCTTGCAGTATGTGCAGAATACAGAAGATGCTGAAGAAATTGCACAAGATGTCTTTGTGTCAGTCAATCAATCATTGAAATATTTTCAGGAAAATTCGGAAATTCAAACATGGATCTATCGGATTGCAATAAATAAATCATTGGATTTTATAAAAGCAAAAAATCGCAAAAAACGATTCGCACTTATCTCCTCATTCTTTTACGATGATGGAAACGAACTAAAAAACGATAGCCATCACTTCGATCATCCAGGAATTATGCTGGAACAAAAAGAAGCAATTCAAAATATATTTCAACATATCAATTCGCTTCCAGAACAGCAGAGGACTGCCCTGATTTTAACCAAGATAGAACAAAGAAGTCAGAAAGAAGTAGCTGAAATAATGAACTTAAGTCCGAAAGCTGTTGAATCCCTTCTGACAAGAGCAAAAACCAACTTGGCAAAAAAAATAAATCCAAGCGAAGGAAAATAAAAATATTGTCGTCTAAAACAATGAACTCAAAGAAAAAGACATGGAAGATTACCTAAAAACACTTAAAGGAATAAAACGAGTGGAAGCCCCGCCGCTTTTATACAAACGAATACAACAAAAGATCCAAAACGAACGGAGCGACCGTGTTTCGCTGAGAACTGTCTATACTGTTGCAGCTTCATTTATCATTTTGCTTTCAATAAATGCTTTTGTGATGACTCAATCCCGCCAAACTATCAGTGATGCAAGAAATTTTGCAGAATCTCTTCAGCTAATAGCCGACAATAATTTGTACAAATGAGAAAAACAAGATTCATCAGCTTCATTGCTCTTGGATTACTTATCACCAACTTGCTGCTGGTTGTATTTATCCTTTTCAATAAGCCTCAGACCCGTCCGTATGAGGGTCCCAAAAAAATAATTGCCGAACGCCTCCATTTTGATGCAGAGCAAATAGAGGTTTATGATAATTTGATAGCTATTCATAGGACCCATATGAACACCAAAGATTCCTTGATAAAGCAAGCAAAAAATGAACTATACACTTGTATTATTTCCGGTAATCTTATAACTAAAGATTCCCTTAAAAACCAATTAGGACAACTCCAAATCGAAATTGAAGACATTCACTACAACCATTTTCTCGACATCAAAAAACTTTGCAGGGAAAATCAATTAAATGATTTTACCGCATTGCTGAAAGACATGGTTCAACTTTTTTCAAAAGAGCCAAAAGATAGACCACACCCTTGATAAAAATATTTCTTTCCATATCGCTGTCAATCATGCTCCTGAATGGTCTATGTCAGCAAACCACCCAAGTGAATATTGCTTTGGTCGTAGATTTCAATAACAACTCAATCGTTTTGCAAGATTCAGTTTATCCTTTACAAAATGGAAATATCATCAAATTTGAAACACTTAAATTTTACTTGAGCAACGTTCAGCTATTTCAGAATGATGCACCCGTTTTTACAGAGCAAAATAGTTTTCACTTGATTGACATTTCAGATCCTATCACACAAAATATTTCTATAGAACTAACTGATAAAATAGATTTTAATAAAATAAAATTCAATCTTGGGGTAGATAGCATTACCAATGTATCTGGAGCAATGGGTGGCGATTTAGACCCTACAAAAGGCATGTACTGGGCATGGCAAAGTGGTTATATCAATTTTAAAATGGAAGGTTCCTGTTCTACTTGCTTGCCACCCAATACAGATTTGGAATTTCATTTAGGTGGCTATATATATCCCTTTAGCTCATTCCAGAATATTGAGTTGAACACAAATGCCAAATCCAATTTTAAAATAATTTTAGATATTTCTCAATTTTTCAAGAAAGTTGATCTAACTAGGCAAAACCACATCATGTCGCCTTGTGGTGACGCAGTTATTCTTTCGCAACATCTTTCAAAATGCTTCAGGGTAAAATGAGAAAGTATCCCGCCATATTGCTGTGTTTTATCCTTTCCTCTTTTGTGATAAAGGAAAGTCTTTTTCTAGTCCCTCAAAATTTCCCGAAACCAGTTTACGACTTTTCTAAGAACCCTTTAACAGATCACACAATTCTGCTAGGCAGAACATTATTCTATGAGCCCATGCTTTCGAGGAATAATACCATTTCTTGCGAAAGTTGCCATTCTCCATTCTCTGCATTCACACATATTGATCATGCTTTAAGTCACGGAATAAATGATAGCATAGGGTCTCGGAATTCTCCTGCACTCATGAACTTGGCTTGGCAGAAATCCTTTATGTGGGATGGAGCTGTGAATAATTTAGATATGCAGGCATTGGCTCCAATCTCTCATCCTACAGAAATGGGGAGTTCAATTAATGAAGTTGTTGAAAAATTAAATGCCTCTTCCATATATCGACATCTCTTTTACAATGCCTACAACGATAGTGTGATTACAGGAGAAAAAACATTGAAAGCCATTTCACAATTCTTGCTCACTTTAGTAAGTGCCAACTCAAAGTATGACAAGGTGATGCGAAATGAAACGAGTTTTACCGATAAAGAAGCAAACGGCTATTTGCTATTCCAAAAAAACTGTTCGTCATGCCACACTGAACCCCTATTTACCAGCAGCAATTTTGAAAACAATGGTTTACCTATTGATTTTGTCTTGAAGGATATTGGGCGAATGAAAATCACTGCCAATCCAACGGATTCATTAAAATTTAAAGTGCCATCATTGCGGAATATCGAATATTCATACCCATACATGCACGATGGACGATTCAAAAAACTATCAGAAGTCTTGGATCATTACTCCCATGGGATTCGTTCAACAAAAACTTTAGCACCACAATTAAAGAATGCCATTGCACTCACACCCGACGAGAAGGTAGATATAATCAATTTTCTACTCACATTATCTGACAAAGAATTTATTCTCAACTCAAAATATCAATATCCAAAACGAATTATACTCCGTGGCGAAGGATTCGAATAAAAGAGTCGTCTAAACATAGATATCATACAAACAGTAAAAAATGAAAAGAATATTTCCAACCATCGCTTTACTATTTTCGTTAGTATCAGCTCATGCTCAAACCAATCCAGCCATCACAAGTTGGTTGCAAAACAACATTGTCACTGCTAGACACTATGTGTCGGGAAGTTCAACAGTAATTAATGATACTGACCCTGTAAACTGCCAATTGGTGCAGTACAACTCCACCGATGTTTATGTAACAACAACCGGCTTGCCCAGTTATGTTACTGGGCCTTTTTTAGATGGCAATCCATCGCTGGCAACCAATCAAAATGCAATATTCAAAATGCCGCTAAACCCGATTGAAAATACAGGCAATCCTGAAAACACAACGCCCGGCAATATTGGAGTATTCATCAATGGGGTTGCTTTATTTGACTATAGAGATGGTGTAGCATGGAACAATACAACAATGGCACTATGTGGGGGCCCCGGAAATCCTCCTTGCCCAGGTGGAATGGACGCAATACAAGATTGGAATAGAGATGCTATACCTGCAGAAATGGGCGGCTTTGATTGTGCCAAAGCTCATCCTGCTATGGGGAACTACCACCATCATCAAAACCCTTCGGCCTTCAATTTAGATTTAGTTGTTGTATCAACTATTTGTAATCTGTATAATGCAGATGGTTTATATGCTATTGACAGCACAGAGCACTCTCCGTTGATCGGTTTTGCCTATGATGGTTTTCCTATCTACGGTGCTTACGCTTACCAAAATGTAGATGGAACTGGTGCTATTGTGCGAATGAAATCAAGTTATTCTCTCAACACTGGCACTTCAAGAGTACTAGGGCCAAATGTGAGCAATACTTATCCATTGGGATATTTTAGAGAAGATTATCACTATACTGCAAATGGAAATTCTGCTTATTTGGATGAACACAACGGGAGAATTTGTGTAACGCCTCAATACCCGGACGGTATCTACTGCTATTTTGCCACCATTGATTCAAATTGGAATTCGGCTTATCCTTATGTGGTAGGCCCTACATTCTATGGATCAATTGAAGCCGCAAAAGTTGCTTCCGTTCCAAATGGAACTGTCACTTATACTCCCACAGTAGGCGTTTCAAACATCAATTTGGATGACGCACAAATAAATGTATTCCCTAATCCCACAAGCGAACTTATAATGATTCAACTGGAGGGCATCAACAAAGAAAATTTGAAAGTGGAGCTATTTGAAATTAGCGGAAAATTGGTTGAAACTACTACTCTCCTGCAAGGAAGCACCATTGCATATTTTGATACCAAAGGACTTTATTGTGGACAATATTTTCTAAGGATTTCAAACAGCGATACTGTTACCACTAAAAAAGTGGTTGTTACAAAGGACTAATTTCAGTAGGCACACATTCCTACGGGAGTTGCGACTTCGATGTTCCTAGCTCCCTATTGGCTTTTGCATTAACAATCGCCCAAACGACATTGTCATCCAAAAAGAACCAAACCTCTAATATTGTTCGTACCAAGTAAATTTATCTTTCACAATATTCTTCATCTCCTTTTTCAAAAACTCCAAATAGGCGGATGAAACAGGAGTATGCTTTTTTCCCTTTAACCAAACTAATCTCCATGTTGTAATAATTGGCAGCCCTTTGACAGGTATAATCTGCAGTTCCTTATTGCGCAATTCATTTCTTATTCCAATCAAAGGCATTATTGAATAACCTAAACCTGCCAATAAGGCCTGCTTTACCGCTTCATTGGAGGAAAGCTCCATCTTTTTCAAAACCGATATATTATTGCTTTCAATAAAACCCTCCATAGTTTGACGGGTTCCTGAGCCCTTTTCTCTAAAAATCAATGGTAAGTTGTGAAATACTTCTCTGACTTTGACCGTTTTCATAAATTTTGAATTCGCTTCCCCGACCAAATACAATTTGTTCTGAAGTAAATCCAATTTCTCAATGTTCATTTTGGTAGGCAAAATAGATACGAGGGCAAAATCAACTTCATTACTTTCTAAGCTCTCCAGGACCTTATTCTTATTGGTTACATCCATTATCAATTCAATACCCTTGTGTTCTTTCATAAAATCGGAAAGAAAATAAGGCATTACATATTTTCCTGTGGACACCACTGAAATTCTCAACCTTCCCGTCAATTGCCCTTTATATGCCATCGTTTTGTAATTGATAGCATACACTTGATTGATAATGTTTTCAGCAGCTTCAGCTATCTCCAGGCCAAAATCTGTGATATAAATCTTTCGTCCAATAACTTCCGTGAGTGGAATTTCAAACTGGTCCTGAAAATTTCTGAGCTGAATAGAAACAGCAGGTTGTGTTAAATGCAACTCTTCCGCAGCCTTTGTAACGCTCTGTGCCTGAACAACCTTCAAAAATATCTGAAGTTGATTTAAAGTGTAATTCATAAATATTCATTATGTATTTCATTACAAAGATATATAAAAACTTATGAATATAGATTCTCACTTTTGTAGCGTTCAAATAAACATATAAATTCAAATGACTAAAATAACAGTAGCAAAAGGCGATGGGATAGGTCCGGAAATTATGGATGCCACCTTGGAGATAATTTTGGCTGCAGGAGCAAAAATTGAGATTGAAGAAATTGAAGTAGGCGAAAAAGTTTACTTAGCAGGCAATACCTCCGGCATAGAAGCGGAGTCTTGGGAAACAATCAGAAGAAACAAAATCTATCTAAAGGCCCCCATCACCACTCCACAAGGAGGTGGATACAAAAGCTTGAATGTAACTACTCGCAAATTTCTCGGACTCTATTCTAATGTGCGGCCGTGTGTGAGTTTACATCCATTCGTGCAAACTAAGCATCCTATAATGGATATTGTAATTGTAAGGGAGAATGAAGAAGATTTATACGCAGGTATCGAACATCAACAAACAGATGAAGTAGTTCAATGCTTAAAATTAATCAGTAGACCTGGTTGCGAAAAAATTGTTCGCTATGCCTTTGAATATGCCAAACAACAAAACAGAAAAAAAGTAACCTGCTTTACCAAAGACAATATTATGAAGCAGACAGATGGTTTGTTTCATCAGGTGTTTGACGAAATAGCCAAGGAATATCCAGAAATAGAAAATGAACATTGGATAATTGACATTGGTGCCGCCAAAATGGCCGACACGCCTGAAGTATTTGATGTTATTGTACTGCCAAATTTATACGGCGATGTGCTCTCAGATATTGCCGCTCAAATAACCGGTTCTGTTGGGCTAGCCGGTTCAGCAAACATTGGGGAAGAATGTTCAATGTTTGAAGCTATTCACGGCTCCGCTCCAAGAAGAGCTGGACAGAATGTAGCCAACCCATCGGGTTTGTTGCAAGGTGCCATAATGATGTTAAACCATATCGGACAAACAGAAGTAGCTGAAAAAGTCCAAAATGCTTGGTTAAAAACACTTGAAGATGGTATTCATACCTATGACATTTTCAAAGAAGGCGTAAGTAAAATAAAAGTAGGAACTAAGGAATTTGCAAAATCGGTTATTCTCAATCTAGGTAAAAATCCCTCTGTACTCAAACCTGTCCATTATGCGAACAACACTGCATTAGACCTTCCAAAATACAAACGCAAACCCGCTTTAAATAAACAATTGGTGGGAGTTGATGTGTTTTTACATTGGAGTGGCAGCAACCCCAACGACCTTGCCCTGGAAGTAAAGAAGATTGAAAAAAATGGAATCAAACTTTCCATGATTACAAACCGAGGTATTAAAGTTTGGCCCGATGGCTTTAAAGAAACATTCTGCACAGATCATTGGAGATGTCGATTCAAACCAAATGAAGGTACTGACATTACTAAAGCCAACATCCTCGAACTATTGCAAAATGCCATAAACGAAAACATAGATACCATTAAAACTGAAAATCTCTATGAATTCGATGGTAAACCAGGATATTCATTAGGCCAAGGACAATAATAAAGATCCGAATATGGTAAATGTGGTAATCTATCTAAAAAAAGAATTCCAAGCTGAGGAATTAGTGAAGTTTCTTCTCTCCGAAAAATTAATCGCCTCAGCTACAATTGATGAAAACAACACTTCGTACAAAATGTACAATGGTGCGTTACAAAAAGAAGTGTACAGCGTAATAACAGCAAAGTCAAAATCGCTATTGCTCAGGAAGATCATTCAATCCGTAGAAGAAAAAATAAACGTTGAAGTCTTGATAAATTCAACTCCAATAGTTGGTTCAAACAAGTTCTTTGATGAATTAATCATTCGAAACACATTGCAAATCTAAATAAGTATGAATATACAATTGATAGAAGGCGAATTTAAGTCAAGCGACGCATTTGACTTGATCAACCAAATGATTCAAGTTAAAATAAAGTTTCATGAAAACAAAATAACAAAAAGTGAATTAGAAGAAGACATCAAAGCCCGAGAAGCCAAAATCAAAAGACTTCAGAGGGACTTGTTTGAATTAAGGAATAATATTAGTTCTAAGACTGGCGGGATTAAACTAAATGTAAAAATCAACATCGAATAAGAAATGAAAAAAACAGAAATAATAAGCTGTTCTGCTTTCGTTTTAATGATCATTTTACTAGTAATAGCATTCACAATAAATGACCCCATTACAAGCACTCTCTTGGCATCATTTGGGATTATTGCTGGTGCCTTCACTTCTCATCAATATTCCACATCCAAAAAGCCATGAAAGATCAACACACATTTACACTGATCGACGGAGATTTTCCTGTAAATGAAAGTCGTGAACTATTGTACAATTTATTTTCCGATAAAATACAATTTCATCAAGTGAAAAACCTCAGTTCGCAGGAACGTTTTGGAAAAGAGGATAAAACAGCTTTGAAAAGAATTCCCGAACTCAAAAAAACTTTAGAGGACATTGTGAAAATGCTCGAGTCTGTGGACAACAAACTCGAACTTCTTGAGATAAAATCTGAAATAGTAATACGCTTTGTTAAGGCGGAAAAAAATGTTTAAAGGTAGAAACTTGATTGTTGCCACCAAGCACGAAAAAGAACTGGTCATTGCCCCCATTCTAGAAAAGGAGCTGGCTGTTAGTTGCATAGTCTCTCCCAATTTTGATACAGATCAATTGGGCACATTTACTGGTGAAGTTGAAAGAAAAGATGATCCTATTACAACAGCAAGAAAAAAGTGCCTTCTTGCTATGGAACTTACCAATTGCGATATGGCCATAGCTAGTGAAGGCTCCTTTGGTCCTCACCCTACCATCTATTTCGTTCCTGCAGATGACGAGTTTTTGCTTTTCCTTGATAAAAAAAATGACCTAGAAATTATTGTGCGTGAAATAAGCACCGAAACCAACTTCAAAGCAGGAGAAATAAACTCAGAAAAAGAATTGACGGATTTCGCTGATTCAGCAAAATTTCCTTCGCACGCCTTGATACTTAGAAAACATAAAGAAGACTTTACTACAATCACCAAGGGTATATCAGACTGGGATATTTTACATACCACTTATAATGACCTGAGCAAAACAGATGGAAGAGCCTATATAGAAACAGATATGCGGGCAATGTACAATCCTACTCGCATGAAAGTTATTGAAACGGCAACTTACAAATTGGCGAATAAAATTAAAACCGCATGTCCAAAATGCAAAACACCCGGTTTCAGTGTTAAAGATGCTAAAGAAGGGCTCCCTTGTGAGGTATGCTCTTTCCCTACTCGCTCCATACTGAGCTACATGCATACTTGTGTGAAATGCAGTTTTAGTGAAGTTGAAATGTACCCGCATGGAAAAGTTCTCGAAGAGCCATTGTATTGCGATGTGTGCAACCCCTAAAGAAATCTCCTAAAGTAATGATTAGCGATAATATAAATCTAGCTGCCACTATTCTAAAAGAGCATGGAGTAATTGGCCTACCAACAGAAACCGTGTATGGTTTGGCTGGAAATATTTATAGCGAAAAAGCCATTAAAGAAATCTTTTATGTGAAACAGCGGCCTCTTTACAATCCGCTCATTGTTCATATAAAAAGTATCGAAGATTTACAAACAATAGCAGTGGACATACCGCCTATTGCAATAGAACTTGCCACTACCTTTTGGCCCGGTCCCTTAACACTGCTACTTCCCAAAAAAGATTCAGTACCTGATTTAGTTACTGCGGGAAAACAAACTGTAGCAGTAAGAATTCCCAATCATCCGATAGCGCTCTCTCTTTTAAACCTAATCGACTTTCCTCTAGCCGCACCTAGTGCAAACCCCTTTGGAATGATTAGTCCCACCAAAGCACAGCACGTTGATGAATATTTCAAAAATCAAATAAAAATGGTCCTAGATGGGGGAGCCTGCCAAACAGGAATCGAATCAACAATCATTGGATTTGACAATACGGAAGTTGTATTATATAGACTTGGAGGTATTTCCAGAGAGGAAATCGAAGGCATTGCCGGAGTAGTAAAATTATTCAATAAAAATAATAAAGCACCAGAAGCACCTGGCATGCTTTCAAAACATTATGCACCTTCAACTCCTTTACTCTTTACCGACAACATCGAAAAATCCATCGGGCAGTTTGCAGACAAAAAAATGGGTCTCTTGCTTTTCAATAAAGCCATTGACTCTGTTCCAGAAAATGCCATACAACGTTTACTATCACAGGGTAATAGCTTAAAAGAAGCCGCTGCCAAACTTTATGATACGCTTCACCAATTAGACAAATCAAACCTAGACATTATAATAGCAGAACGCTTTCCAGATGTAGGATTAGGGAATGTAATCAACGATAAACTCATCAGAGCATCATACAACAATTAATTATGAAAACTCTGATTAAAAATGCCACAATACTAAATGAAGGGCAATCTTTCGTTTCTGACTTTCTGATCAATGGACAACGAATAGAAAAAATAGCTCCATGTATTGATGTGAAAAACGCAACCATTATTGACGCCGAAAATCTCTATCTAATGCCCGGCGTAATTGATGACCAAGTGCATTTCCGCGATCCAGGACTTACACACAAAGGAACCATCTATACAGAATCGAAAGCTGCCATTGCTGGGGGTATAACTTCATTTATGGATATGCCCAATACGATACCCAATACACTTTCACAGCAATTGCTGGAAGAAAAGTATGTTGCCGCTGCCAATAGCTCCTTAGCGAATTATTCGTTCTTTATGGGGATCACCAAAGATAATTTGGAAGAAGCTCTAAAAACAGATGCAGAAATTGTTTGTGGTATTACCGATGACGGTTTGTATTTCAATAATGACGAAGGGATTTTGGCCAACTATCCAGAATATCTTGAAAAACTTTTTTCTAGAAGCGAAACACTCATTGCCCTGCACAGCGAAAATGATGCAATAATTAGAAATAATACTGAAAAATATCGGAAGATTTACAACGAAGAAATACCCTTCAAATATCATGCTCTCATTAGAAGCGAAGCAGCATGTTTTACAGCGACAAAGAGTGTGTTGGACCTAGCAAAAAAATACAACAATAGGCTCCACATATTTCATGTCTCAACTCTGATAGAAGCAGATCTATTTGACAATAGACTAGCTGTTAGCGAGAAAAGAATTACAGCCGAAGCGTGTATTCACCATCTATGGTTTTCAGATAAAGATTATGAAAGACTTGGGGCAAAAATTAAGTGGAACCCTTCCGTGAAAACTTCAAAAGATAAAGATGGACTTTTAACAGCTCTACTAGAAAACAAACTAGACATTATTGCATCAGACCACGCGCCTCATAGCATCGAGGAAAAGAGCGGCAATTATTTTAAAGCCCTATCCGGAGGACCTCTAGTGCAACACGCACTGCCTACAATTTTTGAATTGTATCATCAAGGCAAAATTAGTTTAGAAAAGATAGTCGAAAAAATGTGTCACAATGTGGCTGAGATTTATAGAATAATTGAAAGAGGTTATCTCAGAGAAGGTTACTATGCAGATCTCGTTTTAGTTGATTTGTACAATCCATGGAGTGTAACGGCTGAAAATACTTTATACAAATGCAACTGGTCGCCCTTTGAGAATCAATTGTTCAGAAGCCGCATTGTAAAAACATTTGTAAATGGAAATTTGGTTTATGATAATGGAACCTTTAATGAAACCAGCACAGGCATGAGGCTGAAATTCTCAAAAAATAGATAATATGACAAACAAACTTTTCATAGTATGTCCGTTCTCCCACATGGAGACCTTTATACGCAATAAATTCGGGAATGACATTTTCTTTCTCACATTTTCCGGGGCGGTATTTCAGCACCGAGAATTTGAATACTTGTCTGCGGTAAAACACTTTATCGCTCAAGAAAAGATAAAAACCATTTATATCGTAAATGACACTTCATGCCGATTCATAAATGGAATCATCCATGAGGATCCATTGTTTGGTTTAAGATCTGAGAAAGTAATTGTGGACTTGTATATAGAACATTACTTCTCTGAATTTAAAGACCAATCAATAGCCAATCAACAAAAGAGACTCGCTGAACTGAATGTTCTGAAGCAAGCAAATGAAATCAAGACTTCCGACATTCTTGGGGCTCACATTTCTGAATTTGACTTAGAAATAAAATGTCTCGTTACATCAAGAGACGAGAATAAGTTCACGGTTCTACAAATGGAAAGTAGTGAGACTAGAATTTATGAATTATAACTTACTCATAGAAAACTTAACAAATCCCGCGTTGCTTTTCTTTGTACTTGGCATCATTGCTGTTTACGTAAAAAGTGATCTCGAAATACCTGCGAATTCTTCCAAATTCATTTCGTTGTACCTTTTGTTTGCCATTGGATTTAAAGGAGGACAAGAACTATCTCACGAGACTTTTACGAGCGAAATCGTGTGGTCTATGGTATTCGGAATGTTCGTTTCACTCTTAATTCCCGTTTACACATTTTTTATCCTTAAAAGAAGGTTAAATGTGTTTGATTCAGGTGCTATAGCCGCCGCTTATGGCTCAGTAAGTGCTGTAACCTTTGTAACTGCCGTTTCCTTCCTCGAATCTCAGCAACTGAATCTTCATGGTCACATGGTCGCAATTATGGCCCTAATGGAATCTCCGGCAATTATCATGGGGCTATTGCTTGTCTCTGTATTTAACAAAGAAGAAAGTGAAAAAATAAAAAAAAGAACGGCTATCAAACATTCCTTTACCAATGGTAGTGTATTACTCATTCTTGGAAGTTTAGCGATCGGCTTTTTGGCCAGTGCCAAGCAAGCCGAAGGCATTAAACCGTTTACCAATGATTTGTTTAAAGGGTTCTTGGCCATTTTTCTTTTGGACATGGGGATTACAAGTGGCAAAAAGCTTAAAGCATTCTTTTCATTCGGTTGGTTTCCGCTCATTTTTGCAATCCTTGTTCCATTGATCAACGGAAGCGTCGTAGCACTTTTAAGTTCTTTCGTTACAGATGACATTACCAATCGATTTATGTTCGCGGTTTTGGCTGCCAGTGCTTCCTACATAGCTGTACCCGCAGCTATGAAAATTTCCATACCGAAAGCCAATCCGGGGCTTTTCTTGCCAATGGCACTTGCTGTAACATTCCCTATCAATATAACCATTGGTATGCCCGCTTTTTTTCTTATAGTTCGAAACACATGAAGAACCTAAGAGTACATCTAAAACCTGTCATATGCTTCGCGACCGGCGAAGACAAGCCAAGGCGCACTAAAGAAACATTGCAGTAGTACTAAGTAAAATGACATACAATAAAACAACGGACAAGCCGAACACCGTTTCAAGAAGTAGGCAAAACTTAAAGAAAAATAAAATGAATAACAAAATTTTAGCCCTAGTAATCCTCACAATTACTCTATTCGCAATCTCGTGTGATCAAGTTACTCAAAAGGCCAAAGAAGAAACACAAAAAATAACAACACAGGCCAATGAAAAAGTTCAAAAAACAATTTCAGACCTTGGCCTAGTCTATGTTGAAGAAGGAGCACAAGACATTATTACTTATGACGAAGTCAACGCTGCCCAACAGGCATGGTGCGACGCTTTGGTGAAAATCGGGAAGCTCAAAGAAGATGGTGGCGATTACAAAGCCTTCGCTCTACAAGTGCTTTCAGAAGCGTACAATTACGACAATGGAAAGGTGTTTTTTAAACCAACATTGGCCTATGGCGACCAAACGTTTAGAAATGATAAAGAAGGAGCCCTTTCTTATTTCATTGGTGGAGACACAGCCTATCCTAACGACAGAGGTTTTGCAATGGCACCTTGGGTAAAAGCAAGGTATGATAATGCAGGTGAAAAAAATGAAGGCATTCAAATTTATGGCTCTGTTGCCATAACCATGGGAAATGTATGGGTAACAGGTAAAGACGGAAAAGAAGTAATGGTAGACAAAACTTGGGTATTCAAAAAAGGAAAAGACGGCAAGTTGAGAATTATCGTTCACAAATCTGCACTACCTTTTGCACCACCAACAGAATAAATCAATTTAGGGTTGGGTTCATAGCCCAACCCTAATTTTAAATCTATGCGAAAACTAGTACTTTGCTTTCTCCTAATAGAATGTTTTGTTCCTAAAACACTCAATGCTCAAAACACTCGCATAAACAACCATAATTCTATTGGTTGGTACAATTATTTTGGAACCTTCAAAATGAGTTCAAGATTTGCTGTTCACTCGGAATATCAATTTCGCAGAAACGAAATAATTTCAGAATGGCAACAGAGTTTGTTGCGTTTTGGTTTAAATTATCAAGTCACTCCAAATGTTCAATTGAGACTTGGATATGCATGGATAGAAACATTTCCTTATGGCGAAATTCCTATTAACGGCTTAGGAAAAGACTTTACCGAACACCGCATATTTCAAATGGTTACAATAACCGATAAAGTCTCCATTATTGACCTATCACACCGTTTCATGTTGGAGCAGCGCTGGGTAGGTCGATACTCAAATGCCATTTTAGAAGTAGAAGATGATTTTCCTTTACTTCACAGATTAAGGTACATGCTACGCCTTCAAATTCCATTAAAGGGCAAAGAAGTCCAAGACAAAACTCCTTACATTGTCTTTTATGATGAGATTTTTATTGGCTTTGGCAAAAATGTAAATGAAAATATTTTTGACCAAAACAGAATAGGCCTCTTATTTGGTTACCGATTTAACCCCCTTGTGAGAATTGAGGCAGGTTACTTAAATCAAATATTGCAACTATCACGAGAATCAAACAATAGAAATGTGTTTCAACAAAACAACGGTTTCATATTGAACGCCAACTTTAACATTGACATGACAAGAAAGAAATAAAAGATTAACACCGAAAGGCGTTTTGAAAAGCGGTGGCTTCATGCTTCAACGAAATTGAAGCGCAAATTCAAACTCGATGATAAAATCGCCGCCCTAACCAAGCATCTATCATCTGCATTCGACATACACTACAGCAGGAATATTTCGAAAACTATTGACAGATGAAAGTAAAAGGAATAAGGGGAATTCGAAAAAAAGGACAATCGAATCCTTATTGTGTTCGAACAGTTTCAGCAATTTCAGTAAGCAAATAAATTCATAAACTCAGATAAAGCCATGAAAAATCAATTCTTTCTCATTTTAGGTGTCACTACACTTTTGTCGAGCTGCGCCATAATCCGACCCGGTGAAGTAGGGGTGAAACAAAAACTCGGACGCTTATCTGAAAAAGTTCACACTACAGGGCCAGTCTACTACAATCCCTTCATAAGCCGTGTTATCCGGCTATCCGTTCAAACCAACAACCTAGAGCTTACATTGAATCTTCCGAGCAAGGAGGGTTTAAGTATCAACTCCCAAATCTCGATTCTGTACAAACTAAGTCCTGAACAAGCACCTTTTGTAATCAAAAATCTGGGATTAGAATTCGAATCCATTATTGCAAATATCTTTCGGTCTGCATCAGCCGATGTTTGCTCACAACACTTTGCAAAAGACTTGCATTCAGGTATGAGAGCTGAGATAGAAACAGCCATTAAAGACAAAATGATGGAAACACTCGATAAACAGGGGATACAAATTGATGCCGTTTTAATGAAAAGCATTCAACTGCCTTCTGGATTGTCTGCTTCAATTGAACAAAAATTGCAAGCCGAACAAGATGTTATGCGCATGGAATTTACTTTGAGGCAAGCAAAACTAGAAGCAGAAAGAAAAATCATTGAAGCACAAGGAACGAGCGATGCTCAGAAAATAATTTCCCAGGGATTGACGAACGAAATTATTGAAATTAGAAGTATTGAAGCCTTTATGGAATTATCAAAATCACCAAACAGCAAAGTAATTATCACAGATGGGAAAACACCCTTTCTAATAAATGGCGACAAATAGGACTCAATGCCTATAAACCGCTCTAGGAGAAAAGTCAATACTAACAACAATCAAATTTGGATAACCGCTGTCGGTTGTTCATTGACCATTTAAAGAAAATCAATGTCCAACAAAACTCGACAAAAGGGAAAGCTGAACTACTAGCACGTTCAAATAATCTGGGTTGACTTGCATAATTATACGCAGGCTGTATATAAGATAGAATTGGCTTTTTTCTCACGTATTGCGCAGCGGAAAAATTTTCAAAATAATGCGCTGCGGGAAGTAATAACTCGACCAATGAATTCCGTGATCTCCATCGCGTGATTTGGCTTTATATGCACGTCGTGGCAAATGCCATTAGAGAAGCAGCTATAGGCTGCTGGGGTGAAACGGCATTGGATCATAAGACATACCTACACGGTTTGATAGATCCGAGTTTGCCATTCAGGTAGATTAACGGTTCAGTCCACCGAATCCCAAAGGCCTCTATCGTCATAACTTCCAATAGACAACCTCTACATAACAACACATAGCCATGGAACTATTACCAGTCGAAGAAATAAAAGCAAATCAACCGAAAATAAATAAAATAAACCATCTCGTAAAGTCCATTTACAGGTTGATAATTTACAGCAGAGACCATTTAGATGACGATCTATTGGATACCTATTTGTTAGGCATGAACGAACTTCAAGAACTTCTTACTGTGAAGAATGCCCAAATGGAAGCTCAAAACGAAGAGGAAGCAGAAGAATATTTGAAAAACTTAAAAATATCCTTAGACTTTGTAATTACAGAAATAATCTTACACAACAATTTTGAAAGAGAAGTGCAACTCTTTCAACTACTCCGACTAGTTTCTCCTGAAACAAACGCAATACACCCCAATCGCTATAGGCAGACCCTAGTGCAGATTGGGGGCTATATTTGTCCAGACAAGGAAGTTGTTCCCCAATTGGTATCAAACCTCTTTTATCAAATGCAAGCCATAACGAACCCAATTATTAAAGCCATTTATTTTCATCACGAGCTAATCAGAATTCATCCATTTGCCGACGGAAATGGTCGAGTAACAAGAGTTGCAAAAAATTGGATGTTGATGTATGATTTATATCCTCCCATTTTTATCAATGATGCCCAACAGAAGAAAGAATATATTACCACACTTTCAAACAGCTTCAAACAGCTCAATAATTTTCCCAAGAAATGGAATGAACATACGGAAACCTTTTTTGAACAAGAGCTTGACCGTCTAGTAACAAATGCAACTTTACTCTATGAAACCTTAAATAGTATTGGATCTAAGAGAAAAAAAACTAGAAATAATAGCTGATGGAACCCTACAAAATTCAAATCATTGAAACCCTGATAGTGCTTGCTGGATATGTAGTTACTCACTACATTACCAAAATTTTTGTAAACAATTCTCTAAAGCAAACACATTTACAGCGTGGCAGGAGAAAAATGATTATCAAAGCTGTTCACCTAATGTCGCTTCTCACTCTTTCAATTCTACTATCTGCAATCTGGGGGCTTAAGCAAAATGAAATTGCGGTATATGTGGGAACCATTATAACTGCACTAGGTATCGCGTTTTTTGCTCAATGGTCATTACTCTCCAATATTACTTCAAGTCTATTATTGTTCTTTAACCATCCAGTAAAAATTGGAGATACAATAAAAGTCCTTGATAAAGATTACCCTTTTGAGGGCGAAGTCTCCGATTTGACATACTTTTTTATCCATCTTAAAACTGAAAGCGGCGAAATAATCACTATTCCAAACTCTCTTTTACTTCAAAAATCTGTCTCCGTTATTGAAAAGAATCATAAGGGAAACTCCAAAAACCCTGGACCACTGTTCGACAAACAAGTCAATTGAACAATAAACCCAAATTGGCTTTTGGACCAATCCCGTCGAACACTTGAACAAGTATCAATCTAAATGGCATCCAGTGGCGATAGAACTAGGAACTAGTCCTCGACAACCGTGAAACATAAAATAGGTGTTCTGGGAGCCCATTTAGAATGCATCATCCGACAATTCCCTGCCTTTCGACCTAATGTTTTATAGGGTATTGATAACCGGCGGATATGGATTTGTAGGTTCGAATCTCGCCATGCTTTTGAAGAGAGATTTCCCAACTTTGGAAATTATTGCATTCGATAACCTGAGCAAAAAAGGTTCAGAACTGAATGTGCAAAGACTTACAAATGCCGGTATACTTTTCATTTTGGGTGACGTTCGATACCGCAATCAACTCGAAGCGGTCGGCGCTTTCAATTTGTTGTTCGACACTGCAGCCGAATCTTCCGTGCTTTCCGGAATAGATTCATCACCAGATTACGTGATTGAAACCAATCTCAACGGCACTCTACATTGCTTGCATCTGGCTGTTAAATTCAACGCCAAATTCATCTTTCTTTCCACGAGCCGCATATACGGAATTGAAGCCCTAAACAAAATCCCATTTGAAGAAAGTGTTTCACGTTTCACATGGGCCGTTGGGAAATATGCCAGTGGAATCAACGAGTCATTCCCTATAAGCGGTTCAAGATCATTTTATGGAACAAGCAAACTGAGTTGGGAATATTTCCTAGAAGAATATGCCGCCTTCTATGGCCTTAAATCAATCTTCAATCGATGCGGTTTACTTGTTGGTGCTGGGCGAATGGGAAAAGTAGACCAAGGAGTAATTGCCCTGTGAGTCGCTCGACAATTCTGGAAACAAAAATAGCAATACATCGGATATAAGGGCTCCGGAAAACAGGTTCGCGATATTCTACACATTGATGACCTCTATTCCCTGATTAAAATGCAGATGCTGGATTTCACTAGTTTTGAAAACGCCACTTTCAATGTCGGTGGAGGAATAGATGTGAGTGTTTCGCTTTTCGAACTTACACAAATTTGTCAAAAGGTAACCGGAAATATAATCCCTATCGAATCCATTCCCGAAACGCGTATAGCTGATGTGCCCATTTATATAACTGACAATTCAAGAATCACGTCTCAATGCAATTGGAAATCGCAAAAATCTGCAGAAGACATTGTTCAAGATATATTCGCATGGTTAACAGAAAATGAAAAATGCTCCAACATCTTCTCTCCTGATAATGAATTTAGCCATTGTAACAGGTTCTTCAGGACTCATCGGCGGTGAAGCCGTTGCACATTTCTCAAATCAATTCGACCTGATCGTTGGAATTGACAACAACATGCGCGCGCCATTCTTTGGTGCCGAGGCTTCCACAGAATGGGGAAAAAAAGACTTTTAGAAACCTACAGCAATTTCAACTCTGAAGAAATAGATATCCGAGAATATCAAAAACTCATAAAGATATTCTTGAAATACGGAAGCGATGTGAAACTAATTATTCACACCGCCGCTCAACCAAGTCATGATTGGGCTGCACGAGAACCCCTCACCGATTTCGGTGTAAATGCAACAGGAACATTCCACATGCTCGAGTTCTGTAGAATTCATTGCCCGGAAGCTGTATTTATCTTCACCTCCACAAACAAAGTATATGGTGATCGACCCAATGCACTTCCCCTAATCGAGTTGGACAACAGATATGAAATCAATTCCTCTCATCCCTATTTTGAAAATGGTATAGATGAAAACATGAGCATCGATCAAACCAAACATTCTGTTTTCGGTGCCGGCAAAGTAGCCACCGATGTAATGGTGCAAGAATATGGACAATACTTTGGAATGAAAACTGGCGTCTTCCGCGGTGGTTGTTTTACAGGCCCCAACCATTCGGGAGCCCAACTCCATGGCTTCTTGGCTTACCTAATGAAATGTGCCATTACCAAAAACCCTTATACCATATTCGGCTATAAAGGAAAACAGGTCCGCGATAACATTCACAGCTTTGATTTAGTGAAAATGTTCGAAGCATTCTACCAAAATCCAAGCCCAGGGGAAGTGTACAATGCAGGAGGAAGACGATTTTCAAATTGCAGCGTGCTCGAAGCGATTCAACTTTGCGGAGAAATATCCGGCAACACAGTTCAACACACATACAGTAATGAAAACCGAATTGGAGATCACATTTGGTACATTAGCGATGTAAGTAAATTTCGCAAGCACTATCCTAATTGGAACTACTCGTTTAACATGTATGACACTCTGGTAGAGATGTACCACAATATGCTCAATCGAATTTGAAACTAAGTAGTGTTATACCCGCACACAACGAAGAAGGTAGTATGGCTGAAACCATACATGCCATCGAATTAGCGCTCAATGAAATTAAAATTGATCATGAAACCCTCGTTGTAAACGAATATTCGATAGCCAATACTGAAAGCATTCTACAAGATTTGTCTAATCAGTATAGCTCTTTACGATACGTGAATAATACTGGTTCGGGCGGATTCGGATACGCCGTGAGATGTGGCCTTAAGCATTTCACCGAACAATGTGTAGCCATTGTGATGGCAGACCTCTCAGACTCTCCATACGACCTCATAAAATTCTATACAACGATGATGCAGAAAAAGGTCGATTGTGTTTTCGGAACTAGATGGAGCAAAGGCGGAAAAGTAATCGACTAACCTCTTCTCAAAAGAATTCTCAATAGAATAGCCAACCAAATCATCAGAATGGTGATGAACATCAAGTACAACGATAGCACCAACGCCTTCAAGTAGTATAAACGTGAAGTGATCGATGGAGTAAAACCGATACTCAGTCCTCACTTTAATCTGACCATTGAACTTCCCCTCAAAGCCATTATCAGGGGTTCTACTTATGAAGTAATACCGAACACTTGGACAAATCGGAAAGCCGGCCTATCGAAACTCAAGATAAATGAAATGGGAAGCAGAGACTTCATTATACTTATGTATTGCTTCATCGAGAAATATTTTTCAAAAGGTGATTTCAAGAATAAAACCAATTCATGATTGAGGCACTAATCCAATCCCTCAGATTTCAAATTGAGAATCGAATTTATTCGCTCCTCGATTCCAAGTTCTGGAAATGGAAACTAGCCATCCTTTCATACATCATTGTCATCTTCTTCTCTTTTCTGGAGTTGTCCGTTTTATCGGACCTCGCGCAAATTCCAGCATGGGAGGTTGTTCCTAAGCAAATAGAAAATCCTTTTGCAAATGAGCTCTCAGAGAATCCAAATTCACACGAGTCTAAAAGAACATTTCGACTTCTTGTTCCCATGCTCTTTGCCGTTCTTCAAATCGACAATATCATTCTGATATACCTATTCCAACAACTTGTAGTACTGCTTCTCTTTTACTTTGTTAGTCGATTGGCGTGGCAAATATCACATGACAAAATTACATCCGCGCTTTTTGTATTCGCTGTAGCCTTCACATACATTGTTCAATGCGCGGTAGTGGATTTCTTTGCGAAGTTCGCCGTTTTTGCCATTACTGCGCTTATTGGCACGATGTGCTTTCGAAATGCCTTTAATATCTTTCTATTGTGCAGTATTGCCGCTTGGACAGATGAACGAGGCCTGCTCGCCTCTTCCTTTGTATTTATCTGGTGGAAAGTACAAGAAAATCCAGATTCCCATTTTCTCCACTGGCTCCGTCCTCAAGAAAAAAGAGGAGCGGTTATACTTTCAATATTGTTCTATGCCGGATTACGACTTTTTCTCAGCGATCAATACAATATGCATACCTCCGTAGGTCTAGTGGGTCCTGATGTACTCGTGACTCAATTCAATATGTTGTTCTTTGGTCTTTGGTCGGGCCTTGAAGCATTGTGGGTTCTGGTGCTTGTGTCTTTCATCGCGCTGTACAAACAAAAATAATTCTACACTCTGATCTTGCTCGTATCAAGCTTCTTGATTGCCATAGGTGTTGCATTTATGGTCGTTGATATATCAAGGAGTATGATCTATCACTTTCTGGGAGCGATTGTTTGCTTATACATCCTTACAAAATCGGAGAACCCAACATACATTCGGAATTTGGTAAATGTTTTAGGGGCAGTCTGCATCCTTGTTCCTACCTATTTCGCCCAAGGAGGCTTCAGAATTGAAGGTGCGAATCCTTTAGTTTTTAAAGTGCTGGATCGGCTGAGGACATGATCATTTGGTAGCGAGCGGGTCAACGGGAAAAAAATATCTCGCCTACTCAAAACATACCAGAGCCTTCGCGGGATAAATGGTCTTATACAAAACAAAATTTCCTATGCAAATTATGCATTAGAAAATCACTAGAATACTTGAACCTGACCTCGGAGTATATCTTCCATGGTCTCGCGTTCGCGAATCAATTCGGCCTTGCCATTTCTCACCCACACTTCTGCCGGACGGAAACGAGAATTGTAATTGCTCGTCATTGAAAATCCGTAAGCACCAGCATTACTAAACGCCAAAATATCCCCTTCATGGACTTCACTCAGCTTTCGATCCCAACCAAAAGTATCCGTCTCACATATATAACCTACGATAGTATAGATACGTTGACGACCACCTGGATTTGAGATGTTGGTGATGGTATGATATGAGTTGTACAGCATCGGTCGTATGAGGTGATTGAAACCTGAATCCACTCCAACAAAAACAGCAGATGTTGTTTGTTTTAGAACATTCACCTTTACTAAAAAAGTTCCGCTTTCACTTACTAGAAACTTACCGGGCTCAAACCACAATTCCAGATCGCGGTGGTACATTCTACAAAAAGCCTTGAAACGATCAGTAAGTCGCTCGCCCAGTTCTTCAATATCTGTGGAGTAGTCGTCCGACTTATAAGGAACTTTAAATCCACTTCCAAAGTCGAGGAACTCTAGATCCGGAAAAGCCTGCGCCTGCTCAAACAAAATATCAGCGGCACGAAGAAAGACATCCACATCGAGAATGTCGCTACCGGTGTGCATGTGCAGCCCGGTAACCTTCATGTTGTAATGCTTGATGACACGCTCTACGTGGCGCATTTGATAAATCGAAATTCCAAATTTTGAGTCGACGTGACCCGTTGAAATATTGATGTTTCCTCCGCCCATGATGTGCGGATTTATACGAATACACACAGGAATAGTAGCGCCATATTTCTCGCCAAATTGCTCGAGTATGGAAATATTATCAATGTTCACTTGCACACCGGCTTCCACAGCCATCGTGATCTCCTCGAGGCTCACACAGTTTGGCGTGTATATAATCTCTAATGGACTAAACCCTGCTTGCAAGCCTAGCCACACCTCTTGAATTGATACAGTGTCGAGACCTGCACCCATAGATCGCAGGTACTTTAATACATTCACATTGGACAATGCCTTGCAAGCGTACTTAATCTTTAATTTAACCCCTGGAAAGGATTTGTTCAGTTGTTCATATTTGCTTCGAATCACATCGGTGTCGTAGACGTACAGCGGAGTGTCGTTGGTTCGAAGAATCTCATCTATACCAACACCTCCGATCACATATCCTGAGTTTGCGTTAAATTGAATCATGGCGCGAAATTATGAAATACAGCTAGAAACACATCGTCGGGTAAAGAAAGAGTAACTGCCTTGAAATGCACATGGTTGTGTGTCGAGACCATCAAAACGAAGATCCATACATGCCGGACCGAAAAAATGGACGGAAGACCCTAGGAAGGACAATCGCTCAAAATGGAGAGTGCGCTATGAATGAGAAAAGGTAAATCGAACGCTAGATATATTGCATGAGAGTAACCAAGGGAGGTGAGAGAGGCTATGCAATGAATGAGAAAAGGTAATTCGAACGCTAGATGCAATGCATGGGAGTAACCAAGGGAGGTGAGAGAGAGGCTATGCAATGAATGAGAAAAGGTAAATCGAACGCTAGATATAGTGCATGGGAGTAGCCAAGGGAGGTGAGATAGGCTATGCAATGAATGAGAAAAGGTAAATCGAACGCTAGATATATTGCATGAGAGTAACCAAGGGAGGTAAAGAGAGTCTATGCAATGAATGAGAAAAGGTAAATCGAAGGCTAGATATAGTGCATGGGAGTAGCCAAGGGAGGTGAGAGAGGCTATGCAATGAATGAGAAAAGGTAATTCGAAAGCTAGATATAGTGCATGGGAGTAGCCAAGGGAGGTGAGAGAGACTATGCAATGAGTGAGAAAAGGTAATTCGAACGCTAGATGCAATGCATGGAAGTAGCCAAGGGAGGTGAGAGAGAGTCTATGCAATGAATGAGAAAAGGTAAATCGAAAGCTAGATCAATGCATGGAAGTAGCCAAGGGAGGTGAGAGAGAGTCTATGCAATGAATGAGAAAAGGTAAATCGAAAGCTAGATATAGTGCATGGGAGTAGCCAAGGGAGGTGAGAGAGAGGTTATGCAATGAATGAGAAAAGGTAAATCGAACGCTAGATATAGTGCATGGGAGTAGCCAAGGGAGGTGAGAGAGAGGCTATGCAATGAATGAGAAAAGGTAATTCGAACGCTAGATGCAATGCATGGGAGTAGCCAAGGGAGGTGAGAGAGGCTATGCAATGAATGAGAAAAGGTAAATCGAACGCTAGATATATTGCATGAGAGTAACCAAGGGAGGTAAAGAGAGTCTATGCAATGAATGAGAAAAGGTAAATCGAACGCTAGATGCAATGCATGGAAGTAGCCAAGGGAGGTGAGAGAGACCCTGCAATGCATTCCTTCGGAATACATCGCAGGGTGACGGTCGCGCGCGAAGTCGAGGGGGATTGTGGGCGACGAAGCTTCGCTTCCGCGCCCACAATCCCCTTTAGCCACAAAATATTCATGTAAAGAGAGACTTTATTCAGAAGGAGAGAACTGCTGGTTCGTTGAAGTGGTAAGAACGTTGGATGAGTTATTTTTCAAGAAAGAATTTTTGGCTATGGCTTATATAAAAGAACAGGGAAAGACGAAAAACCGGGAATTCAATTTTGGACCTTGTTTCGATTTTTTGGGAATAGGGTTTGTCATCTTGTTTTGCGGTATCATACTGAGTGCGTTTCTCTCTCTGTACTTTTTGATTCTTGTTCCACTTGGTATCATTGTTGTTCTCTCCATTAAAGGAATTGAATTTGATCCTAATCAAATGGGTGTTAGGGTGTATTACAATCTACTATTCGCACGCATTGGAACATGGATTCCATATTCATCCAATGATGAATTCTGGTTGTACAAGCCAAGCGATTACCATCGTCCTTCAGGCTTTCGCAGAGCTGAAGGGCTCACGGGCCCTTACACTTATCATTTCGTTGTAACCTTTGTCCGATTAGAAGGAGATAACATAGACTTCGAAGAATTCAGTGATTATTACAAAGCCCATGATTATATGCACAAACTGGTTGCATATTTTGGGATGAATTGTGCGAGTCAGTTCAAAGAAGAACTCATTGAATCGTTTAGTAAACCGCGCAGGAGTTGAGGATTAGAAGCGTTGGGTAATAGAAGTTCAAAGTATCAATAGAGTTTTAAGACTTCTTCTTTGCTCTGCACTGGCTATATAAATCTGGCATTAATTAAACCAAAAAGATCGAATTCAAGATGTCATAATTCATGCATATAACCAAGGTAGAAGATTGGAGAATGTGCAATAAATGGCAAAAATGGAGCGTCGAAAATAAGTTGAACCCAGAATCCGCATTGGAAATCTATTGCAGCACTAACCCCCTTTGATATCCTGCACTTTCTCGGTTTCTATTCTGGATGTATGAATATAAATCATCAAATCATACCAATTCTGCACAATAAATAGTCCATGCTGCATTGCGCATTGGAAGTTTTTTTGGGTAATGCGCTGCAGCATCTTGCATGCACGAAATGGTAAATGCCGTTATAGTATCTGTTGTCTCGGCCGAGCCGAGATTACAGATACATAAACCCGAATCACGCGATGGAGATATCGGAATTCATCGGTCGAACTATTACTTTGTTCCATCTTGTAGATTCGAGAATCCCGCAGCGCATTAACCTCAAGATGCTTCCAAAGCGCAATGCGGGATAAACGGTATAAAAATCTTGTGAGAGCACTTGCTATCTTGGGGGTTTATACCAATTCTGCTTATTAATGCGAAAAGGTAAATCGAACGATGGATGCATTTCATACGAGTAAATAAGGGAGGTAAAAAAAAGACCCTGCAATGCATTCCTTCGGAATACATCGCAGCGAGACGTTCGCGCGTGAAGAAGGGTGAATTAGGAGGGGGCAAGCTTCGCTTCCCCTCTCATATTTCACAAACACCAAAAAAGTTTTGGATATGCAGAATTTCACGAAGATGGCGCAGTGTCAATGTGATGATTTCATGCAACCCTGAAATTAATAATTCGAGAGAAACCTATTTGGGGAGTTCCTGTGTGTATAACCTGAGGCATAAAAAAAGGCTCCTTGTGGAGCCTTTTCAATATTTATGGTACTGTCCTGTTTTACTCGGCCAGAATGATCACTTTGTTGTTGAGTACTTCTACTGTTCCACCTTTTACTTCGAATCTGTGTTCTTTGCCTGCACCGTCTTTGATGCGCAACGTTCCCTTCTTCATGGATGAAATCAATGGTGCGTGGCGATTCAAAATACCAAGACTACCATCACTTCCAGGTAAATAAACGAAACTAGCTTCTCCTTCGAAAAGCGTCGCTTCGGGTGTGAGAATTTCAACTTTCATTTCTTCGTTGTCTTCTTATAGTTAATTAGCGCGCAGCGGCTTCGGCAAGCATTTTCTTACCTGCTTCGATCGCTTCTTCAATTGTTCCCTTCAAGTTGAAGGCCGCTTCAGGATATTCATCGCAATAACCATCCATGATCATATTAAATCCTTTGATAGTTTCTTCAATTGGAACCAAGACACCGGGAATACCCGTGAACTGCTCTGCTACGTGGAATGGCTGTGAAAGGAAACGCTGCACACGACGCGCACGGTAAACTGTTTGCTTATCTTCTTCGGAAAGCTCATCCATACCAAGAATTGCAATGATATCCTGCAACTCCTTGTAACGCTGAAGCATCAACTTCACTCTCTGAGCACAGTTGTAGTGCTCCTCACCCACCACCTGAGCTGTGAGAATTCGCGATGTAGAATCGAGTGGATCAACCGCTGGATAGATACCCAACTCGGCAATCTTGCGACTTAGTACCGTTGTTGCATCCAAGTGGGCAAATGTGGTAGCCGGAGCAGGGTCAGTCAAGTCATCTGCAGGTACGTACACGGCCTGCACCGATGTGATAGAACCTCTCTTGGTAGAAGTAATGCGCTCTTGCATCACTCCCATTTCAGATGCGAGTGTTGGCTGATAACCCACCGCCGACGGCATACGACCCAATAGTGCCGATACCTCTGATCCTGCTTGTGTGAAACGGAAAATGTTGTCGATGAAGAAAAGGATGTCACGTCCGCCCGACTTCTCATCGCCGTCGCGGAAGTATTCTGCTACAGTAAGACCAGATAGTGCCACACGTGCGCGTGCTCCGGGAGGTTCGTTCATCTGACCAAACACAAGTGTGGCCTGGCTTTTAGCAAGCTCGTCCATGTCCACTTTCGACACGTCCCAGTCGCCTTTTTCCATCCCCTTCACAAACTCTTCTCCATATTTTATTACGCCCGATTCGATCATCTCACGAAGTAGGTCATTTCCCTCACGGGTTCTTTCTCCTACACCCGCAAATACCGATAGTCCGGTGTATGCTTTTGCAATGTTGTTGATCAACTCCATGATGAGTACGGTCTTTCCCACTCCCGCACCACCAAATAATCCGATTTTTCCTCCCTTCGCATAAGGCTCAATCAAATCGATTACTTTGATACCTGTAAAAAGTACCTCAGTAGAAGTAGAAAGGTCCTCATAGCGCGGTGGCTGACGGTGGATACCGTAGCCGCCCTCATTGCTCACCGGCCCAATTCCGTCAATGGCTGTTCCAACAACGTTAAAAAGACGGCCTTTAATCTTATCGCCAGTAGGCATTGTGATTGCCTGTCCAACTGAGTGCACTTCTTCACCTCTTCTGAGGCCTTCTGTGGCATCCATTGCTATGGCGCGAATGGTGTCTTCTCCGATGTGTTGCTGACACTCCAAAATGAGGTCGTCCGCGCCTGGGCGCTTTATTACAAGTGCTTCAAGAATGTTCGGAAGTTTTTGACCTCCAGGAAATGTTACGTCCACTACCGGACCAATTACCTGTGCTACTTTACCTGTGCTTTGAGACATGAGGGAATGGTTAAAATTTTCGGGTGCAAAAGTACGTCATCTTTCAGGTGGGAAAAAGTTGTATGTACAAAAAGTTTAGACGCCTGATAATCAGTAGTCTTTGCAGGCGAAAAAATGAGTAGTTGAAGTCGAAACTCTCGTTCACTCAAAATGTAGACCCGTACGGCCAATTCGTCTGTAACAAAATGAGTATTCGTCGGTATTTCAATCTCCAAAACCTCAAAAGTCTCGAAAAAGATAGCCTTTATCATCCAAAAGGAACCTCTAAAAACCTCTTCACGTTTCGATCAAAACAAATAAGTATCACAATCATTGAATAAACCCGCATTACGCATTAGGACCATTTTTGTCTAGTGCGCGCGAGATTCCCAAATCTAAGCGATAGAAAACTGCATTCATCGGCAAAATTAGGGTGCAATTTTTCTATCGCTTGATTTGCGATAATTTTCGGGGCAAAATTCCATTTCTCAATCGCCTCACTTGTGAAAATTTTCGCATCTTTACCTCTCAACCTGAAACTTGAGGTGCCTCATGAAAAAATTTACACTCACTATTCCTCTTGTATTGACTTGTATCATTGGTGCAGCGCAAACTCCCACATGGAGCGATGATGTAGCGGCAATCATATACGAAAACTGTTCATCCTGCCACCGCGAAGGTGCCACAGCTCCATTCCCTCTGATGAGCTATGCTGATGCCGCGCCTATTTCCTGGGAAATAAAACATCAGGTCGAAGATCGCCACATGCCGCCTTGGCCCGCAGATCCCAACTATCGGCATTTTGCATACGAGCGTTTTTTGAGCGATCAAGATATCCAAACCATCGTAGACTGGGTTCTTGCAGATGCGCCTAGTGGTGATCTATCACAAGCTCCGGATCCACCTGTTTTCAACGACAATGGGACTCAACTCGATGTTATTGACTTTACCATTGAGATGGAACCATATACACTTCAATACAACACCGACGAATACAGGTGGTTCGCTATTGAAAATCCTTATGATGAAACGATCTATGTAAACGCAATTGAAATCATTCCCGGTCTTCCTGCTTTGGTTCACCATGCCGATCTTTCCTATGACTTAAGCGGAATCACTGCTGCCAACGATGCCCAAGACCCCCTCTCAGGGTTCAACGGTCAAATCGGCGGTCCGAATTACGACTACTACATGAACGCTTGGATGGCCGGCGGAAATGTGGTTCAATATCCCGAGGCATGGGGAATCGAAGTGTTACCCAACTCGCATTTTGTATTCGAAATTCACTACGGTCCAGGTGGGCAAGGACAGACGGATAGCACCAAAATGCGTCTAAAATTTGTGACAGATACTGATAATGTTCGACCTATATATGCTTCATGGATAACCAATGGACCATCTGAAGCTGGTGCTTATATCCCCGCAAATGAAGTGAGTTGGTACACACAGCAAACCGGCATCTACTGGTCAGAACAATCTATGATTTCCATCTGTCCGCATCAACATTATTTGGGTCAATCATTCAAAGTGTGGTTGGAAACCATGCAAGGCGATTCTATCCCTTTGATCTACATTCCCGACTGGCATTTTCATTGGCAGATGTATTACACTTTTCTCTATCCACAGCATATACCGATTGGGGCAAAAATTAAAGCGTCCGCTTCTTTTGACAACACAGTTTATAACGAACACAATCCGAATGATCCTCCGGAAAATGTTTACTGGGGTTCCTCTACTACCAATGAAATGATGATGGTGTTTAGCATTTGGTCGCCCTATCAAGAAGGAGATGAAGAGATTCTAATGGACAGCACCTATGTGCCTGTAAATCTCCCAAAAGAGTTCTCATTGAAAAGTGCAGAAATTTATCCGAATCCGGCCAACAATCACATCTATCTGAGTACACAAGGATCTGATTGGTCGAATGCGCAAGTCGACTTTTATAATTCCTCTGGCGCCTCACTCAAAAGACTCAAGTTGAATACAAATCTGGAATACTTCGATACAAGTGAGTTGTCGGAGGGTATGTATGTTGTTCGACTAACAAAAGGAAATCGGACTGAGTGTATTCGGTTTGTAAAACAATGAGAAAAAAAGGGACAATCGAGATAAAATGAAACGAGTTTAAACATTTCACCTACCGTTCCAAATTGCCACCTCGCATGGTTTCAAACTAATGCCATTGCGGGATATTGACCCCTATTGTTTGATGCTTATGTCAAAACATCAATCAATGGCGAATTAGAATATACCTATTAACGAAGTCAAACAGATTTCGATACTGCATCCGCAACTCAACCGGCTAATAATCCAACTGTAGTTCATGAAATTTTAATTCGTTTTCCTGAGGTTTATTTTGTTGATGATAGAAAAACATTGGAAATGATAAAACATGCTGAAGTCAAAAGTCCTTCTTGCTCAAACCAGAAAGTTCCCATGTATTTATATGTATAGGCCATGTGAATTCTTTTGCAATGGGCGTAGGAAAAGACATAGAACGGCTCATTTGTTGATGCGGTTTCCCTGGTGGGTTAATTACCTGTGAAGAAGGTTGATCTTCAAAAACCCCTTTTCAAATCTATCGGAGGTGCGGTCGGGGAAAAAATAAAATACGAAGCGGTCGGCTGTTGTTTCGGCAAAAGTCTGCCCAATGGTCGGTTTTTAGTCCTATGTTTTTGATGTCCAATGGTCAAGTTTATGGTTGGCATGTCGTTCTTTACGCTTGCTTCAACCTTGCTTAAGTGTCTAGATTTTTCCCTAAAAAAACCAATCATTCCCTCCGTATAAGGGGATATCCCTAGTTCTGCACTAAAAATCTCCCACAAAGATAATTGCCTTTCTTAAAAATCCAAGT
>Ga0209490_10000422_pt1 | contig 42675 bp, 32 predicted proteins | sample MAT06_FD_187209 | JGI IMG/M metagenome (GOLD analysis project Ga0209490, IMG submission 187209) | Freshwater microbial communities from Lake Fryxell liftoff mats and glacier meltwater in Antarctica - MAT-06 (SPAdes) (version 2) | ecosystem: Environmental > Aquatic > Freshwater > Ice > Liftoff...
CTGATGCCCAAGAGCCGTGTGTCTGTTTGTTCACGTTCGTAAGCCGGAGTCCGCCTGAATGGGCGACGCCGGAGTCGAAGATGTTTGGCTTTTTCAGTCAGCAAGCAAAGGAGTTGATCAGTATGCGGAAGTGTAAAATGTGGATTGCGGCCGCGATGGCGGTCTGTACAGTGGCCTGTGCGTCGAACGCGCAGGTCCGTATCAGTCAGGTGTTCAGTGGCGCAGGTTGTGCCACTGTGGGTTGCTCGGCCTACAACAACGACTACATCGAGTTGTACAACGCGGGCGCGGTCGCGGTCGATCTTTCAACGTGGTCGGTTCAGTATCAGTCAGCGACCGCAGTTGCCGCATTCACAACGAGGACCAATCTCGCGGGTTCAATCCCTGCTGGCGGGTACTACCTCGTTCAGCAAGCCGGAAACGCGAACGGGCTAGCGGTCCTCCCCGCGCCCGATGCAACCGGCACCATCATGATGTCAGCAGGCGCTGGCAAAGTTGCACTTGTCAGTACCCAGGCCTTCATCACGTCATGCGTTGACGCGGCCGTTGTGGACCTCGTCGGCTACGGCGCAACCGCGAACTGCTCAGAGGGCACTGTTGCCCCGGCACCCGGCAACAACTTCAACGCGATCTTCCGTGCATTGAACGGTTGCACCGATACCAACGTCAATTCCGCCGACTTCGCGCCCGCGCCTGCTGCTCCGCGCAACACATCCAACACCAACAGTTGCGGTGCAACCAACGGCGCGTGCTGCGTGAGCAATGTCTGCAGCGTTACGACTCTGGCTGGTTGCTCGGGAACCTTCCAAGGACTTGGTACGACCTGTTCGCCTGATCCGTGCCTTCCGCCGCCCATCGGTGCGTGCTGCGTCAACGGCATCTGCGTTGGCGACCAGACCGCTTCTGCCTGTGCGGCGAACGGCACCGGCTCATCATGGGGCGGCGCGGGCACGACTTGTGCCACGTTCATCTGTCCTGAGGCGATCGGTTCATGCTGCAACGGTGTGGTCTGCACCGCTGGTGTCGCCCAGTCGCTCTGCATCACCGGGACATTCACAGTCAACAATACGTGTACACCCAACCCTTGCGATCCTTCCGCAGCCTGCTGCTTCTCGAACAGCTCGTGCCTGATCCGTCCTTCCGTTGAGTGTGCAACCCTCACGGGTATTTACCAAGGCATTGGCTCGGTCTGCTCACCCAGCCCTTGCCCACCCGCACTTCCCGGCGCGTGCTGCACCGGCGCGGCCTGTGCGGTCTCTGCTGATGCGCTCACCTGCTTCACCAGCGGTGGCCAGTTCAAGGGCGCAGGCTCGGTCTGCGTTCCCAGCCCCTGCTTTGTCGCCAGCGGCGCGATCATTGCCACCTACGACTTCGACGCCAACATCGTCGGTTCGCCCGCCACCAACCTCACATTCTCGGCTCTCCCCGACAATCCTACCGGGATCTTCTCAAATGCGTTCGACGTCTTCGGTGTCATCAACCGGACCGTCAACGCCGACTTCGCTGATAACAGCTTCATCGGAATGGTCGTGGCCACCGATTCGCAGGGCGTCTTCCGCGAGGCCCAGACCAGCAACGCCTTCGGTGTTGAGGATCTGCTGAACCTCGACAACTCCGGCGGCACCGGCACGGCCACGTGGACCTTCAACGTCGCCGGCTTCACCAACCTCAACATCTCGATCGACTTCGCCGCCATGGGCAACTTCGAGGAGTTTGGTTTCGGTCTTGGCAGTGTGCTTGACTCGTTCAACTTCACCTACTCCATCGACGGAAACCCCGCGCAGCCGTTGTTCACTTCGCAGATTCTCGAGGGCGTTCAGCCGACCTACACGCTCGAGAGCGGCCAGATGATCACGACCAACTTCAACGATCCGGTCGCGATCAACGGCACCCTCATCCTCAATCAGTTCCAGACCCTCGCCGCTCAGCTTGCTGGTTCAGGCAGTACGCTCACCCTCACCTTCAACACAAGCGGTGATGGCGGCAGTGAAGTATTCGTCTTCGACAACATCAACATCCGTGGCACGACTGGCGTTGTCACCGGTGCTTGCTGCGATATCAACGGCATCTGCACCAACGTCACCTCCGCCGCTTGCGTCGGCCCGAGCGTTTACTCGGGCGATGGGACAACCTGCTCAGTGGTCGTCTGTGCAACTCCGACAGGCGCCTGCTGCAACAACGTTGGGCTTTGCACTGCGACGACTTCGGCTCTCTGCGGGTTCGCCAACAGTATCTATCAGGGAAACGGCTCGGTCTGTAACCCCAACCCCTGCGCACCCGCAACCGGCGCGTGCTGCTGCGGCTCCAACTGCACCATCACCACCGCCGCCGCGTGCATCGGCACGAACAGGTCGTTCGCGGGTATCGGCACCGTCTGCACGCCCTTCAGCAACCAGGTTCCTTGCTGCCGCGGCGACTACAACAAGTCCGGTTCAACTCCTACCGTGCAGGACATCTTCGACTTCCTCACCGGCTACTTCTCCGCCGACTCGTGCGCTGACACCAACGACTCCACCGGCATCAGTGTTCAGGATATCTTCGACTTCCTGACCGCCTACTTCAGCGGCTGCTGATCCATTCAAGCAAGCGTGGCACGGGCAGCTTGCTGCCCGTGGAGCCTCGCTCATCTTCACTTGAACTTCAAGGTCCGCGCCACAAGGCGCGGGCCTTGTTTCATTTCATGATTCATCACACTCAAGAATCGCGAGCGAAAGTCGTGACTCTTTCGTAGTAAACAAAATACGCAGCTTATCGCTCAAGCCTCGCCCAACGCAGTTTCGCCGAGCGGGCTCGCGGGTTGTCGGCTCGTTCAACGTCATCAGCAATAAGGGGTTCGTCACTAATCTCCGCGTAGGTTCCGGCACGATGCCCCTCCCTGAAAGCCGACTTTACGCGGCGATCTTCGCCGCTATGAAAGCTGATGATGCAAGCAACGCCGCCCGGTCGAAGTACCTGCGGCAAGATGGCAAGCAGTCGGTCAAGATTGGCCAGTTCGCGATTGACGAGAATTCGCAATGCCTGAAATGTTCGCGCCGCCGGATGAAGCTTTGCACCAGCCCCTCGCTCAATCGTGAAGTCTCTCGCTTCGCAGACAATGGCCATCAACCCCTCGGTAGTCGTGATGGGCTTGAGCGCACGACGCTCCACGATAAGTTTGGCAATCGCTGGCGCATCGGCCTCATCACCAAGTTCCAGAAGTGCCGCTGCCAAATCGGGTTCGCTCATGCGATTCACAAGCGCTGAAGCGGTCTGACCCCTGGTCGGGTCCATCCGCATGTCCAGCGGGCCTGGCCTTCGATACGAGAATCCTCGTTCAGGATCATCAATCTGCGTGCTCGCCACCCCCACATCTGCCAGTATCGCATCAACCTGCGTCAAGCCCGCCATCGCCAGCACCTGCGGCAACGCAGCGAAGTTGTTGTGGTAGAGATCGACGCCCCCGCCATTCCCGCCGCTTTCTGATGCGTCAGATCGTCGCTCCTTGACTCTCTCCAACTTTCCACGTGCGACTGCGATGTTCGCCGGGTCAAAGTCGATCCCGATCAGACGACCACCGGGTTGGATCCGCTCAAAGATCGCGGCCGCGTGTCCACCGAGCCCAAGTGTGCAGTCCACCACAACCTGACCCGGCACGGGCGAGAGCACGGCCATGACGTGCCTGAGCAGAACGGGAACATGCAGTGGTTGGCGCTTCATTCGATCATGCATGATAACGCCCATGCAGGCAGGCGGTTCACTTGAGAACCCCCGCACATCCGGTAAACTCCCACGGCTCGCGCAGGAGAAACACGCCATGTCCGAACCGACCATCCGGTGCCCGAAGTGCAACACCGACATCAAGCTCACCGAAGGTCTGGCCGCGCCGCTGATCGCAGCAACACGCGAGCAGTACGAGAAGCAGCTTTCCACCACCAACGCCGAGATGGCAAGACGTGAAGCCGCATTGCTGGAACAATCAGCGAAACTGAAGCGAAGCGAGCAAACTCTTGGCACGCAAGTCGCCGATCAGGTTGCCGAACAACTGCGGAAGGAACGCGCGGCCATCACCGCCGATTCGGAGAAGAAGGCCCGCCAATCCGTCGCACTCGAAGTCGAGGCAAAGACTCGTGAGGCAGCCGATCTTCAGGCCGCGCTCACCGCGAACAACATGAAGTTGATCGAGGCGCAGAAAGCACAGGCCGATGCCGTCCGATTGAAACGTGAGTTGGAAGACTCCCGGCGCGAGCTTGAACTCACGATTGAGAAGCGAATTCAGGAGGGCCTTCAAGCAAGCGAAGCCAAAGCGCGTCGGCGTGTAGAGGATGAAACACGCCTGAAAATGGCTGAGAAGGACAAGCTCATCGCCGACGCTCAACGGCAGGTCGATGAGATGAAACGTAAGATGGAACAGGGGTCGCAGCAGCTTCAGGGCGAAGTGCAGGAGCTTGAGCTCGAGGGCCTGCTCCGCGCCAAGTTTGCCCGCGACACCATCGAACCCGTCGGCAAGGGTGAGCGTGGGGCAGATGCCATTCATCGAATCTTCGGGCCTGCCGGCCAAATCTGCGGCACGATTCTCTGGGAATCCAAACGCACACGCAACTGGTCCGACAGCTGGCTCCCCAAGCTGCGCGAAGACCAGCGCACAGCCAAAGCCGAGATCGCGGTCATAGTGACGCAAGTACTGCCCAAGGGGATCGAGTCTTTTGACCTCATCGACGGTGTGTGGGTCTGCTCGCATCGCTGCGCAATCCCGGTCGCCATCGCGCTCCGTCAATCGCTCATCGAACTTGCTGCGGCAAGACAGGCGGGCGAAGGACTTGAGACCAAGCGCGACATGGTGTATCAGTACCTGACCGGTCCACGCTTCCGCCACCGTGTTCAGGCAATTGTTGAAGCCTTCAGTGATATGAAGGACGACCTCGATAAAGAGCGCAAGGTGATCTCCAAGCAGTGGGCCAAGCGCGAGGAGCAGATCGAGCGTGTGATGCAGGGCACTGTGGGCTTCTATGGCGACCTTCAAGGCATTGCAGGGAAGACCATTCGCGAAATTGAAGGGCTGGATATGAAGCTGCTTGGTGATGGTGATGAGCAGCCGGAGGATTGACCCAGGCACCCAGTTGTTTGCGCAGCTCCCGTGCTTCAACATGCCAAATGACAAGGCTCGTCGGTTGAGCCGGTTGATCCGGAGCAACGACGAGCCTTTGCCTGCAAATGCCGAGAGGCGGACTCGAACCGCCGACCTGAACGTTATGAGTGTTCCGCTCTAACCAGCTGAGCTACCTCGGCCCTCAAAAAAGTTTAGGCTGGCACAGTCGCGATGTTCTTGGCATCATGCGACGAAGATTGCTGATTTGCTGCCTTGCTCCGCCTGACTTCGGTGGTGGGTACCTGACGTCGGTGGTGGAAAGGTCAGTCCACGACATCAGCACGGCTCACACGCGCATCGGCCCCCATGCTTGTCTGTGGTGGCGAGACTCGCTGAGCCATCGGAGGTGGCGGGGGCAGATTCGGTGTGGATTGCTGGGTTGCCTGCTTGCGTACAGCATCGTTGACCTCATCCTCAACACCAGCCAACCCCTTTTTGAACTCGACAATTCCCTTGCCGAGGCTTCGCCCGACTTCAGGAAGTCTTCGCCCGAATAGCAGCAGACCCAGCGCGAGCAGAATGATCCACTCCATCGGGCTCATGTGGCCGAGAAAGGCAAGTGTGGTCATGGGTAAACATCCTTGTCAGGTGCAGTGGTCAGGTGCAGGAGAAGTGAGACCAACGAACCGCCGCATGAAATCAATATTAGCCCATTGAGCCCAGCCCATCGAGCGTCATCCCGAACAAACACCTCGAAGAACAGCAGTAACTCAAGCGCTCTCAAGGCACCGAGTCAACGTCCAACAAACTCGAAGCTTGCCCAAATCACCCCTACAACTGGTGTTCTGCGGCCTCGACGACGTTCAGCAACAACATTGAGATCGTCACTGGCCCCACGCCACCGGGCACCGGGCTGACCCAACCGCCCTCGCCGAGGGCCAACCGCACGGGATCAAAATCGACATCGCCAACGGTCTTCATCCTCCCATCGTCACCCTTCAGGCGATTCACTCCGACATCGATCACGACCGCCCCGGGCTTCACCGCGCGGGCGGCGATCAACCCCGGCACTCCGGCCGCGGCGATGAGCACATCGGCACGTCGCATGAGGTCATCGATGGCGGGGGTCCACTTGTTGCACGAGACAACCGTTGCATCCTGCCGCATGAGCAGCACCGCGATCGGCTTGCCAACGTGGTTGGAGGCACCAACTACAACGGCGGTCTTGCCGCGAAGCTCAATGCCGGTATGCTCGATCATCTTGATCACCGCCGAGGCCGTGCATGGTGCGAGCGACGATCGACCGTAGACGATGTTGCCGATGTTGGCTGGGTTCACACCCTCCACATCCTTCTCGGGAGCGATGAGTCGCTGGATCGAATACGGATCGACTGCGCCGGGCAAGGGCAGGTGGACCATGACCGCCGACACTTCTTCCTTGGTGTTGAGCAGCAGAACGCGGCCGGCTATGTCATCAAACGATGCGCCGGAGCCGAGTTCATGCAGCACATACTCGATGCCCAGTTCGCGGCAGGTCTTGCCCTGACTTTCTGCATACTGTCGCGCGGCGTTATCTTCGCTCCCCACCAAAACAGCATCGAGTCGTGCCGCGCGGCCCCGGTCGCGGAGCGCGCCAGCACGTTTGGCGATCAGGTCGCGATACGATGCAGCAAGGTGTTTACCGTCGATGATACTCGCGGTCATGGGCAATGATACGTACCCCATCGATGGAGCATATGGACAACTTTGCCCACGGAGGTCGGACTGTTTTGAACGCCGATATGCTCTGCGGGCAGATCTAATCGCATCAGCCCAATAGTTTGCACGAGTTCCCCGACTCTTGACAGCATCACAACCATCCGGATTCCAAAGTGATCTCCACGTGACTACCCCCCCGCACTCAAGTACAGGCTCAGCTCCACGCCGCGTTGCAGAACTTCGCGGGCTACTCGATCGTGCGAATCGCGCGTACTACGTTGATGCAAACCCGATCATGCCCGACGCGGAGTTCGACCGCCTTTTGCGAGAGCTTGAGGCTCTGGAGCAGGCACATCAGGAACTGGACGACGCATTCAGCCCCACCAAGCGCGTTGGTGGTGAACCGATCGAGGGATTCCGAACCGTCAATCATTCCGTGCCGATGCTGAGCATTGACAATACCTATGACCTCGGCCATGCGGACAACAAGGGTCTGCTCGACTGGCATCATCGGGTTGTGCGCGATCTCGGCGGGACAGAGACTTCGCAAGGTGAGATCTTGTTTCGGAATAGTGCCCCGCGCGGGGACATCATGCTGGTGGCCGATGCCAAGATCGACGGGGTTGCGCTTTCGCTCCGCTACGAGGATGGTGTGCTTGTTCGCGCGGTCACGCGCGGCGATGGCACCAAAGGAGATGATGTCACGGCCAATGTTCGTGCGATCCGTGCGGTTCCGCTCAGGCTTGATGGCGAGCATGGCAAAGCACCCGAAGTTCTTGAGGTCCGTGGGGAAGTGTACTTTCCACTGAAGGAGTTTGAGCGGGTCAACACCGAGCGCGGCGCGGCGGATGAAGATCTGTTTCAGAACCCACGCAACGCCGCGGCGGGTACCTTGAAGCAACTCGATCCGCGTGTCACTGCATCGCGCAGGCTTGGGTTTGTCGCCCATGGGCGCGGCGAGATCAGCGATCCGGATTTCGCCGCATCACACACGGAGTTGCTCAAAGAACTTGCTCGGCTGGGCATTCCCGTGAACAAGCCACTCGCGGTTTCAAGCTCGATCGTGGCGATTAGCGAGGCAATCATGGCCTTCGGGATAGCACGCCATGACCGACCGTACGCAACCGACGGGGTGGTCGTACGCGTCGATTCGTTCGCACAGCAGCAGTCGCTGGGGCTGACCTCAAAGAGCCCGCGCGGATTTGTAGCGTTCAAGTTTCCAGCCGAGCGGAAGACCACGCGACTCATCCGTGTGGATGCACAGGTGGGAAAGACCGGAAAGATCACCCCGCGTGCGGTTATGGAGCCTGTGTTGATCGCCGGAACCACGGTGCAGCACGCAACGCTTCACAACTATGGGAACATCTGCCAGAAGGATATTCGGATCGGCGATCTGCTGGTGATCGAGAAAGCCGGCGAGATCATTCCGTATGTTGTCGAGGTGGAGATGGGTGGACGCCCGGCAGATGCGCAACGGATCAACGCACCGGAGACATGCCCCGAGTGTCATGGTCCGGTCGAGGTCGAGCCTCCGGAGGCGTTCGAGAATCCAACTATTGAAACGGCGCGGCGGTGCGTGAATCCGGAGTGCCCGGCCCAGGTGCAGGAACGATTGATCTGGTTTGCCGGACGCAAGCAGATGGATATCGATGGGCTTGGTGAAAGAACGATCGCGCTGATTCGTGCCGAGTTGAGTGAGCGCGTGCCGCTCACAAGCTTTGCCGATATCTTTCGACTTCACCAGCACCGCGATGCCCTTGTGAACCTTGATCGAATGGGCGAGAAGAAGGTAGACAATCTTCTGGCGGGCATCGAGAACGCCAAATCGCGTGGGCTGGGCAAGGTGCTGGCAGGAATGGGCATGCGTCACGTGGGCGACTCGACCGCCAAGGCTCTTGCGAAGTTGTTTGTCGATATGGATGCGCTTCTGGGCGCGAAGGAATGGGAGTTGCGGCCAAAGGATGCGGCAACAAACAAGACCGAGCGCGAACGCTATCACTTGCCGAAGGATGGCAAGGGACTGCCCGAGACCGGGCTCGGCAAGCTGACCGCGCCGGTGGTCTATGCGTATCTACATAGCGAAGTTGCGCACAAGACATTCGAGGATCTCAAGCTCATGGGTGTCGATCTCACGAGCAAGGACTATGTTGATGCAAGCTCAAAGGGGAAGGGAGGAAGAGAGGTGGCCAGCACATTCACAGGCAAGACCATCGTGCTGACCGGCACGCTCGATGCCTATGAACGTGAGGCACTGAAGAGAATTCTCGAACGACTGGGTGCAAAGGTGAGTGGATCGGTCTCAAGCAGGACGAGCGTGGTGATCGCGGGTCGAGAGGCCGGGAGCAAGCTCGACAAAGCTCATGAACTCGGGGTTGAGGTTTGGAACGAAGAGAAGCTGATGAGCGAACTGGCCAAAGTGGGCGACGGTACGACCGCTTGAGTGGCGACAACACTCATGCTTTGTTTGCGTTACTGACCCGGGGCAGGGGGAATGCGCAGAACGGCACCCGCAGGAGGACGATCAGCATTCTTGATCGTGCCGCGGTTCGCCTCATAAATCGTCTTCCACAAGCCGCCCTTGCCATACACCTTCTTTGAGATCGCCCAGAGCGTGTCATCTCCCTGAACGACATAGGTCGTCTCGGGAGATGCGGCCGGAGATGTTGGCACGACCAGCGGTCTGTACTCGGGGTTCGGCTTTCCCTGAATGTTGGTCGGGTCCAAGGGAATCTTGAGAACCGTCTTCCCCGGCTTGAGCTTGTCAGAAGTGTTGAGTGGATTGGCCTGAGAAATGACATTCGCCATCCGGCGATCACCGTAGATCCGACGGGCAATCGCGTCCCAGCTCACATCGCCGGGCTGCACGACGTAGTCGCGAAACTTCGGTTCAATGATCGGTGAGGGTTGTGGAACCGCGAGCGGTGATGGCGCGGGTGCGGCGGGAGTGGGACGTTCAACCACCACGGGTTTTGGCGGGACCACCGGACTGTCAGGCTGCGCGGGCGAACTGTCGGATGGCTGGGAACCTGGTCGAGATGCCTGCGAGACCGAGGTGGCGCTCGCAGGACTCTGGACGATATCCGTCGTGACCTTAGGCGATCGTGGTTCGTAGAGCCAATAGACGAGAACCCAGACCGCGATGAGGATGCAGACAAGGCTGAAGAGTCTTGACGGAGTATCCGTCATGCGCGGGCCTCGTGAATCGGACATGCCAAGAGGTCGTCGTAAAAGGCTTTACGACATCAGACGGGAGCGACCGCCACTCCCGATCGTGCAGGTGAAGTTCCGCTTTCCGAACGATCGGCCTTTCGTGACCATACAAAGGGTGCCGCGATGGCGACCGATGAATAGGTGCCGACGACCACGCCAATGATGAAGCAATAGGCGAACGCACGGATCGCCTCGCCACCCCAGATGTAGAGCACAAGCGAGGCGAGGAAGGTGGTCATGCCGGTCATGATGGTACGGCTGACGGTCTGGTTGATTGAATCGTTGATCAACTTCCGGCTTGCGTACTGCAGCTTGCCGCGATTCTCGCGGATGCGATCCATCACGACGATCTTGTCGTTGAGCGAGTAGCCAAGGATCGTGAGCACGGCGGCGATGACGTTGAGATCGATCTTGAACGGCAGGATGCCCAGCGTGTTGGCAATGCCCGGTGCGTGGTGATAGAGGTACTCACCAAGCGCGATGAAGCCCACGGCGATGATGCAGTCGTGCAGCGTCGCAAAAAGGGCACCGGCCGAATAGCGCACGGAACTGAACCGCACACCCACGTAAATCAGAATAAGCACTGAGCTGAGCAGGATGGCCACGATGGCCTTGGCGGTGAAGTCTGCGGCGACGGATGAGCTGAATGACTGCACCGCCGCGGCGGTGGAAGACCGCTGAAGAGCCTCGACCGCGAGCTTCCACTCGGTAGGTCGAATGTCGGAGTTCCATCGCGCGGGGTCGTCGAGGTAGCTGATTGCGTCATCCTTGACGAGGAGCACGGCAGAACGAACCGCGCTCTCGGAACCTTTGAGGATGCGAAGCTGATGGGAGCGGTGGGAAGACTCGACGAATTGCGCATCGTCCTTCATGAACTTGATGCGGTCTTCGATGGCCTGGAGTGTGGGGGCTGCGGGGCCGAGATCATCGAGAAGAATGGCCGCGCCACCCACGAACTCGGGGACCTGCATGGAGATGTCGCTGCGCTCGAGCGCATCGCCAAGGTTTGATGTAACGATGGGATACACAGGTGCGGCGGAGGCCGACTTGAGATCAACACCCCGGAAACTGATGGCTTCCTGCTGGTCGAGCTTATCCGCAAAGGCTTGGGATATCGCTTCGAGCACGCGACTGGCATCGGGAATGGAACTCTTGATGGTGAACTGGTCGGAGGTGATGCCGTTGTCTTGGGGATTGACGGCCAACACTTCGGCCTGAGCGAGCGCGGCAAGCGGTGCCTGCGGGTCGGCAGGCGCGAGCTTCTTGATGGCCTCTTCGACATCGGCGCGGTCCATCATCAAGGGCTTGCCATCGGCACCCTTCTTAAAGTGGATGGTGACCTTGGTGCCGCCACGGAACTCGGTATCGAGCAGATCCGAACCGCGAGCCAAAATCAGCCCGAGACTGCCGAGCACCGCGCACGCCGAGATTGTGTAGAAGATTGGCGTGAGGCCCATCCAATCGATCTTCGTGGTCATGGCGCGTTGGACGGCAGGAACGGCCATGGGGAGCATGGTCATCTTGCGGACGTGGACCTTTTCGATCAGGAAGGTGTAGATCAGTCGCGTGATGAACAACTGGCAGAAGAGGGTGGTGAGCACGCCGATCGACATCGTGACCGCGAAGCCTTTGATCTCCTGCGTGCCGAAGAAACCGAGAACCAGGCAGGTGATAAGGTGGGTGAGGTTGCCGTCAATGATCGGGGCCATGGCGCGGCTGTAGGCGAGGCGAACCGCGGTGCGAAGATCGTTTCCTCGCTGGACTTCTTCGCGGAGACGCTCGTAGATGAGGACGTTGGCATCGACCGCCATGCCGAACGCGAGAATGACACCGGCGATACCGGGGAGAGTGAACGCGGCGTGGTTCAGGGCCATCATCGCGAGAAGGAAAATCAGGTTGAAGAGCAGGCCGATGATGGCGATAAAGCCTGAGCTGAAGTAGTAAGCGACCATGAACCCGGAGACGACGAAGAACGCGATAATGCCGGCCTTGAGCCCGCGTTCGAGATTGTCAGCACCAAGTTCGGGGCCGAGGATGCTCTGGCTGATGGGCTCATCGCCGAGTTTGGCACTGAGCGAGCCGGCCGAAAGGACGCGAACGACGTAATCGATCTCGGCTTGAGTAAATGAGCCCTCGATGATGCCGCTGGTGGAGATTCGGCTGTTGAGCCGAGGGGCTGTGTAGACCTCGTCATCGAGAAGTACGGCCATTTTCTTGCCGACGTTCTTCTCGGTAAGGGCACCAAGCTTGTCGGCACCGAGCGCGTTCATGCTGAAAGCGATGGCTGGACGCCCCAACTGATCCTGCGAAGTTCCGGCGTTGGCCAGAGACCACTCACCATCGTCTTCGGTAAGCCGCTGGGCACGATTGTCCCAGCAGAGCATGTAGATCTCGCCCTTGTACTCTTCCGCGATGTAGCCTTGCTGCGCAAAGAAGGCCGCGGGCTTGAGTGTGTTGAGGCTCTCGAGAGATTCGACGGAGTTGATCCAGCCATCGATCTTGTTGAGTTTGTACCAGCGGGCATCGGTGGCCTTGACGCTCCTCGGTCCGCCGGCCTTGAGTTGCGTGCGGGCATCCTGCTCGCCGGCGTAGCTGCCGGGATCGACACTGATACGGAAGTTCAAGACGCCCGCACCGCGGAGGAGGCGCGTGAGGTCGGCGGGATCGTCGAGCGTGCGACGCTCTTTCTCATAGGTATTCCACGCGAGCACAGCCCGATCGAGTTGATCGGTCTCGGTTGGATGATTCTTGCGAAGCTCATCGAGCGCGGCCTGACGTGGGCTGGGGCGCGTGTGTACCTTGCCGTTTTTGTCGGTCAGACGTAGCTCAGCATCGGAAAGCTGCAAGGCCTTTCGGACATCTGCGCCAGACATTCCGGATGTCAGTCCCTCGTCGCGGGCCTTCTCATAACCCAGATCCGCAGCGGCAACAGTATCGACAACGGTGGTAACCCGCTGCTTGGCGGCCGTCTGCGCGGCGATAAGGGCTGTGAGCAGGTCGCTGCCTTCGGCCTCACCCTTGGAACGGAGGTCGGCAATCTGATTATCCACCTGGGCAGCGTCGGCCTGCGCTGTTACGAGTTCCGCACGTGAGCGCTTGAGTTCTTCAAACAGTGCCGCGGCGATGTTGAGCTTCTCAACACGGTTCTGATCGCCCGCGGCCATCTCCACAATCTTGCCCGACCTCGTCTCTGGTGGGAGCAGGGCGATGCGCTCGAAAAGCTCGGGCGAAACGGAAGAAGCGGCGAACTTCTGCACCTCGGCATCAAACTTCTTCTTGACTTCTTTGACCGAACGGTCCGGAAGCGGCATGGTGATCTCAATCCGGTCCGCGCCTTGCGCGACGACGGAGATTTCCATGACACCCTTGGGGTCGATACGGTCTTTGACAACCTCGATGACTTTGCCAATGACACCGGATTCACCCGGCTTGGTGTAGACCTGATAGACGAGGCTTGCGCCACCGGCCAGATCCTTACCCTTGCGGAGCTTCTTGTCGGTCGGCAGGATGGAATAGATCGCGATGACCAGAGCCACCAGCAGAATGATCGAGTTTCGGACGAGGTTTCGCATGGTTTGAAAGTTCGAGGAGATGTTGAGGGAAAGGGAGAGAGCGGATGGTTCTTGCGGAACTAGACCGCGGCCTTCTCAGCCATGGATTTGACTTCGACCTTGGTGTTTGCAGGAGCGGTGGATGGGTTCAGCACCGCTTGGATCGACGCCTTGGTGAACTTGACACGAGTATTCGCGTTCTCATCAATGCGAAGAACGACCTCGTGCTCATCGACATCGACCACGTTTCCGATGATGCCGCCGATGGTCACGACCTTGTCGTGCTTCTTGAGGCTGGACATCATGGCTTGACGGGCCTTGCGCTCACGACGACCACCCATGACAGACTGAAACAACATGAAGAACACCAACGCGCCCATCACGATGAAGATCATCGATGAACCCGGGCCTTGTTGCTGGGTCTGACCAGGAACAGCAGCCCCGCCCACCCCGCCTACCCCCCCAGTCCCCGCGCCCGTAGTCGTTGCGGTGTTGCCCGACTCTGGCCCTGAGCCGAACATCAAGGGCGAGCCAGGATCGGCGGCGGGCTGGGTCTGTGCAATCAAGAATGTGAACGCGGGCGTGAAGTCGGTCATGGTCATGGGTTTCTTACTTGGTATGAAATCGTTGAATCGTCGGAAACGACGCGTCAATTTAGGAGGGTCAGGCTGAGACTGAGACCTATGAGTCAACGAGAGGGGACGGGAGGGTCGCGGATTCGATGGCTACAGGCCAGCGGGCGATGAAACCATTCCAGTCATCGGTAGTAACAGTCCGCCGCATGTCTTCCATGAAGCGTTGGAAGTGGCGGAGATTGTGCATGCTCACCAAGATCGGTCCAAGCATCTCCTTTGCGAAGAACAGATGGCGAATATAGGCGCGCGAGAAGGGTAGGCCACTCTTGGAAGCCAAACTATTCCCTATCAAGCCAGTTGGCGAACAGGCAGGGCAGTCACACCCTTGTTCGAGCGGGCCGCTATCCCCCTCATATTGGGCATTTCGAAGTCGAATCTGGCCCTTTGAAGTGAAGGCGTTGGCGTTCCGACCATTCCTGGTTGGGAGAACGCAATCGAACATATCGATGCCAGCTCGCACAGCGGCCAACAGGTCGCGCTCGTAGCCGACACCCATGAGGTAGCGTGGCTTATCGATGGGCATGAGGGGAGCGGTGTGGCGAACGACGCGAGCGATATCGCCCGACTGCTCGCCGACGGCGACACCACCGATGGCGTAGCCGGGGAGGTCGATGTTGCAGATGCGCTCGGCGGACCAATCGCGCTGCGCGAGGTCGGTTCCACCTTGCACAATCCCGAAGAGCGATCGCTGCGATGGACCATCGAGTCGAATGTGCTCGAGCTTGCACCGCTCGAGCCAGCGAACCGTGCGCTCGTTGGCGAGTTTGAGCCGATCGGCGTGGTCGTAAATCCGTTTGCGGCGGGGACCGGGCGCGATTGGCATCGCGGCATCACGGATGGCGGCGGTTTTGAGCCGGGGTTGTGTGACGGGGCCCAACTCGGGATCAACCGAAGGGGGACAATCATCAAACGCCATGATGATGTCGGCCCCGAGTTGATTCTGGATTGCTGTGGCTCGTTCGGGTGTGAGTTCGACTTCACGCCCATCGATGATGGACTTGAAGATCACGCCATTCTCCGAGATTCGGTTTGTTGCGGCGAGCGAATACGCCTGATAGCCGCCGGAATCGGTGAGCATCGGGCCGGTCCAGCCGGAAAATTCGTGCAGACCACCGAGCCGTTCGACAAGATCCGCACCGGGGCGGAGCATGAGGTGGTAAGTGTTACCGAGGATGATCTCGGCGCCGATCGCGGCAACCGTTGCGGGGAAGAGTCCTCGAACTGTCCCTCTTGTGCCGACGGGCATGAAGGCGGGGGTTTGAAAGGAACCGTGGGGCGTGGCGACAACACCGAGCCGGGCAAGGCACGACGAAGATCGGTGGTGAATCTTGAACGAGAGGCTCATGAAGTGGCGAAGGGTAGCGATGCATGGAGCCGTGGCTGATGGGTATGGAACTATGAATCGCGCTCGCTCTGCATCATCCCGCGGACGATCGCCCGCTCAGCCTCGGTGAGGCTTTCCGACCCTTCAACGCGGGCTTTTTCAATAATGCGATCGAAGGCCGCGTAGCGAGCTGGCGCTGCGGCGGCTGGCCCGGCACGAAGTGCTTCGCTGCCGCTTGTAGCGCGATCGCTTTGGTGGCCGATGGGTTTCGATTCTTGCCTGCGGGGGAAGAGTCCGAACCCGCCAACAAGATCGCGCATTATGTAGGGACGACGAATGAGGAACGCGCCCGCGAGTGCGCCACCAACGTGGGCCGCGTCGCCACCGGCGTTGTGGCCGCCCTTGTATAGGTTGAACAGTGCCAGTGCCAGGAAGATATAGACCGCGGTGCGCAGCTTCATGGGGATGATGAGCATGACCTGAACGATGGCTGTGGGGGCGATGAACGACGCAGCCATGAGCACGCCAAAGACCCCGGCGGATGCGCCGATGAGCGGCGTGTAGGGATCATCGAAGAGCAGGAAGGGAATCGAGGGCTTGGCCCCGGCTTGCAGAAGAAAGTAGCCGAACAGATTCAGGAGCATGTATGCAAGCGCGCCGCAGACGCCGCACACAAGGTAGAAGACCGCGTAGCGACGTCGGCCAAGATACTGCTCGACCAAGCCGCCCACGAACCAGAGCCCGAGCATGTTGAAGAGCAGGTGCCAGTGGTCAAAGTGCAGGAACTGGAAAGTGATGAGCCGCCAGAGCTGGCCCTCCTTCCAGAACTTCCAGGTTGAAAAATGTCCGACGGCTTCGATCTCGGGTTGGACTCTGAAGCGCTCGTACCCGATTGCCACCGGAACAGGACGGCCGAGCGGATCGACCTGCATGGTTTCAGGGTCGAAGATCGGGCAGTGAAAGGTGCCATCACGGTCGAGTTGCGCAAGTCGCCGCTCGACCTGACCTCGGGCGGCCTGTACTTCGGTGACACCTTTGAGGTAGTAGGTACCAGAACCAACGCCGCGCTGCACGTTCTGAAAGACGACGTTGTTGAGGATAAACACAAGGACGTTGATCACGATGAGCCAGGTGTTCACCGAGACGAACCGCATGTTGCCGAGACTGCTCGCGGAACCTGGCCTGACGGGAACGCGAGATTGTTTGTTGGTACTCATTGACGTGATTGATGGGACATCGGTCTATCGGGTTCTACGCCGCGAATCGCGGGTCAGTTCATCGGCGTTCGCGCCCCGTTCTGGTCAGTCGCCGCGTGCGGTCACATCGCTCCGACCTTGTGCTTCGCGCTTTCTTCGGGTTGCTTCTTCGAGCGATTTGCGTTCGAGACGCGAGAGCGACTGCATTCCTGATTTGGCGATCTTTTCAAGGATTCGGTCTTCCTCCGCCTGTTCTTTCAGAACCACTTCCTGCCTGCGACGAGCGGCATCAAAGGCTCGATCAGGCTTGGCACTTCGGGCTGGCGGTGAGGTGCGGGGGCCGTAACCGAATGTTGCGGGGGTGCCAAGGTCGTACGTGTCATCGTCGAGCATGGCGACGCGCGCGCGCTGGCTATAGGAGGATATTCCGCAGAAGAAGGCAATCGCGAAAAGTGTATTGGAGCCAGCAAACAGCGCGAAGACACCAATGGTTATGGCCATCACGAGTCCGACGTTGGTCGCGATGAGCATCGACTTACGGTAACCGAGTTTGCGCCAGAGCAAGGTCTGCAAGATGCGTCCGGCATCCATCGGATACATGACGAGCAACATGTTAAAGGCAAAGAGCGCGAGGTTGGTCTGATAGGCGGACCAGAGGAAGTACTTCCAGTACGCGGCATCAAACGAAAACCATGGCTGCGCCCAGACGAGTTTGACATCAAACGGATTGTAAATCACAGCGCCCCAACCTGCGCCCGCGGCAAGGAGCGATGCGCCGAGGATCGGTATGAGCACCAGGTTGACCAGTGGCCCGCCCAGCACGGTGATGAGGTCGGCCTTCCAGTTGTGCGGGGGTTGGCAGAACGCCAATCCGCCGAGGGGCCACATGAGGATTCGGTCGGCATTGCCGCCAACCTTTCGACACGCAAAGCAATGGCCAAACTCGTGCAGCAGGACGAAGAGAAATAGTGTGGCCATTGAAAACGCGGAGAAGGCGTAACCCCAGGTATCGCGGCGGACTGGCCAGACCATGAAGCCGACGATCATCACGATGTAAAAGAGGTGAATCCTAACCTCAATGCCGAAGACTCGGAAGAGTTTGACCGACCACGAATAAAAGTCATCGCCCTCTACAAAGATGCGGCGCAGCGCCTTGCGGAACCTTCCCCCGGTCGTTTCCTCATGGTTGTCGTATCGTCGTTCCTGCCAGCCCATCAATGCACCCCGTTGGATTCGAGCTCGGTGCTCAACATGCCGCGCCTGTGGGCCACCAACAACGCCGTCATTGACTTTCCATCGCGAAGTTCGCCGCGGTCGATCATCTCAAACACCTTGTCCGCCGGAAAGGTTTCAACCTCGATCGATTCGTCATCTTCAAGGTCTTGCCCGACGTGCGTAAGGCCCTTGGCGATGAATGCGTGCATGCGCTCATCGGTCATGCCCGGGGTTGTGTAGAACCAACCGAGTGGTTCGATGGTTGCGGCGCGATAGCCAGTCTCTTCAATAAGCTCGCGGCCCGCGCAGACCGCTGGATCTTCGCCGGGTTCGAGCGTGCCCGCGCAACACTCATAGATTTTCTCGCTCAGGCTGATGCGGAAGTTGCGGATGAGCACGATCCGACCGTCATCGGTCACCGGCACCACGACAACTGCCCCGGGGTGACGAACGATCTCTCGCTCAAGAAGTGAACCGTCAGGTCGGTGAACGGAGAGCATCTCAAAGTCAAACTTCCGACCTTTTTGAATGAGTCGGCGTGCGATCACCAAGGGAGAACCCCGTGCGTCGGTGTGAGTCGCGCTTGGCGAACTGGATGTTGTCGGCGATTGTGGATTCGTCATCAGTACCGATGGTATCGGTCATCCAACGGGATGGACGGCACGATGTTGAACTGCGTTTGGCTGGCTCGGACGGTCCAGAGCACCGTGATGCGCGTCAAGCATGGGGTTTGCGTACTGTCAATCTGTTGACAAACACCGTAGACCAATCCAATATGGGTGAAAACCCGGTTTCGATACATGATGTGGCTGCGGCCGCGAAGGTATCTATTGCCACGGTCAGCCGCGTTTTACACAACTCGCCGGTCGTTGCAGAAGCAACGGCGGCACGGGTGCGGCGGGTGATCAAAGAGCTTGGGTATGTCCCTAACCCAATGGCTCAGGTTCTGAGTTCTGGCGAGCGCAAGGTGATCGGTCTGGCCCTGCCGCGGTTTCACGGTGAGTTTATGACGTGGCTGCTGCACGGAGCGGATGAAGAGGCCACTTCGCTTGGGTATCACTTGCTGATGACCACCATTTCGACGGATGCTGAGGGGCACCGGCGGCCGCGGATTGTGGGCTCGGGGCTGGTTGATGCGATGTTGGTGGTCATCACCGAAAGTGAGGACCCACTGACCAAGGTGGTTCAGGAGGCTGGGCTGCCCACGGTTGTGATCGACACGGATATGAGTGAGCACGGGCTCGACAGCGTGGTGCTCGATAACGAGAAGGGAACGCAGGAGGCCGTCGAACACTTGCTGCGGTGGGTCGAACCATCATCGTTGTACTTTGTCGGAGGTCCGCGAGGCAACTTCGATACCATCGGGCGTGCAAAGGCTTTCTCTGATGCGCTGACTGAGCGTGGGTGCCAAACTGATCCTGAGCAGATCAGCCTCGGTGATTATTCGATCGAGTGGGGCAAAGAGTGGGCGATCAGGATGATCCAGCGGAAACGACTCGGCGCAGGTGAGGGCACGGTTCGGGCCGTGATCGCGGCGAACGACAAGATCGCCTGCGGCATCATGCGCGCGGCCGAAGATGCACGGATCTGGGTGCCCGATCAGCTCCGCATCATCGGCTTCAACGACTCACAGATCTCGCAGCTTGTCAGGCCGCGACTCTCGACGGTCGCGCTCCCGATGGCGGAGATGGGCGCGGCCGCAGTACGAATGCTGGTTCGCAGAATACACAACAAGTCGGCGGAAGTGGTGTGTACGAAGTTGCCAACGAAGCTGATCATTCGCGAGAGCAGCACGGCGATGAACTTTTAAAGGAGCACGGGCGGCCCGCCCTTGTGCGTTTGTGGAGTGCCACGCTATCAAACAGTTGGCTTCTAACCGATATGCGTCAGCACGCATATAGCCATACACCTGTTGCGAAAGGTCGGGCGAGATTCTCAGCGAGCCAAGTTCTCGGCGTGCGGGATGCCAACTCCGATGCTGTGTCCAAGCAGACCGATCGCGCATGGAGGATGGGCCCCATCCGTATCATCCAATAGGAACTGTGAATGCAGCAGTATAGAAAATATTACTGGCCGCTGGCTATTCGCGCATATGGGTAGTGTGCAGTTGCCAGCCTTTGTCTCGTGTCGGTTGGGCCGCTTCTTGTTTGTGCATTGTCGGCTGTGTTTAGAATGACACAGCCTGCTATAATAAACGTGCCGTTCCGACTTTGGGGTCGGAGTTTATCTGATATAGGCTTTGTCGTGCCTGGCAGCATATCGATAATTGGGGTGTGCGGATTAATCATCGCGTCGATAGATGTTTTTCCTGTGTTGGCGGCAGAAGCTCGGTATGATGGCAGCGTGTGTGTTCAGTGTGCCTACTGCCGATCGGGCTCCGACATCAAAGCGTGTCCGGAGTGCGGTGACACGACTACACTCATGCAATGCCGACAAATGTGGCGTGAATATTTAGTCAAAACTTCACTGGGCAATATCGCGAATCGGCTTCACGGGGCTTCACGATAACTTATGGGCGCCGCAAACCCCATCACGTCCGTCCCGACCGTTCACGCCGCCTTTCGGTACCGATAACGAAGGCATCCCACCAGCCGACATGCCGGTGAATGACTGAGCTAAGGCGAATAGAGGCTTTGGGGTACAGAGTCCCGGTGAGGTCTCGATGATAATGCAAAAGAAGTACAGGCCAGACGAGATCATCCCGAGACTGCGGATTTCGATGTTCCGCCGGAACACATGATAGGGTTTCTCGACAACATCGGCGTGTTCCAGAAGGCGAAAGGTCTCGCCGCGGAAGTCGTATCCGTGCGTACACCGTTGGGCGATTCGTCATCGTTCACCGCTTCCAAGTCACATTCCCATACACCGCACTCTCACCCAGATCCTCCGCAATCCGGATGAGCTGGTTGTACTTGGCATTGCGATCGCTGCGGCAAGGTGCGCCGGTTTTGATCTGACCACAGTTGGTGGCGACCGCGATATCGGCGATGGTGGCATCTTCGGTTTCGCCTGAGCGGTGCGAGAGGACGGCGGAGAAGCCGTTTCGCATGGCGAGGTTGACGGCGGCGAAGGTTTCGCTGAGGGTGCCGATCTGGTTGACCTTGACGAGGATGGAGTTGGCGCAGTTTTCCTTGATGCCGCGGGCGAGGAACTTGGGGTTGGTGACGAAGAGGTCGTCACCAACGATCTGCACCTTGTCGCCGAGTCGCTTGGTGAGCTTGGCCCAGCCGGCCCAGTCGTTCTCGGCGAGGCCATCTTCGATCGAGCGGATCGGGTACTTGTCGCACCAACCGGCCCAGAGGTCGATCATTTCATCGCTGGTGGCGATTCGGTCTTTCTGACTCTTAAAGAAGTTATACCCGGTCTTGCCCTTGGCGTGGGCCTCATTCCACAACTCGCTGGTCGCGGGGTCGAGGGCGATGAAGATCTGCTCCCCCCACTTGTACCCAGCCTTGAGTGTGGCCTCTTCGATCAGGCGCAGGGCATCTTCCGCGCTCTTGAGGTCGGGTGCGAAGCCGCCCTCATCGCCCACCGCTGTTGAGAGGTGGCGCTCGTGCAGCACCTTTTTGAGCGCATGATAAATCTCGACACCCGCCCGCATCGCGTCGTGAAAGTTGTCAAACCCCCAGGGTTGGATCATGAACTCCTGAAAATCGACGTTGTTGTCGGCGTGCTTGCCGCCGTTCAGAATATTGAACATCGGGACGGGCAGCGTCTTTGCGGCCGTGCCGCCAAGGTAGCGATAAAGCGGCATTTCACTGGCCTGCGCGGCGGCTTTCGCCACGGCCATCGATACGCCGAGAATAGCGTTCGCACCGAGCTCGCCCTTGTTGGCGGTGCCGTCAAGCTCGATCATGAGGCGGTCGATGGTCTCCTGCTCGCGGCAGTCAAGCCCGATGATCGCGTTCGCGATTTTATCGGCAACGTTGATGACGGCCTTGGTGACACCCTTGCCGAGGAAGATATCCTTGCGGCCGTCGCGAAGCTCTACGGCCTCGTTTTCGCCGGTGCTGGCTCCTGATGGGACTGCGGCGCGGCCAATGATGCCCGAGGCGAGAACGATATCGACTTCAACCGTAGGGTTTCCACGGGAATCGAGGATCTGACGGCCCAGCACATTCTGAATGACGAACATCGGCGATACTCCTGAAGACCCTCAGGATAGACCCGGATGGAGAGGGTGGCCGAAGGCGATATGGGGAAACTTGCGGTCAAACAAAACCAGGTGATGCCCGACGGTCGGTAATATGGTATCGTTCCAATGGATTCACCAGCCCTCTCGGACACCATGCCCACTTCACCAGACTTTACAATCCGTATCGCTCAGCTGAAATCAGACCTCGTGTTGCAATCGCGGCGTGTGCAGGCGCTGATCGAGGCCGCGTGCGATGCTGCGTTTGCCCGCGACCCGATCGCTGCCGATCGCGCCATGCAGATGGATGAACCCATCGACCGCGTGGATGTTGAGATTGAAAAGGCTGCGGTCCAGTTGTTGACAGATGCGACCGTCTCGGGCGCGGCCCTGCGCCCCGAACAACTGCGCAGCGTGCTGACGATCGTCAAGGTCAACAACGAGTTGGAGCGCATCGCAGATGCCGGGGTCGCCATTGCGGAACTCACGGCGACGTTGGCGGCGAAGAACACCCAGCTTCCTGATACGGTGCGAGTGATCACCAACTCGGTCATTGGCATACTTCGCGATGTCGGGACCTGCTTTGATCGTGATGATGCACAACTGGCTCGAATAGTTCTTTCTTCTGAAGACGCGGTAGAAGAGTTTAAGAAGGCTATCAGCCGCGATGCGCAGGTGCAGGTCTCAACGGGCAAGATGTCGGTTGATCTTGCCTTTCTGCTGCAGGAGTTTGGAAATCTTTGCGAGGTGATGGCGGCACACTGCACGAATATCGCGGAGCAGGTGCTCTATTCGACAACGGGCACGATTGTGCGTCACATGGGCGGGCATTGGCAGGTCGTCAAGCAGGCCGCGCCGTAATTCCAACGGGGTTTCTCACGACCAGTCATGTTCTCAGCCAGGCCAAGCGGTGTTGTCGATCAGCCGAACCGATCCGACCCGAGCGGCAATGAGCGCGCGACCGTTGTGCGGACCGTTCCCGATAAACGGCAACAAGGTCTGCGCGTCGCGAACGACGGCGTACTCAACATGCAAGCCTGCGTGACTAAGGCGGTCGGACATTGATTGTTCCGCTGTTGATACGGACTTTGCGCTGAGCGCGTCGTGAAGCGAGCGGGAGATGGCCAGAGCCTTAGATCGATCAGCCGGGGTGAGAAAGACGTTGCGGCTGCTCATCGCCAATCCATCAGCTTCGCGAACGGTGGGCACACCCACGACGCGTGGGCGCAGACGCAGTTCAGGTGACGAAGCCACCATGGCTTCTATGACTTTGAACTGCTGCCAGTCCTTCTCGCCGAAAAGAGCAACATGGGCACGCACAAGCTCGAACAATCGTGCGACCACCTGGCAAACCCCGGCGAAGTGCCCGGGTCGGGTCGCATCTTCCAGTCGTGGCGAAGTGGCAACATAGGGGAGGGTCGGCACAAGGATTCTGGTTTCGGGTGGATAGACCTCGCTCTCGTCGGGTACATAGACCGCATCGGCCCCGCACTCGCCGCAAAGCCTGCTGTCAGATTCGAGTGTGCGCGGGTATCGCGCGAGATCTGACTCTTCATTGAACTGCGTAGGGTTGACAAAGATGCTCACGATGACCGGGAGTGATGATCGCTCCCTAGCCCGGAGCAGCACCGCTTCACGAATGAGCGCGGCATGTCCAACGTGCAGCGCACCCATGGTTGGCACAAAGATGCAGCCATGGGAAACAAGTCCTTGAAACTCGCGCGTTGTTCGTACCAGCCGCATGCGTGAGCGTAGACCGATGTCAGATTCCCGGACGGTGATGAAGTCCGTGGACCCATGTTCGTATGGCTTCGGATTCGGGAAGCGGAAGAAGATTCACGCTCGTTCGGTAGAGACCGTCTCCATCATACTCGCACTTGCTGACCATGCCGTAGAGCGGTACCGGATGATCATCAACCAGATGAACCGCGATGAGCAACTCTCGCCCTTCGTAGCACATTCTGCGGGAGCGGAAGCTGAGGTTGGAGCGGCTCAGTTCAGTGGCGCGGCCTGTCCAGACGGTCCCCGGTCTTCCCCGTGTGTCGATCTCGGTGATGTCAAGCTCGGCGCGGAAAGCAAAGACGCCTTGAGTCTTGGCCGTGCTCACCGGAGTGCCGGGTCGGCTGACGGTCTCCGTGTCAGGTCGGCTTTCGCGCGCGACGGCACGAGAGCGCTGACGGAGCATTTCGTCGGATGGAGTGATTCGTCCCATGGTGCTTACTCAAAGCCGCGACTAGACAGGTGTAGATCGGTTTAAAGCCACCCGCACTGCATCGCGACCACACCGCCAACCAATGAACAGCCGAGTTGTGGGCCACCAGAACAGCGAATTTATTGCTGCGCTGGTTCTCGGACGGATAAGCATGCGCGGCCGCGTTAAACTCTTCGGCTTATGAAGTCAGACTCGATTCAGCCAACCCCGGTGCATGTTGTTGTGTCCACGCACACAACCAGACACCTCGCGAGGGTGATTCAGGGGCTGGTTGTCCAGACCCGAACGCCCACCTCGGTCGTCGTCACATCGGATGTTGATGAACCTGCGATTCACTCCCTCGTTGAAGAAATGGCACCGAAGGTTCCGTTCGCAATGATGCTCGTTCAGAGATCGCACACCGGAAAGTCGCGATCAAGTCAGGTTCGGAACAATGGCGTGCGGGCATTGATTGGTCGGGGTCAGACTGGGACTGCGACATTGCTCTTCCTGGATGGCGATTGCGTGCCTGGAACTGGCTCGCTCGAGTCACACGCCGAACTCTGCGCCCCGCAGCGGCTGGTCGTCGGCTTTCGACATGACCTGACCGAGGAGCAGACCGATTGCTTGGTTCAAGGCCTGCAGGTCTCTGTTGAGGAATCGATCAAGCTGCTGCCCTCGCAGATTCTCGCGCTTGTCACTCGCGAGAAACGGTATCGACGACAAGCCTTCCTCAAACGCTTTGGGCTGGCCAAGCCCCACAAGCCCAAACTGCTCAGCGCAAACTTCTCAGTCAGCCTCGTCGACTACGCGGCCATCAATGGATTTGATGAGCGATACGAGGGGTACGGTCAGGAAGACGATGATCTGGGGCGGCGGCTGTATCAGCAGGGATGCACCCCTGTCACTGCGTTGGCGCGGACCATTGTGTATCACCAGTTTCACCCAACCCGTGCCCCCGGAGCGTGGCACGAATCACTAAACGCCGAACTCTTCCAACGAAGCGGTCCTGCATTCTGCCATCTCGGCTTGAACAATCCGGCTGCCCAGCCAGCCCTGTCGATTTGGACTTGGCCGAGTGCAAGAACTCCGTCGCGTACCGGGTGACAGGCTCCCTCGTTCACTGGACACGGCTGACATCGTATGTGTCGCACGATACCAGTCTGAGTCTGAACAGCAGCCGGAGGAGGAACGATCGCTGGGCAAGAGTGTGTGTACCCGAAGTTCGCTGTGGCGAGCAAAACTTGTGAGGGATCACAACTGGATTCGAGAGCGAGCCAAGACCTTCCATCTCGGCGTAGCTCATCGGATGACGTGCATAAAGATCATCGCCGCAGCAGGGACAGACGAAGACGGCCGACTCGCCGCGTGGCTGCAGTTCGTTGCCGCCGTAACCACACCCGAGGCATACCCTCACCTGCTCCCACGGTCGTGTCTGTGTGCGCACTTGAGACATCGCCTGACAATATACCATGACGGCACCGATCTTCGCAACTCCGTTTTGTGATCGTCCACACGCTGAGATAAAGTCGGACTTGAATCGCTGGGCGTTGATCATGCGATCGGCCGCAGAACCGGTCATCCGGCAGTTGGTTACTGGACTGAACCAAGAGAATCCCAGCACGTTTTCTTCAAGCTTTCATGATGAGTCTGGGAATCAGCGACCAGTTGATCCATTCCTGATCGGTGCGGTCTTTGGCCATGCCGCAGTGCGGACCACCTTCTCAGGGGATAGCCCCGACGTTCAGTTATGGGCGTCCATTACTGACGGCAGGACAGCGGTCGAACAGTTTCTCTCCGGCGACTCAAAAGGTCCACTGATCCGACATCCTGCTGGCACGTCCATTGAGGTGCTTACGGAAACTGAAGCGTGTGCTCTTCATGCGCTCTGGACCATCGCTCGGGTGCGAGTGCAAACCGACCTGACCGCACGCTGCCTTTCGGCTGCCCAATGGCATATCGCTGAACTCCAGCCCGATAATGCCACCAACTCGCCCTGGGCGATCCACGTTTTCGCAATGCTCAGCATTCTCGGTGTTGATTCGCGGGGCTTTATGGAAGCGGAATCGCGTTTGCACAACTGCCACGTGGGCAGAGCGCAACTCGACCAACGTTCGGCCATGATACTGAAGCACGCATCCATGGAACTCGAACTTCTGGTTCAGACGGTCTGAGGCTGACCATTTTTATTCCGCGTCCACTTGGCGATGATCGAGTTTCTATCGGCCGGCGCGAGGGCTTCGCCATACCGTTGCTTGACCGCCGCAGCGACTAGCCCCATGAAGAGAGGTTGCGGGCGGAGCGGGCGGCTGGTGAGTTCCGGGTGAAACTGTGCGGCAACAAAGAAGGGGTGCCCGTTCGGCTCGCCCAGTGGAGGAAGTTCGAGAACCTGCATGATGGGTTGTTCTGGGTGACGCCCGGAGAAGATCAGCCCGCCAGATTCAAGTTGCTCGATGTATCGGGGATCGACCTCGTAACGATGACGGAACCGCTCACGAACGGTCATCACTCGAGTGCCGGCTGCCATCCGCTGTGGCTTGGAAGCAAGTCTGCTTTCAGAATCGTGGCGAGAGTAGAGGAAACTGGCCAGCGTGTCCAGGTCGATTTCGACCTCCTGGCCACCAAGCCTCATCGTGCCACCAAGCCCTTCGATTTTTTTCTGCTCGGGTAGCTCGCTGATCACGGGATGAGGTGTCCGGAACTCGCGCGTATCAAACTCTGTGCTGGAAGCGTTTCGCAGGCCACAGATCGCTCGTGCAAACTCGATGACGCAAACCTGGAATCCGAGACAGATGCCAAGGTAGGGCAGAAGATTTTCGCGGCAATGCTTGACGCAGGCGATCTTTCCTTCAACGCCGCGGCGACCGAAGCCACCGGGAACGATCACACCATCCAGCCCTGTCAGGCGATCGGCCACGTTCCCATCTTCGATATCTGTAGTTTCAATCCATTTCAGCTGGACATCAGTACCAAGTTGAGCGGCACAGTGTTCGATCGCTTTGTCGATGGATGCATACGCATCGCGCATAGCCACGTACTTGCCCGTGATCCCGATGGTGACGTGTCGCGACTTGGGACGCGTGAGGGAATCGACGAAGCCCGACCAGCTTTTGCGGTTAAGATCTTCACCGCCCGAATCAACGCGATCGTGCAGATCGAGCATCGAGAGAATTTCGCGGTCGATACCGGTTACGCGCAGATCATCGGGAATCGTGTAAATTGTCTCCCGATCGTGCATTGAGAAGACGCGTTTGATGGGGACGTTTGAGAACATTGCGATCTTCTGTCGAACCTGCTCGGTGACAGGATCCGAGGCGCGGCAGGCAAGGATGTGAGGCTGAATGCCCGCCTCCATAAGCCGCTTGATGCCGAGCTGCGCGGCCTTGCTCTTCTGTTCGCCAAGAGTCTGGGGCTTGATGACGTAGGTCAACGCAACGAAGCAGACCGTATCCGGCCCTTCCTCGAATGCGAGCTCTCTCAAGGCTTCGATATAGAAACCGTTTTCGTAGTCACCGACCGTGCCGCCTACCTCGACAAACACAACATCGGCGGGCCGCCCATCCGATCCGTTCATGGCAAGTTCACGCAGACGTCGCTTTACCTCGCCGGTCACGTGAGGAATCATCTGGACGTCTCGTCCGAGGTATACACCCCGACGTTCACGATCGATGATGGTGCTGAAGACCTGCCCGCTCGTCATGAAGTTGCGGCGAGAGAGGTCTTGGTCAAGAATTCTCTCGTACGTTCCGAGGTCCATGTCGCACTCGGTGCCATCGTCGAGGACGAAGACTTCACCGTGCCGGTACGGGTTCAGCGTTCCCGCATCAATATTGAAGTAGCCTTCGAGCTTGATCGGCGCGACAACAAGTCCCTTGTCTTTGAGCAACTTGGCAACGCTTGAAGCAAAGATTCCCTTGCCCAAGCCGCTCATCACCGTCCCAAATACCGCGACGTATCGATACTGACCCTTTCGATAGCCGGGTGGCACCGGGGAGAAAAACTCGGTCGAGGTGGATCTTTCGGCCTGATCTGCGAGCAGCCCTCGCGAGCTTTCGGGTTCTGGGACTTCGGGGATTGCATCATTCCTTGCTGGAGGAAAGCCAAACCCGCCATTCGGTGCGGCCGCGGTCTGATGATTGTTCACGTCGGGAACGATACCGTCGGTCATGTCGGGAAGAAAGCTGCTCGAATATGATCGCGAAGCATCCGGACAATGTGCGAGCGGCATAGCTCATCGTATCAACCTGCCGGAGAAACACAAGTTCCACATCCTGTAGAATGCAGGAAGGCCGAAATGGTTAAACTCTGCCTTCCGCGAACCTGCTTGAGCACTTGACTGAGGGTCACCAGTATGCCGAAATCCGTCAGAATCGTTCGGACCATGGTCGCATTGGCCTTGGTCAACACGCTCATTCGATCGGCAATCGCCTTGCCCCCGACCTTGCCTGTATTGGAAACCGACCCTCGAATTGATCCGGATACCGGAGCGGATATCCGGGTATGGCCGCCTGATGTGCGCTTCGATCACCTGCACATGCGTCTGGAAATGAACATTCCGGACATGACGCAGACGAAGTTCTCGGCGGTTGAAACGCTCGAAGTGGCTCCGATTGTTGATCCTCAGGATGGTATCGAGCTCGATGCTGGAAAGGGATTGACGTTTTCGGCGATTGCGGTCGACGGCCGCGCAGTTCCCTTCGAGCACAACAAGGATTCCGCGAAGCTGAGCATCCGCTTCAACCGTTCCGCTCCGGCCGGGAAGACGCTCTCCATCCGCATGGTGTATGACGCCGACAAGCCGGGCGGCGGCGGATCGGGACTGACTTGGTCGAAGGATGACGCTCGGACACCAGAGTTTGACCCGATGCTCCACGCTCAGGGCGAGCCGCAGAATAACCATCTCTGGTATGCGTGCCATGATTTCCCCAACGAACGGCTCTCTACCGAGCTGGTCGTCACCGTGCCCGCCCCATTTGAAGCGGTGTCGAACGGACGACTGATCAGCGTGGTGCGCCATCCGAATGCACCGGCTCCCGAGTTGCCGCCGGACAAACTTCCCGAGAGTTCCAACGACAAGGCTCCCGAGTCATCGGCAGTGGCAGAACCACCGAAGATCGTGCTTCCTGTGCAACGCGGTACCACGACTTTTCACTGGCGACAGGACAAGACGCACACGAACTATCTGGTCACGTTGGTCGTCGGACGCTTTGATGTTGTCAATGTCGGTGGTCCTGAGAGCAGCTACCCCGGCTTATGGATGCCAATCTACGGGCCGCTCGGTTCAGGCGAGGCGATGCGACGCAGCTTTGCCAACACGCCCGACATGATCGCGCACTTCAGCACACTCTTTGATTACCCGTTCCCCTGGGACAAATACGCCCAAATTCTCTGCCGCAACTTCTCGGCTGGTGCAATGGAGAACACCTCGGCAACGACCTTCAACAGCGGGTTGGCACGCGGCGGGCGCCGGGGGACGATCGATGGGATCATCGCGCACGAACTCGTTCACCAGTGGTTTGGCGATCTGGCGACGTGCAAATCCTGGGAACATCTCTGGCTGAACGAAGGCTGGGCGACGATGGGTGAGGCACTGTGGGCCGAGCACAAGCAGGGCGAAGATGGCTACCAGGCCGCCATCATGGGCAATTTCGCCGCTGAAAGAATGATGAGCAGCACTCGGCGATGGCCGAAAAATGGCGGCATGGTCTCGAACAGGTATAAAGATCCCAACCGTCGGTTTACGGATGGTGACAACGTGTATCAGAAGGGTGGAGCAATTCTTCATATGCTGCGAATGCGGCTTGGTGATGATGTATTCTTTGCGGGATCGCGCGCCTATTTGAAGAAGCACGAGTTTCAGACTGTGGAAACCGACGACTTGCGCGTAGCGCTGGAAGAAGCTTCCGGGCAGTCACTCGAACGGTTCTTTGATCAATGGTGCAGGCGACCTGGCCATCCCGCGATCGAGCTGGACTACGAGTGGACACCGGATTCTGGTGGCGGTCTCGGCGGTTCGCTCAATGTCACGGTTGAGCAGACCCAGCGGATCGATGCCGACAATCCTGCGTACGCATTCCAGCTTCCTGTGTACGCGAGTTTCGGCGAGTCTGACGATGTCGGATCAGGCAATGCCGCACTCAAGGGGCAGTATGTCTACCTCCTCTGCGATTCGACGATAACGACAAGTTCGTTTAGGCTGCCGAAAAAACCAGCGAGTTTGGCGATCGATCCGTACATGACGGTGCTCTGTCGGAGCAAGGTGCGGCAGGATCTGGAGGCTCAGCTGGATCAACTGCGCACCGCGCCGACCCTTTACGCACGCACGCAAGCGATCGATGCACTTTCGGAAAGTCGGGACCCGCGGGCATTGGTCGCGCTCCTTCAAGCCGAGATCGTGGCGAGAGCGGGAACTGACCCATTGGCCCGAGAACTGATGGTCGCTATGGCGTCAAACGCTGCGAAGGATGTTGCCGCGAATCTGGTGGATCGCGCCACGACGCTTGCGGGCGAGCTCGTGAATCGCATGCTCGAAGCACACTACCGATCGGTCGCCTTCCTTGATGGACGGTGACTCATTCTGCATCACTCATGAAGACGAATGTCAATGCCCACATCACCGTAACGCGGTGATTCAACCGAACGAGCCCCCAGATGCCAACAGTCTTGAAGTCCTGCCAGTATCTCATTCCATGCACACTCGTTGCCAGCATGTTCATTCCGGCCGGGCCGGTGGGGGCTGATGAACCCGCCCCCCCCAAAGTCCGTCGCGCGTTTGACGGATCGACCGGCAGGGAACTGCTGAACTACCCACCGCATCGGGTGGCCGACATCCTGCACATCAAGCTCGATGTCGTTGTTCCGGACATGAACACGCCGACCATGCAGTGTGTTCAGACGATCACGTTCACGCCGCTCGCCAATCCGCTCGATGTTCTCACGCTCGACGCGGCCAACCTGAACATCAGATCGGCGAGCGCGGATGGTCGCACCGTCGCGGTTGGAGTTCGCCCCGGCGATGACAAACTCACGCTTACCTTCTCGCCGGGCATTCTGATGGGCGAGAAGGTTGATGTGCGGCTGGATTATGAAGTCCATGATCCCGCCGAGGGCGTCGTGTGGACCCCGGAATCTTCGCTCTGGCCCGGGCGTGCCGCTTCATTCCACACTCAAGGTCAGCCCGAGTCAAACAGGTATTGGTATGCCTGTCATGACTTTCCGAATGAGCGATTGAACAGTGAGGTGGTGGTCACTGTTCCCGCCGGCTTTGTCGTTTGTTCGAACGGGCGGCAGGAGTCGCATGAGCAATCAACTTTCTCGGTTGGTGGTGGGCCAGCCGAGAAGTATCACTTCGTGCAATCCAAAGAGCACAGTCCATACCTTATCTCGATCGCTGTGGGAAAGTTCGACATCGTTGATGTCAGCACGTTCGGCTCTCGACTGCCCATGCCTGTCTACTGCGCGGTCGGTGACGGCGTGCGTGCGAAAAAGACCTTTGCACGCACCCCCAAGATGATCTCGCTGTACGAACGCCTGTTCAACGAGTCGTACCCGTGGGAAAAGTATGCTCAGGTTGTGGTCACAAACTTCGCGTGGGGCGGTATGGAAAACACTTCCGCCACCAACCTCTACGACAGCGTGGTTCTGGATGATGTCGCTCTGCTCGACGGCGATGAGGATGGGCTGATCAGTCACGAGCTTGCGCACCAGTGGTTTGGCAATCTGCTCACCTGCAAGTCATGGGAGCACTTGTGGCTCAACGAGGGTTGGGCAACGTATTGCGAAGCCCTTTGGGAACAATACAGGGATTCGTCGCTCTCTGGCTGGGGATACTCGGCTTCCCCCTCGGACCCGACATCATCATTGCGGGCGGATAACGATGCCTATCAAGCGGCCATCTGGTCCGACTTTGAAGATGTCATCAGAAAGGATCGAGGTGCCGCTCCATATCAACCGGCCATGGTGAGCAAGGAGTACGACCATCCGGACGATGTCTCTGAGCGTGAGGCCAATCCGTATCCGAAGGGTGCTGCCATTCTCCATATGCTCCGACGCAAGCTCGGCGACAAAGCGTTCTTTGGCGGAGTCGGTAAGTACATCGATTCGTACCGGAACTCACCTGTTGAGACGTTTCAGTTCCGTGAATGCCTTGAGCGGGCCTCCGGGCTCAGCCTTCAGCAGTTTTTCGATCAGTGGTGCTATCGGCCAGGTGTTCCACGATTGACGATCGCACCTGTTTGGAATCCGGAGACAAAGAGTATCGATGTTACTGTCACGCAAATTCAGACAATGGACGGAGCGAATCCCGCATTTGCCTTTGATCTCACGGTGTGTGTTGGTGCGAGGGGAAAGTTGAGCACGAGCGTTCGCACGATTCGGACACGAGTTGAAGAGTGGTCAATACCCTGCGAGCATGAGCCGAGCATGGTGGTCTTCAATCAGGATCTCGATGTCTTGGCACAGATTGAAGTCGATCAGTCGGCGGATCGATTCATCGAGCAACTTCGCAGCGGATCGACACACGCGGCCAGGTTGCAGGCCGCACAGCATCTCGCCAGAGCATCGTCACCGCTTGCGGTCCCAGCACTTTTCTCCGCCGCTCGTGATGCGCGCCTTTCAAACACACTCCGCAACGAGTGTCTGAAATCACTCGGAAGATTGGCCAATCCCACGTTCGATTCACTGACTGAGAATGGATCAATCGCTCCCGCTTCCAACGAATCCAAAGGTGATCCCGCGGCGTTGACCACGCTCTTAAGCGGCGAATCTGGTAGTTTTTCCGAGTCGCCCGTTCGCGAGGAGTGGGCTCGTCAGCTCGGGCTTGCCGCACAGAACGCAAGTGATGATCTCAAGAAGCGAGCGGCAAGCAAGTGCCTCGCGCTGTGGACAAACGACCGTTCATACGGTGTGCGCGCCGAAAGCCTGAAATCGCTTGGCAAGTTGCGTACGGCCGCGGCGATCGGTGCGCTGGACCTCGGACTCCGTACGGACTCGCAGCACGATCAGATCAGGCGGGGTGCGATCGAAGGACTTGCCCACCTGGCTTTGGGCGATTCGCTTGATCGAGTTCTGCCGTTCGCGGCACCGAATCATGTTCCCGAGACACGCCAGGCGGCGATCAAGGCGATGGTGAAGCTCGCGGATCAGGATAAAGAGCGAGTTTTCAACGTCATCTCCGCCATTGCCAATCAAAGCGATATCCGCACCCGCCGAGCGGCGATTGAAGCGTTGATGGATCTCGGCGATCCTAGAGGCAGGATTGTTGTGGAGCAGATCATGGCATCGACCCAGAGTCGATCCGATCGGACCTGGATCCGCGTACTGCTGCGTAACATTGATGAGGCAGTTGTCAGTCCGCCAAAGTCCGCTGTTCAACCTTCATGAACACGATCATGCTCACTTACAAACGAGCGTTCCATCTTTGAACGAACGCTTCATATTGCTCGGGAGTATCGATGCCTGTGTGACGGGCTTTGCAGCGTCCGACGGCTATCGTGTGGCCGTGCTCTAACACTCGCAGCTGTTCCAACTGCTCAGTCCGCTCCAGAGGTGTGGAGCTGAGCTGAACATACTCATCAAGAAACGAACGGCGGTAGACGTAGACACCGATATGCCTGAGATAGGATGCATCTGATCCGCCGCGGGCGTCGCGATCGAGGGGGACCTTCGAGCGCGAGAAGTACAAGGCCCGTCCGCGCAGGTCGGTCACAACCTTCACGATGTTGGGGTCATCGGCCGACTCTTCTGCCTCCATCACGCTCGCGGCCGTGCCGACCCTGGCACCTGCTTCGCGTTCAAGTCGAATAAAGGCCTCGACCGCCGCGTCGATGACACCGGGCTCGAGTTCGGGCTCATCCCCCTGCACATTCACGACCACCTGGTGATCGGCAAGACCGATCTTTGACGCAGCCTCAGCGATCCGACTTGTGCCATTCGGATGATCCGTGCGCGTCAATACTGTCTCAGCACCGAAGGCTCTGGCCGCGGCTATTACACGCTCATGGTCGGTGGCAATCACCACGCGCGAAAGTGTTGAAGCCCGACAGGCGGCTTCCCAGACGTGCTGAATCAGCGGCCTGCCTGTGCGTGCCGCGAGCACTTTCTCAGGAAATCGAGTTGAGCCGAGCCGTGCGGGAATAAAACCCACGCAGTTCACGCCCCGAGCATTCACGCTCACGCCAACCCTCTCGACCATCCCGACCCGCCCCCACCACCCCCACCACCCCCACCACTCTTGAGCTGGGCCACGAGTTGGCGGATCTCCTCGCGCCGTGCTCGAATGTCTTTGTAGCTGATCTGTTGAATCATGATTCCCGCGGCGAGTTTGTTGGCCTCTTCCGCATCACCCAGTTGGCTTGCCTCACTCGCGCGAGCGAAGAGCGCTTCCATCAGGGCGTAGCGAAGCTCCATACCTATTGCATCATCGGGGGTGTGATGCATTTCGAGTGCTTGACGCAAAGTCTGAATCGCTTCATCATTCAAAGTGATCTTGAGGAAGGAGAGCCCGAGATAGTGCAGAACATTTGCGCGATTCTTCGCGTCGGCCTTGGCTTCCTGAAACTGCTCGATCGCGCTCTCGTAGCGGCCCATCTGGTAGAGCTTCTTCCCCAGATCAAACCGGCGAGAAAGATCGGTCGGGTACGCCTTGACCTGGGCTTCGGAGAGTGCCAGTTCGGAATCAATGTAATCCTTCGCCGCAGAACGGAATCCCTCCTTGGCATTGGCAACTCCAGCCTCAGCATCGCGCTTGAGTTCAGCAAGGCGTTGACGCATGTGCTTCAGGCGGATCTGTTCGGCAATATCCTTGAACCGAAACTCCTGCAAGGTGTTGTAGGCCTCGGTCAGGATGTTGATGGCAAGCTCTTCATCACCCGGGCCGCCGCGCTGCCGCAGAAGTTCGACGTATTTGTTGATCGTCGGCTTGTCGATCTTGTTGGCGGCGTATTCAGACTGAAGCTGGATGATGAGTCTGTTGAGCGTGTCCTCGCTCTTACCGACACGATCCTGCTCTTCAAGTCGGCGCTGGGTGTCGGCATCGCGAATATTCTGGCGGAAGCCGCCTGCCGATCCGGATTGATCAAACCCGCCGCGAGTCATAGTGGATTCTGCTGACATATTGCGGATCTCGGCCGAGAGTCGTCCGTCGGTGGGGTCGAGTCGGATGGCCGCCTCTCCGGCACGCACGGCGATATCAAATCTGTTGAAGCGCTTGAGCACTTCCATAATCTTGATAAAGTGCTCTTTGCGTGGGCGCTTGTCTCGCTCAGCCGCGCCGAAGGCCCGTTCACCGATCCAGATCGCAGGCTCCACAAGCCCGAGTTCGGCCGCGAGTTCAAGGGCACGGACTGCGTATGCCGCCTCGATGGGGTGAACACTCCACTGGAGCAAGCTTGAAAGGTAGCGGTCGATGTTTCCGCTCCGATCGAAGGCTTTGAGGGTGTCCTTGCCCGGCCCCTTCGCTCCGGTGTTCATGAGCGAACCGGCCGACTTGAAAAACCCCTCAACCCCTGAAATGCTCGTCGGATCAAGCCGCAGGCCGCTCAGCCACATGTTCATGGCGTAGTCATAACTCCCAGTTTCGTGAAGTGTGGCAGCCCGATCGAAAAACCTTTGGGCTTTCTCCGGCGAGAAGTCGTACCCACCATCGCCGCCGCTGGGCGCAGGGCCACTCGAGCCTGTTCCACTCCCCGAGGTCGAACCGGCTCGCAAGGCGGCCTGCTTGTCGCCCGAATCGTCGGTTGCCTGCTTCTTCCTGAACAACGCCAAATCGCGCTCCTTCGTAGAATCGGACGATAGGCGGGCATTCCCCTCGACCAACCCTTCGCCATGCTACCGGGCAGAGGGTCCTTGCGTCAATTCCGCGCAGGTCCGACACTTTCAAGTACGCCGCAACCTCCGCTCACGTTGCAATCCAAAACGTGCTTTGCGGCATGGATCCTGCAATACTTCTGACCTGATGCCTGTCGATCCCCAAACCCTTGATATTGTGATTTACCCTCATCCGGCTCTTCGGCAACGGGCCAAACCGATTTTGGAGATTACCGAGGAAGTTCGGGCTGTCGCGGCCAGAATGGTCGAACTGACGCGGCTCGAAGAGGGGATTGGGCTGGCAGCTCCTCAGGTCGGCCTTTCATGGCGGTTGTTTGTCGTTGATGTGCCGCCCAATGACGAAAGATCGGCTGAGGCCACCCCCCCCACAGCGACAAGCGGTACAAAGTTCTATATCAATCCTCGCTTTATCAAATCGGAAGGCGATCTGATCGCGCACGAGGAGGGGTGCCTGTCACTCCCTGAGATTCGCGGCGATGTCCTCCGTCCGCCGGTGATCACGATTACCGCGACCGATCTTGAGGGGCATGAGTTCACGCAAACCGGCGGCGGCCTGCTGGCTCGATGCTGGCAGCACGAAATGGACCATCTCGATGGGATTCTGATCATTGACAAGTTCAGCCAGTTGTCGAGGTTGAAGAACCGTTCTGCGATTCGCGACCTCGAACGTGGTCGTTGATCCGTGTACCCTCTCCACGATGCGACTTGTCTACTTTGGCTCGGGTGCTTTCGGACTCCCAACCCTTGAACGGCTGGCCAGCGATCACACAATCGTCGGCATCGTGAGCCAACCCGATCGCCCCGCCGGACGGGGTGCAAAGTCATCGCCAACCGCCGCGGCTTCATGGGCAGCAAAGAATCTTCCGAATGTGCCCACCCTTAAACCGGAGCGCGTTCGTGAGCCCGGCATAGTTGGTCAGATTCGCGCTTGGGCGGCCGAGGCATGGGTCGTTATCGCTTTCGGCCAGAAACTCCCGCAAGAGTTGCTCGAAGGCACGTTTGCGGTCAATCTGCACGCATCGCTTCTTCCACGGTGGCGCGGGGCCGCGCCGATCAACACCGCGATACTCTCCGGCGACACGGTCACCGGGAACACCGTCATTACGCTTGCCGATCGGATGGATGCGGGATTGATTCTGGGGACCACCACACGATCGATCGACCCGCTTGTGACGGCTGGCGAACTTCACGACCTTCTCGCTGCCGATGGCCCGGACCTCGTCTCGCGCGTGCTTGCCGAGTTCCAAACAGGGTTGTTGTCACCTCGCTCCCAGGATGAATCGCAAGTGACTATTGCCACCAAGCTTTCAAAGAGCGATGACGATATCGACTTTCATCAGCCCGCAGATTTTCTGCGCCGCGAGATCCATGCCCTCACACCATGGCCGGGCATCAGCGTTCAGATCCTGAGCACTCCGACGATTCCGCTTAAGCTGTTTCGCGCCAAAGTTGGTGCGAACATCGATCAAGCAACAGAGCCGGGCACGATTCTCGAACCAAAGAGCGGGCTGGTCGCCTGTGGGCACGGCACAACGCTCCAGATTCTTGAAGTCCAGCCACCGGGCAAGAGACCGATGTCGTGGTCGGCATTCGCCAACGGACGCCCCGTGGTGCCGAATACGGTCATGGTCTCAGCCAGAGAACTCGCATGATGCTCACGCTTTGGGACTTGATCGAGCCTATTCGCAAGAAGTTCCGTGCACGGCCCGAAGTCACCTCGCCATCACGCACATCGACCAAGTTGCCGCGAGTGCGTGCTGAGCCGAACCCGCCAGCACGAACACGGCCCGGCAGTGTTCCGATGCAGGCGAAATATGACGCTGTCACCAGGCTCATGCTCGATCGTTACGAGATCCGCGTTCGGAAGTGGCGTTCAGGCATGTCGGGCGTTGCATGGTTTGTGACGTATCGGGACGGGCGTGTTCAACGGTTGATTGAATCACCCAAACCCAAAGGCCCGATGTCGGCTGCCGTGTTCCTGCATGAAATCGGCCATCATGCGATTGGCTTTGATGTGTATAAACCTCGCTGTCTTGAGGAGTATCACGCATGGCGATGGGCATTGGAAGCCATGCAGCAGCACAACCTGAACATCAGCGATGCGGTTCGATATCGAATGCACCGGTCTCTGTGGTACGCTGTTCAAAAAGCCAAGCGACGTGGCATCAAGCACGTACCGCCTGAACTGACACCATTTCTCGATCCGCCCCCTCCACGGGCCAGGAAGCGGCTAAACCCAACAGCGAATCCGCCAACCGTGACGGTTCGACGGCAATGATGCCGAAGCGCATCAGGCCATCTCGGCATCGACGATGCACGTTGGCTTACGCTTCCCATCCTCAAGCACATCGATGGTAAGCCATGTGACATCGTCACGCGACTGAGCATCGCACGGATACTCAAAGCCGATGGCCACCTTGCCGTGCAAGGGTTCGCCACCGAGTTCCTCGACCTCCTCACTCGTGAGCTTTCTTGATCTGACATCCGTCAGCATCATCGATCGCTCATCCCATGCCCGCTCAAAGAGAACGTGCCAGTCCGATTGCCCCTGCCTGCGTGCCGCGACAATGAGCGGGTTTGCGCCGTTTTCATCACATGCATCGTCAATGATGGCATCGACTTCAAGATCACCATCGCGATCGATGACAACATCGAAGATGGTCATGGTCGGCTCACCATGCCCGCAGAACTCACCTTTGTGCAGAGCCGCTGCCGCGACGGACTTGTCAGTTGATTCGCGTGCCAAGCCATCGAGATAGGTGGGAGGCGGAGCCCCTTTGATCTGGCGTTTTGGATCGTGAAGCCGCGAGATCGGGCCGTTGACGCTTGGGTGCAGAAACTGATGGGTCCCGAATACAAATCCTTGGTTTGCCATGTTGCCTCGATTGTCGGACGTTGCAATGGATATGAATAACATATTGAACTGGAAACAGCGAACACCAATAGACACTTTCTCGACTTTATCTATGGGCCGTGTCACGACTTGCTTTGTGTGCTTCAAGCCTATTCGACACACCAATCAAGTTCAAGTTTAAAAATCCTGCACTCAAGCCCAACAACGCACGCCCGTCATGCCGAAATATACTTTTACAATGGTTTAGCGCACATCGCCAAATCACGCTCAATCGTTACCGCCCTAAATTCCATTCCGCACGCTCGAACCAATCCTGCAACCATCAGCCATCGCACTTACTGATCAACCCACATCTGGAACTTCCGATTACCACGCCAGTCAGCACTCGCTGCGGGCATGCACCCAGTCGTCGTTGACATCACGATATTGCCCTCACGATCAATCGCAATGAGCCCGCCGTCATCGGGGTCGAGCCGCTCGGTCAGCACGATTCGTGCGGCTTCCTTGAGTGAGCATCGCTGATATCGGACGAGGCTGGAGAGCTCGTGCGCGATTGCGTGGCGGATGAACTGCTCGCCGGTGCCGGTGCAGCTCACACCGAGGGTGAGGTTGTTGGCGTAGCAGCCGGCGCCGATGATGGGGGAATCGCCGACGCGCCCGGGCATCTTGGCGGTCATTCCGCCGGTGCTGGTCGCAGCCGCGATATTGCCCGCCAAATCGAGAGCGACACATCCAACGGTGCCCGTAGGATAATAATCGTGAGTTGACCGACTAGCAGCACTCGCGGCGATTTTCTTTGCCGCCTCGATCTCCTGCATCTTCCTTTCCAGTTGCTCTCGACGCTTGGCTGTGATGAAATACGCCGGATCGACGCGCTCAATGTTCATCTGAGCGGCAAGTCGCTCCGCCCCTTCACCCGCAAAGAGGATGTGCGGGGTTTCCTGCATGATTCGGCGGGCGAAGCTGATGGGGTTTTTGACGGTCTTGACGCCCGCGGCCGCGCCGCACTTGAGGGTGCGGCCATCCATGATCGAGGCGTCCAGTTCGCAGGTTCCGTCGCGCGTGAGGACGGCGCCTTTTCCGGCGTTGAATCTGGGGTCGTCTTCGAGCACGCGCACGGCGGCCTCGACGGCGTCGAGGCTCGTGCCGCCGGCTTTGAGGATCGACTCACCGACGGTAAGGGATCGCTCGAGACTCTCTCGGTACTCGCGCTTGTCGGATTCGGGCATGTTCTTGTCCAGCATTCCCGCGCCGCCGTGGATGACGATGGCCCAGTGACCTGTTTGTTTACTCGATATCGCCGCGCTTGAAGACCAGTTGTCCGTGACCTTGCAGCCCCCGCATGCCAATAAGACGAGCAGGCTCACAAAGCAAACTGTTGGGATGTACATCATTCAAGAAGGATACCGCGCCCGCGTTCAGACCGCAACCATGGACCTACGCTCTCCCCCATGCTTGACCTTTTCCAACAGGCGCTGCACTTCTTCACCCATCTTCCAGAGCATCTTGAAGGATTCATCCGCGACTACGGGCTGTGGACCTACGCCATCCTCTTTGCCATCGTGTTTGCCGAGACGGGCTTGGTCTTCGCACCGTTCCTTCCGGGCGATTCGCTCCTCTTCGCCGTCGGAGCGCTCTCGGCACGCGGCAGCTTTGATGTCTGGACGATCTCGCTCGTCTTGTTCGTCGCAGCCATACTCGGAGATGCCGTGAACTACCAGATCGGCAAGTTTCTTGGGCCGCGACTGGCGCAGGGCAAGGGCCGCCGCATCATCAACGCCCGGCATCTTGAACGAACGCACGAGTTCTTCGAGAAGTACGGCGGCAAGACCATCATCATGGCCCGGTTCGTTCCCATCGTTCGTACGTTCGCGCCATTCGTGGCGGGAATGGGGGCGATGAGCTATCGCAAGTTTGTGCTCTACAACATCGTCGGCGCCGCCGCCTGGGTGTCGGTCTGTGTCGGCGCGGGCTACTTCTTCGGCAACTTCGAGGTTGTGAAGAAGAACTTTGAGCTGGTGATCGTGGCGATCATCGGCGTTTCGATGCTGCCGATGGCGGTAGAGATCATCCTTGCACGCCGTCGCGCGGCCAGAGGTTCCAAGCCCGATCAGCCATCTGTCTGAACTCGCCGCGATTCATTTCACGACAAGGCCAATGTCGCGCCGCATCGTCATCCCCTCAAAGTGGATCAGCTCGCACGCGGCGTAGGCCAACTTCCGGGCCTCAGGCATCGTCGGTGCTCTGGCAACCACGTTCAGCACCCGTCCACCTGCGGTGACAATGCGGCCATCGCTCTTGCCCGCTTCTCGCTTCGTGCCAGCGTGGAAAATGACCACACCGGGCAGGTTTTCCGCGGCCTCAATGCCCGTGATCGGGAGGTTGATCTTGTAACGATTCGGATATCCACCGCTCGCAAGCACAACGCAGCAGACGCTCTCGGTGCTCCATCGCAGATCAATTTCATCAAGCGTGCGAGTCCCCGTCGCGAGCATCAGCTCGATCAGGTCAGATTCCATCCTGACCATGAGCGCCTGGCACTCCGGGTCTCCGAACCGCACGTTAAACTCAAGCATCTTCGGCCCGGCTGGGGTGAGGATCACACCCGCAAACAGCACGCCGCGAAACTCAATGCCTTCGCGACGCATGGCATCAACAGTCGGAACAATGATCTCGGTTTGAATCTGCGAGAGCAGGGCATCATCGGTCAAGCCCCCCGGACAGATCACACCCATTCCGCCCGTATTCGGCCCGATGTCACCATCACCAAGCCGCTTGTGGTCCTGACATGGTTCGAGCATGTAAATGTTGCGACCATCGACCACGCACAACACACTGACCTCCGGGCCATCCAGCCGCTCTTCAACGACCACCGTGCGTCCGGCTTCGCCAAACTCGAGTTTGACCATGATGCGTTCGAGCGCATCGAGGGCTTCGGGCATCGACTTCGGGACCACCACCCCCTTGCCCTTGGCAAGTCCCGAGGCCTTGATGACCGGTGGATCCTCGCGCGTCTCGACAAAAGTCTTGGCCGCGTTGTAGTCGCTGAACGCACGCCCCTCAGCCATCGGCACCGAGGCGTTGCGAACCAAAGCCTTGCACCAGGCCTTGTCGGCCTCCAGCTTGGCGGCCGCGGCCGAAGGGCCAAAGACCACGCGCTTGGGTGAGGCCAGCGCATCGGCCAGACCGAGTGCGAGCGGTTCTTCAGGACCAATCACAACCAGGCCAATGTCGTTCTTCTCGCAGAACCTTTCGAGGCGGAAGGTCTGGCGATACTCGGCCGGCACATCGATCGGAGTACCCAGCGCGGCCAACCCAGGGTTCTGCGGGTCGGTGATGAACAACTTGCCCAGCCTCGGCGATTGTTTCAGCTTCCAGGCCAGCGCATGTTCGCGGCCACCACCGCCTACCAACAGCACGTTCACGAGTCCATCCCGACTTTGCATCGCCGATCGTAGCGAGGAGCACATCTCGATTCCGCTCAGCGACTCATCTTTCACGCAGCGCGGCACATCCCCATACATCTCGTGACCGCGCACAACGATTGACGATCTTCCATCACTCGCCTATCCTCTCGAACAGTTTGCGGGGTGGAGCAGCCCGGTAGCTCGTCGGGCTCATAACCCGAAGGTCGTAGGTTCAAATCCTACCCCCGCTATTTGAAACACCCTTGACATCCTGCCAAGGGTGTTTTCATGCGCGAACAGGAGAACCTACGACCGTGGACATGCGCTTCGCGTGGACACCTCGGAGGTTCACGCCGCTTCGGCGCCGCGAA
>Ga0209490_10000424_pt1 | contig 42451 bp, 38 predicted proteins | sample MAT06_FD_187209 | JGI IMG/M metagenome (GOLD analysis project Ga0209490, IMG submission 187209) | Freshwater microbial communities from Lake Fryxell liftoff mats and glacier meltwater in Antarctica - MAT-06 (SPAdes) (version 2) | ecosystem: Environmental > Aquatic > Freshwater > Ice > Liftoff...
GGCGAGCGAGAGGTTGTCAAAACGTCACAGCTCGCGCGCAGCCATCCCGCAGACGCTCGCTCGTCCGTTCGCCATTTTGTCTCTGTTCGTCGTGGGATCGCCTAACAGCGCACCGGTTGTGGCGACTCGGTTGCGTCCGGCGGCGCGCGCTCCGCTGCCACACGTCGCCCCGCGCCCGGGACGAGCGCCGCCACCGCAACGACGAACCGTCGGCCCGTCTCCTTGGCCTTGCGCGCCAGCGCAGCCGCGCCGCCGCTGAAGTTCCCGAGCGGACTCGCGAGCCCGCGCGCCATCGCCGACTCGATCGCTGCAAGCGGACCGCGCATGAAATCACTGAGCCGCGCGTCGCCTGCGCCTCGCGCGGATTCAAGTAATGCGAGGTCCAGCTCGGCGAGCGGCGTTGGTGTCGACGGTGCCACCACGCCGCGCTTGTCTTCAGACCTCACTCGTCCGGCTGCGTCGACCTCGGCAATGAACGCGGCCAGGCTCGCGCCCTCCATCACCGACGGCGGCGAGCGCCGAACCACGGGTTCCGCAATCCGTTCCGGAGCCTCTCGACCTCTATTGCTTCCGGCCCCGGTCTGCACGGCAGCGCTGGCACGAGCCGTGCGGATCGCAGCTTCTCCCGCGCCGATTCGACCTCGCCGGAGAATTCGCCCACAGCGATGCGGCGCTTCAATTCGTCGATGCGATCGGCCATCGAACAGAACTCGTACTCGTCGAGCGCATCGGCCATGCCGGCGCGGACGGGATTCAGCGCGACGTAGACCATGTGGGCAACGATCGCCTCCTCGTCGAGTGCGACGATCGATTTGAAGCGCCCTTCCCAAAGCGCACAAAGCGCATCGCGGACACACCCGTATACACATCTTCGATCCAGCCAAGCCCGTTCCTTGTCACTGCATCTCGCGCTGCGTCAGACGCTCGCGGCTCATCGAATAGGAGCAACGGCGGCGCGCGATCGCCGATCGCGTCGTTGAGCTCGGCCTCTATTTCGCTATTGATCGCCCCCGAATGCACTTGAATGGGTGTGTCTGTTGTGCCCGCACAACAACTGCCACAGCATCCGCTCCGCCGGTGTTGCGTTGCGTCGAAGGGATCGTGCGAAGGCCGTTCGTTCTGGGGAATTCTGGCGCATCGCGACAGTGTCGCTGCTGTGCGAGGCACGCCTTATTTCTGCGAGGGTTTTTCTGGCGCTGGAAATTCGCCCCTCTGTCGCGCAGCGACAGAGGGGCGTTCATCAATCGATCAATCGCGTCGCGGAGCAAATAGCGGACACACCCATGCGCCCAACCACACCAGAGAAAAGTGATCACTTTCGGGCGCGAGCGATTTCGTCGTTCATGATCTCGCGTCATGGCGACTCCGCGTAATCGCTCAGCCCGACGTGTACCAGCTGAAGAAAACCATAACCCTACCTCGGGCTCGCGGCGCAGCCTCAGCACCCCGAACGACGGACTCGCCCACCACTGCGGCCCACCAGCGCGGTCTCCAGCGCGTCTACTTCCTCAGCACTTCTTTCGTTGCATCGGCCAGGTACAAGATCCGCGTACACGACGTGCACTGCACGAGCGCGTTGGCGTTACTCATGAGCATCGCGACGTGCGCGAAGGGAATTTCGATGCGGCACGCGCCGCAGGCATATTCCTTGTGGCGGCGATCGATCTCGGCGACTTCGGACATCGCCTCGCCTTCGGTCGTCTCGGCGCAGCGACGGAAGATCGCTCGTTCCCGCAGCGGAACAGCTTGGTCGGCGATGACGCGCTCACGCTCAAGTTCGGCGAGGCGGCCTGACGACTCGGCGCGACGCTCTTCGAGTTGACCTTTGACGACGTCGTGGATCTTCTTCCGCTCGCCCGCCTGCGCAGCGAGCTTCTCCGCCTGCTGCTTCACCTGCTCGAGCCGTTCCATCTCGGCGACCGCTCGTGTTTCGATCTCGGACTTCTTCGTCTCTAGCTGCTTGATCTCGGCGAGCATCGCCTGATACAGCTTGTTGTTCTGCTGGGTGTTCATGTCGCCACGCATCTTGTCGACGCGTTGCTGATGCCCCTGCGCCTCGACCTCGAGGTTCTTGATCGTCGCTTGAAGCTGCCGCGATTGCGATGCTACTTCTTGGGTTTGCCGCTCAAGACCGGTCAGCAGCTTCAGTTGTGCTGCGAGATCTCGTTCCGATCCCTCCACTCGTGACCGTAGCGCCCGGACTTGGCTATCGACGCGGTACAGAGTCAGGAGGTTCTCCATCAGGCTCATCGGCGGCTCCGGAGAGGCAAGGGGTAGCGGATCGCTGATGGTACTGGAAGCGGGCAGGCGCGGCGTCCCGCGCTTAGCCGCCGTCTCCGCCGCGACTCAGCACCAGCAGCCAATAGATCGCAGGGCCGGTCAGAAGGGGCGAATCGAGCACATCGAGCACCCCCCCCATTCCGGGAAGGAGGCGTCCTGAGTCCTTCAGTCCGGCGTCGCGTTTGAACAGGCTCTCGGCGAGATCGCCACATTGGCCGACGACCCCGACGATCGCGCCGCCCACGGCACCGATCCACCATGCAACATGATCGGCGGCGTTCGGCAATTGCTCGCTGGCCACGGCGAGAACGCAACCGACCACTGCTGCCGTCACGACGCCGCCGACGAGCCCCTCCCACGTCTTTTTGGGGGAGAGCCAGGGAATGAGCTTGTGGCGTCCGATCGAAACGCCCGTGAAGTAGGCGCCGATGTCGCAACTCTTCGTCGTAAGCATCGCTCCGACGAGGAGCCACGCCGAGTGATCGCGGCGAATGAAGATCCAGAAGGCAGTCAGAACCCCGGCGTAGACCGTGACGAGGAGCAGGCCGCCAGTCGCGGCCATGACGCCGTGCACGTTGTGACCGCGCGAGAAACGAATCAGACCAGCGACGAATACGCCGACGAGAACCGTCGCGTCGATCGCGGTTGCCGTGTGCGTCGAAGTGAGGCTGGGTACGAGCGCAAGTGCGACGAAGGTCGTCGTCGCGGCCACCATCGCGAGACGTCGGCTCGCAGCGACGTTCACGTGCTCAAGCATGCGCGTCGCCTCGCGAGCGATGAGCGGAACGAGAGCGAGCGCGAGGAGGAAAACGACGGTTCCGCGCGGCGCGGTGTCGTGGTGCCAGCCAAGCGTGTCGGCGATCGTGCGCCACAGTCCGCTGAGCGGCCACGACTCAAGCGCACTGTCGAGCCACACGAGGCCAAGCAGCCCCGCGATGAGTGAGATTCCTGTGATGAGGCGGGAACGCAGCACGAGTGATAATGACTTTGTTAGTATTTGGGAATGGTGGGATCGATGTCTACCGCCCAGAGATCAACGCCACCCGCGAGCGAACGCACATCGGCGAACCCCGCTGCGCGAAGCACCGCCGTCGCGCGCAAGCTGCGGACTCCGTGGTGGCAATGCACGACGATCGTCGTGGCGTCAGACTCTTCGAGAGCGTCGCGCAAGTCGTCGAGTTTCCGCTCCAATTCGTGCAGCGGCACATGTGTCGAGTTGTCGATTCGGCAGATGGCCCGCTCCTGCTCGGTGCGGCAATCGATGACGAGCGGGCGGGCACCAGCCGCGCGCAACGCCATCAACTCGCGCGGCGTGATCTCCCACTCAGGTCGATACGGGTAGCCGGGAGGAAGGCCGCGGTCGTCGAGCGTGCGGGCTGCGTCTGACATGCTTGGCGGGGAACTGGTGGTGGCACCGCGCGAGGTCACGCGCCGACATGCCGTCGCTTGCGCCGTCACTCAAGAATGTTCACTTCTCTTCTGGAGGCGGCGCGGCAGCTTGGGCATCGTGAGGCTCAAGGCGAGCCGGCGATGCCGGAACGCGCTCGGTCGTCCCCGGCGGACGCATCACGTTTCGCACTGGCGACGCGACGATATCCCAGGCGAACCAGAACGGTGCGGCGACGGCTTCGAGCGCCATCGTGCCGCCATTGCCACCTTCTTCGAGAACGGTTGTCGTGGTCGGAATTTCGCCACGCTGACGAGCGGTCGTCCTGTCGCAGAGCGGCTCGCCGACATAGGTCGGCTGTGCTTGCACTTGGCGCTGTTCGACGACGACGGTCGTCTTCTCCCACGTCGAGCGGTCGGCGGTTCGCGTGAAGGGGCGAACATCTGCGGGCGCGATCGGGCCTGGCAGCGGTCCAGGCATTCGCGGATCGAGATCGGGAAGCCCGTCGCTGGGAGACGGAACGAGCGGACCGTCGGATTGGTTGAGGCCGCCAGTGCAGCCAGCGACGGAGGCGAGCGTGAAGAACACGCTGGCACCGACGGAAACACGACGTGCGGACTTCTTCAAGTGATCGGTTCGATCTGGCATGACGTCTACTCCTCAAGCAACCGCGCTCCCGCGCGGCCAGCGGCCTTGGTGATCGCTGTGGCGATGGTATCGGCATCGAAGCCCGCGCGGGCGAGCACACGGGCGGCGCGCCGAATCAGTTTGGCATCCGCGGGGACCTTCGCGCCGCCCGCGGGCGTCGCCGAATCCGTGAGCGTCCGCTTGGCCAATGTGATCGCGCGCTTGATGTCAGTCTCTGGCGGGGCGTGCTCTCGTGCTGCTGTTACCGCGAGGCGATCGGGCACGCCTTCGTTGACTAGGGTCATCGCCAGCAGCGCATGGGCAAGCTGTCGCCGTTCCGTGATGCGGCGAGCTCGCTCGCTGGCGAATCGGGCGTCGTCGATCCAACCATCTTCGGCGAGCCGAGAAACGGCTGCTTCTGCGGCCGATTCCGAATGTCCCCGCTCGACGAGTTGAGACGCGAGAAGCGCCCTCGATCGATCCGACTTCGAGACGAGTTTGAGCGCCGTGGTTCGCGCCGCGGCGAGATCGATCGCAGCGGCGAGCGTGGCGAGCGCGGACTTCGTGAGTCGACCTCCGACCCGTAGGCCGAGTTCGTCGGCGGTCGTACGCAGGACCGTACCAACAACGGTACCGTCTAACTCGACGCGCACGAGGCTTGGGTCCTTCGCGAGCGGCTCGATCGCCGTGATGAACTTCCGTGCGGTAAGGGCGGTGCGTACCATGGAATGTTAGGTGAGTTGGTCGAGATACCCGGCAATTTCGCTGGCGGCGTGTGCGTCTCCCGACACTCGTGCCCGTTCGAGTCCAAGGCGAAGGGCGGCAATCGCGTCGTCGGACCGCCCAGCATCGTCGAGCGCACGGGCCTTGTGAAAGTACGCGTAGCAATAGTCGCGATCGATCGCGAGACACCGGTCGTACCATGCGACGGCTTCGTCGACCGACCCCCGTCGTGCGTGTTCCTGAGCGATGCCGTAGAGACAGAACGCGTCCGACGGGTCCGCCTCGACGAGTTTGAGCAACTGGAGGAGTCGCGCGTCGCCCGACGGGCCAGCACCGAGTGGAGGAGCCTCCGGACTTGGGGCGTGCGGTGGCGGCGAATCAAAGCGAGGATCCGTCGCAGTCATGGGAGAGGATGGTATCGTCCGATTCGACTTTCGCCGTCGCCCTATGCCTCTTCAGAACCGATCTTGCATGAAGTACGCGAGCACACACCAAGGCTACACGTTCGCCGTCGCGCTCGCCTGTGCGACCGTGATACTCGCCGCGCTCTCCGGCTGTGAGACGGAAGCGTCATACGCCCAGAAGCAGGCGGCCGAATGGGCTGCGATTCGCCCAGACCAAGTCATGGTGATTCGCCATCACGTGGGTGGAACCCATCACCGCGCCATCGTGCGTGGCGACATCTGCTACGCAACCTTCTCGAATGATTTGCTCGTGATTTCCACGGCCAAGGGGTCAGTGATCGGGAGCGTTCAGATCATGCCCTTCGGCACCTGCGGCGGTGCAGTCGAAATGGTCGCGCCCGAGTCGGGAGGCGCGCTCTATGTACTCTTGGACGGAACCGCGGTCGTCGAGTTGTCGATCGCAGATCCGAAGACGCCGGTGATCACCGCCACGCGCACCGCTGCAGAGATCGGCTTCGCACCACGGTCTATTTCGCTCGCGAACGGCGAGCTCTGGATCGCGGGTGACGGTGGCGTCGTCGCGTGGTCTGAGGTCGGTGCCTTCGCGCTCGCCGCGCCCGCTGCGAGCCCATCGAAAGTGCTGGCAGGCAAGAGTGTCGCGCCGTTCAATATCGAAGCGCCGCCCGCGTTTCTCGCCGCCGTCGCGCGCGAGCGCGGGGCGATCGGGTCGGTGGTCGCAACGAACGATGGACTTGCCGCCGTCAGCGGACGACGCGTACTCAAGCTCGACGACGGCTCGTTCATCGGCGCTGCAACGCGCATCGATCCGCTGCCGAGCGACGTGGCTCTTCGACTCCAGCTGCCGGGCGGCTTCACGTTCATCTTGCAGGGTGCCGAGGGCGCGCAGGTTGGGCTGATGGGGCCCGACGTTCGCGAAGTTGCAGCGCGAGCCGTGCGAGGAACGGTGCGCCGCGTTCGCGTCATCGGCGACACGCTCTTTGCGATCAATGATGAAGAGATGACCATGTTCCCAATCGAAGCCGGCCCCAACGGCCCCCGTCTCGGTGAGCCGGTCTACGCGCCGGTCAAGGGCGCGCTCGATGTCGACGCGGTCTCGTCAAACGACTTCGTGGTTGTCGGTTCGTTTGGTCGTGCGCGGTGGCGAAAGAACGCAGACTCGCGCGGAGGTGCAGACGAGTTCTACGGAGCGCGGCGCGAACCGAGCAACCTTCGAGTCGCATCCACCGATCGCCGCCGAATTCTCGCGAGCGGGCCCGAAGGAACGTGGCTCTACATCGTGGGCGACGAGGTTTCGCTCATCAGCCGACCACCGCAGTTGCCGGGCGAAGCATCGGACGGTCGCCGCATGAAAGTGTCGAGTAGTTGGGGCAAAGCCGCCATCAGCGACGACTATCAGACGGTGTCGATTGTGCCTGGAAACCGTCCAAGTAGCGCGCCTGCGGCAACGGGTGGCAAGAGCAACGACGCCAGCATCGAATGGCGACCGATTCTCGGCGGTGAGATCTTTGGCGTCGAAGCCCTCGATGGTCGTCTCTGGATCTGGCACGCGAACGGTGTCGACGTGATGACAGTGGACGCGGGATCGCTGCGTCCTGAGGCAAGTGTTCGGATTGAGGGGCCAGTGCGATATCTCTTCCCGCAGCGCGTTGGTGGTGCGGCGGCGTATGTCAGTGAGCGCGGTGGATTTGGTCTGCTCGACTTCGTCGAGCGCGCCGCCTTGTCCACGACCCCCGGCGAGCGCGTCGTCGATCGTGACGGCGACGGCGTCACGGACGTTGAACTCTCGCCCGCCGAAAAGGCAGGTGCGTCGCGCGGCTTCGAGACGAAACCGACGGAGATTCGGCGCGAGGACGTCACGCCGTCGCCATGAGTGTGGGCATCGTGGGTGTGGGCGATTTCTCGCGACGCCGTACAATCGGCGCATGAGCGGGAATGCGACGAGCGACGGGCATGGAACAACCTCGGCGGGCGGCGATCCGAAGTCGTCGTCGACGGCGGGGGCGAGTGGGCACGTCTTCCGAGCGCAGGTGCTCATCGTCGACGACGAACGTGACCATGCTGAAGTCATGGCCGACGCGCTGCGCAAGCCAGGCCACGTTTGCACGATCGTGCACAGCCTTGCTCAAGCGCAGGATGAATTGCGCCATGGCGCGTTCGACGTGATCGTGACCGATCTGGTGATGGAGCATGAAACCGCTGGCCTTGAGGTACTCAAACTCGCCAAGCAGCTCCAGCCCGACGCCGAGACGATTATGGTCACCGCGCACGGCGATGTGCCGACCGCCAAAGCAGCACTCCAAGGCGGGGCGTACGAGTTCATCGAGAAGCCTCTCGATCTCGTGGTGTTCCGAAATCTCGTGCACCGAGCGGCCGACACAGTGCGGCTTCGGGCGCAGAATCAGTCGCTGCGCGGCCAACTCGACGCGGCGTACGGGTTCGAAGGAATCGTCGGCGAATCGGCCGCGATGCGCCGCGTGGTCGAACTCATCCGCCAAGTCGCGCCGAGCACGATCCCTGTGCTCGTGACGGGCGAAAGCGGCACGGGCAAGGAACTCATCGCTGCAGCGATTCACAAGCTCTCGAAACGGGCCCAGCGGCGATACGTCACCTTCAACGCTGCTGGTCAGAGCGAGTCGCTCTTGGAGGATCAACTCTTCGGCCACGTGCGCGGTGCGTTCACTGGCGCCGAGCGCGATCGCGAAGGCGTGTTCGAGTACGCCGACAAAGGCACCGTTTTCCTCGACGAGATTGGCGACATGCCGATTTCGATGCAGCCGAAACTGCTTCGCGTGCTTGAGACCGGTGACGTGGTGCGTTTGGGCGCCAACGAGTCGAAGAAGATCGAAGTGCGCTTCGTGAGCGCGACGAATCGGGACCTCAAGACCATGGTTGGCGAGGGGCGTTTTCGCGAGGACCTCTTCTTCCGCATCCGTGGCGCGGAGATCCATGTGCCTGCGCTCCGCGAGCGCCGGGAAGACATTCCGCTTTTGGTAAATCACGCCATCGGCAAGTACGCGGGGGAGAGTGGCCGCGATCGACTCACCGTCTCGCAGCCCGCGATGCTCCGACTTGTGAGTTACGCTTGGCCCGGCAATGTGCGCGAGCTACTCAACGTCGTGCATCGCATGGTCATCATGGCACCTGCGGCGGAATCAGCCGCGGGCCGGGGCGCTGGCAAGGGCGAGATCGACGTCCGCGACGTGCCGGAAGAAATACGTTCCAGCGATCTCGATGAAACGCCTGGTCTGCGCAGCCTCGCGGGCGTTGGGCTCGACAAGCTGGAGAAAGAGGCGATTCGTCAGACGCTCGCCATGACCGCTGGGAACCGCGAGCAGGCGGCGCAGTTGTTAGGTATCGGCGAGCGAACGCTCTATCGCAAGCTGAAGGAATATGGGTTGCGGTAAGCATGCCTGGCATTCTCTTCCGCCACATCTTCGTGGACCTAGTCAAAGTGCTCGTCGTCACGACGTCGGTGCTCGTCGTGGTGATCGCGTTCGGCGCCGCTATCAAGCCGATCTCAGAAAACCTCTTGGGGCCAGCGGACATCTTGAAGTACATGATGTACGCCACGGTGCCGATGCTTCAGTATGCGCTGCCGTTCTCGGCTGCATTCGCTGGAGTCATCGTCTATCACCGACTCACCGCCGACAACGAAATCCTTGCGATGGCAGCGTGCGGCATTCCCTATCGCCGCATTCTTCGCCCCGCTGTGGTGCTCGGCATCGGGCTGACGATCTTCATGGTTGTTCTTGTCGACATCGGCGTGCCCACGTTCTGGTGGGCTATCAAGCAGCTTCTCGCCCGCGATATCACGCGCGGCTTCGTGGCGTACGTCGAGCGCGGCGAAGCCGTACCGTTCGGCAGTTCCGAAATCTACGCCGACGAAGCGCACGTCGAAGAGGCACCGGCTGACTCCGGTGCTGCGCAGCGGCTCCTGCTCGTCGGCGTAGCGGCGTTTGAGTTCGTGTCGCCCGCGGAGCGTTCGAGTATCGAGCCGCATCAGCCGCTGCGCGAGTTCACGGCGCAGTATGCCACGATCGACGTGCACCGCATTGGCTACAACGCCTTTCTGAAGGCCACGCTTCAGAACTCGACAGTCTTCACTCGTGGCGATCGCGCGATTGCTGGCGCGGCGGTCGTTCGGCCCGAAGCAATCGATCTTGGACAGACGGTGCAGCAGGGGCCGAAGGGACTGAGCTTCGTCGAACTGCTGGCGCTGCGGAGAGATTTGACTCGCGATCCCGACGTCGCCGCACTGCGTGACGCGCTGCGATCAGCGATCGCCTCGGCAGACGTATGGCAGTCGGTCGGTGACGAGGCCCGCTCAGGGAAGCCGATTGCGTTTGCCGCGAGCCGTGATCGCGATGCGTCGCACTATGAGGTGCGCGGGGCTCGCCTTGTCCGAGATACGCTCCTGCCGAGTGGCGCGCCGCCGAGTGGGACGTCGCTTGAGATCCGCCAAATTGGTTCTGATGGGAGTGTGCGCGGCCAGTTCACCGCGCCGAGTGCTCTGCTGACCTTGGTGGCCGTCGATCCAGTGCGCGGCGCGCGATTTGACCTCTTGGCCGATGAGGCATCGGCGCGCGACCCCCGTTCGGTGTCGGGTGCACTGGGCGTACCGAGAACCCTGCGGCTCCCCGAGCTAACATTCATCGACGCGCGTGCCGACAACTCGAACGCGTCGATTGATGAACTCAAGGCGATTGCTTTGACGAAGGCTGCGACGGTTTCCGACGGGCCGGTCGAGGCGCTTCACGACCTGCTCACTGGCGCGGTCGGAAATCTCGAAACCCGCGTCAATAAGGTCAGCAACGAGATCGTCGCGCGCATAGTGCAGCGGGGGGCGCAGTCGATGACCGCGATCTTGATGCTGCTCTCTGGCTCCATTCTCGCGGTATGGCTGCGGCATCGCCCTCCGCTCTTCGTCTACGTCATTGCGTTCGTGCCAGCGATCATTGACATCTTGCTTGTATCGAGTGGCGAGCAGATACTCCGTACCAACGCGAGCGCCCTTGGCGTCGCGGTCTCGTTCTCGGGCAATGTCGTCCTCGTGCTCGTGTGCCTCGTTGGGGCGTGGCGTGTGAGGCAGCACTGATGACGATTCTCGATCGCCACATCGCTGCGAGGTTTTTCACGAACTTCGCGCTGCTCTTCACGATTCTCTTCGTGTTTGCCGTGTCGATCGACGTCATTCTTCAGCTCGACTCTTTCACCAAAGCCGTGCAATCGAGTGGGAAGACTGGTATCACGGCGCTCGTCGAGTTCGGTCGCGCGGTGCTCGATTTTCATGGGCCGCAACTCTTTCAGTTCTACTCGTACATGCTCGGACTCGTGTCGGTCGGTGCCGCTGGTTTTACGTTGGCGCAGATGGTGCGAACCCGCGAACTCGTCGCCATCATGTCGGGTGGAGCAAGTTTGCTCCGGGTCGGTCTCGTGATCGTTGCGTGTGCAACGGCGCTCAACGTGCTCCAGTTGTTCAACCAAGAACTGCTGCTTCCACGACTCGCGCCGTTCCTGGTTCGCGATCACAGCCAGGTGTTGTCGGGAAGCGCTGCGAGGTTCTCTGTACCGCTGACACGCGATGGACGCGGGCAGCTCTTACGGGCTGGTTCGCTGAATCCGGAAACCGGCGAGATCGTCATGCTGCTCATGATCGAGCGCGATGGAAAGGGCAGCGCCGTCGCGCGGGTCGAGGCGACGAGCGCGCATTGGAATCCTGGTCGCGGGGCGTATGAGTTGACTGGTGGCTTGCGCTCAGTGCGGCGCGGTCTTGCCGATGAGCCCGTCGCGGGCGGTGTTGAGGACGTGCAGCCGATCGACATCGTGACGACCGACCTTTCGCCCGAGGCGCTGAAGGTTCGGCGCTACACGCAGTACGCGCAGATGCTGTCGCTCAAGCAACTGCGCGAGATGCGTGAGCAGGGCGGCGTCGAGCCGCGACTTCTGGCGCGGCTCACGTATCTGCGGCTCGCCAGCATCGTGGTCAATCTACTTGTCCTCGTCGCATCGCTGCCCTTCTTCCTGTTGCGTGAGCCAAAGAGCTTGCTCCAGCAGTCGATCGCCTGTGCCCTCTTCGGAGTCCCTGCTTCCCTCGGATCGCTCGTTGCGATGTCGATGGATGTACCAGGCCTCGCCCCGGCGGTGAGTGTATTTCTTCCCGCAGCGATTCTGCTGCCCATCGCGATCGGCCGAATCGGGGCGATCAAGACCTGAGCGATGCGGAGAACGAGTCGATCGCATCAACCGATTCTCGGTGTGAAGTCAGCGCCTTCGACCTTCAGTCAGATAGGTCGTTTGATGGGACAGCCCGCAGCCGGAAGCGAACTTTCCCGGCAAACACTGAGGCTGATACGGATCATGTCTGATGGCGGCGCTCGAACGCTCACGCACGCTGCATTGAAATCTGCGAAATCAGCGTCATCTGTGAAGATGCTTTTTGCTTCACGCTGCCTAACGCTGCGGTGGACGAAGGGCTTTTTAAAACCATTCGCAGATTTCGCAGATTTAATCGTGATCAGTCGACACGGGCACTGCACCTCACTATCGAAGTCGAGTGCCGCGACTATTTGATGCGCGATACGGGCTCGAAGCTGCGGATCACTCGACGGGGTGATTCGGCAGCGATGAGTCCACATGAATCACGCTATCCGCTGTGTAGCTGTGGTGTTAGCTACCCGCGCGTCGCCAAGCTTGATCGAGCGCTGTGTCATAGATCGAGGGCTGGATTTCGTTGAGGAATGCTCGCGCCTTCTCCTCCATGAGCACGCGCTCTTGGGTGCGGCGCAACGTCTCTTCGACGCTACTGCGGGCCGACTCCAGCGAGATGCCGTCCGACGGCCGTTCCTCGATGAACTGAATCACTACGTAATCGGATCCGACGAGCGTTGCTGGCGCGACCTCGTTCGGCGCCAACGCGAAGAGTGCATCGCGAAACGCTTGGGGCCAGGTTGGATCCGGTCGTGCGATTGGGGCGAGCAGTCCCCCCCGAGCTGCACTCGCATCGGTTGAATGCCGTGACGCGATGTCCGCGATGTTCGCACCGGCATCGATTTGGCGCTTCAGCGCGTCGGCTTCCTGGAGCGAGCGAACCGACACGACGCGGCATACGCGCTTGGAGCCGTGCATGATCTCGTGTTGGCGCGCGAGCGCGTCGGGCGTGATGCGAATTTCTGCCGCGACAAGCGCGCGAAGTCCCGCATTCCGGCGGAGGAGTGCCTCAAACCGCGTCGGACCAAGTCCTTGTCGCTGTCGGATTCCTTCGAGCAGCCGCTCCGCGATGTTCGGATCGACGTCGAGCGACGTGACGAGAATCACGCGTTCGCGAGCGATTGCGGCGGCGTCGACCGTCTGCTTCCGTTCAGCAAGCGCCTGTTCAATGCGAAAGTCAAGAAACGCGTCCTTCAAGACCGTCGCACCAGCAACCTCGGTCATGCCGGGGCGCAGGTCGTCCCATGTGATCGAGCGACCGCGCCACGACGCGACTGAGCTCGCTGGCGCCTGGTCACCTGAGCGCGGAGAGGCGAAGCTCGCACCCGCGGTGCCCGATTCGGTGCTGGTCGCAGGTCGCGGAGCCGGGCGTGGACCCTGCGTCGGCGGGGTCTCGCAGGCGCTGAGACCTACGGCCACGAGGATTGCAAGAGTTCGGAAGGAAGCGGGCGCGCGGGGGGAACCGGTGTGCAGCATTCCGCGCAAGAGAATCGAGGAAGGTCATACTGTCAAACTTGGGCCCACCCGAAACGCCATGGCGACCATAGACGACGCGACGATTCTCGAATTGTGCCCCTTCTGCGGCGAGCCCGTGCGGGGAGAGCCCGGAACGGCCGACGAGCGAAACGGCTCGCCAGCGGTGACTCCGCGCTGCGGAGCATGTCTCGCATTCCTTGATCCGCTGTCGCGGCGAGTCACGCACGGCCACATGGGTCCGTGGTTTGTTCGTGACTCCACTCGTCCGCACTTTCCCGGGGTCTCGTGGGATGTGATGGCGGGGCTCATCGCACGCGGTGACGTTGGGCGCGGCACGCCGGTCCGCGGACCGGGCACCGGACAGTTCTGGGTGAAGGCATCGCGCGCGGCTGGCGTGGCTCATCTCCTCGGTAGTTGTCACGCCTGCGGGGCGGACGCAACGCGATCCGACGAGCGCTGTCGCTCCTGCGGCACCATTTTTCCGCGCGGCGGCGACCGCGATCGTCTCGGACTCACCGCCAGCGAGCAACTCAGTTCGTTTGCGACGAATGAAGAGTTGCGTGAAGGTGCACCAGCGGCGCCGGTGCGCCACGAGCGAGCACCTTCGGCACCACCCAGCGGTGATCCTCGGCGGGACGACGCGGGCCTTTCACCACTCGAAGTGACCCTTGGGCAGGAAGTCGCGGTCGAACGCCGGAAGACAGGGTGGCTGTTCGTCGTCGTCGCGGCGCTCCTGGTGCTGAATCTCGCGCTGGCCGTCGTCGTCTTGCTCACCCGCCGGTAGCCGGTGCTTGCGCCGGTGCCGCTTCCGGCAACTCTCCGATGAACGCGCGCTTGCCGACCTGGGCAATCGGCTTCGTGGTTCGAAGAAATGCGCCGATGCGCTCGGCGGTGAGCTGCGGATTCACCCAACCCGCCGCCGTCCAGCGTCCGAGCATCTCAAGGTCCACGAGGACGTAACGGAAGCCGAGCGCGCGAAGTGTCGGAGCCCACAACTCCGGCGTTTCTGGGGCAGAGCGAATGACTTCATCGAGCGCGCCGCGATCCCACACCGTGTTGTATCGAAGCGATCGACGATAACGAAACGGCGTTGCATCGCCGATGAGGAGTACCGGCTGCGGGCCTAACGACTCCGGGGCGAGCACATGATTGATCCAATACGCCGTTGGTGCCACCTGCGCCAGCTGCATGCGCTCTTTCGGATCGGTGAGCGATGCCATCTTCGCTCGGTAGGCCTCGCCGGTCGCGATATCACGGTTGCCGATCATCGCGGCTGGTGCGCCGTCTTGGTTCGATTGAGAGTGATCAATCAGCGGCTCTTTCGCGAAGACGACGAGCGGCACGAGGCACCACAGCACAAGCGCCGCTGCCGCAGGGCGCGCAATCGACGACCAGCGGCGCTGTCCGAGTGCGCTCGCTGCGGCGCTTGCGAGAATCACTGCGGTCGGAACGAGGAATCGCGATTGAAGATGCGTTGCGAAGAGCCAGAAGCTCACTTGAGCGAGCAGCATGAGCGTCAGGACGATTGCGACCCCGCGCAGTCGATATCGAAACGTGAGCATCGCGAGGCCAGCCACGCCGACCCACGGCAGAAGCGACCACTGCGGCGCCCACGGTTCGCCAGCGTTGGGATTGACACCGAAACCAAACACGCACCACATCGACCAGAGTCTTCCGAACCGCGCGCCAAGGGCAAGTTCACTCTGATGGGCGTGCGCGAACGTGGCTAACTGCTCCGGTGTCCAGTGACCGGTGCCGAACAGCGCACTCAGAAACGGGAAGGTCGGGTTGCCGGTTGTGAGCGCGTTGCGGATGAGCCACGGCGACAGCAAGATCAGCGCGACGACGCCTGCGACGAGGAGTTCTACCACTGCTCGCTTCCGGCGCATGGCAAGTACCGCGATGACAAGCGGCAGCGCGACAAATCCGAACGCGGTGAGTTTGGCGCCGCAGCTACCCGCAATCAGCAGCCCGAGCGCGATACCAACCCGCCGCTGGCAGCGCGGTGCCTTCAGCGCCACGAGCAGCCCGGCCGCGAGAAACAGCCCAACGAAACCATCGTTGTAGGCGAGAGAGCCTACGACGATGATCCACGGTGTCCCGAGATAGAGGCCGGCGGCGACGGCACCGGCGACCGGTCCGGCGAGGCGACGGGCGACGCACGCCACGTTGAGCGCGGCGACGAGCGTCACGAGTGCTGCAAGGCACTGCGCCGCGATCGCGCCATTCTCGCGTCCGCCAGCAAGTACGAAGATGTGAAGGAACGCCGACTCGACGTAGCTCGGGAGCGCGGAATAGACGTTGTGATAGAGCGTCGCGATACGCCCAAGCGTCAGCCACTCAGACGGCAGCTGCAGGTGGTACGAGAGCGCGTCGTAGCCGCGAAATTCGCTGCCCCAGAGCCAACCGGGTTCGCTTGCTGAGGCCAGCAACAGCACGCCAACCGCAGGTCCGAGTGCGGCGGCCGCGAGCGGCAGATGAAGTCGCAGCGGGGTCTGCACGCAGGTACGCCACCGCCGCACGAGTAGCACGATGCCCGCGACGAGCACTCCCCAGGCAACGAGTCCGCCGCCCGCGAGCAGCAGGCCCGACGTTCCGAGTGCGGCGTCGACAACGAGAGCGGCAGCGATGCCAAGAGCTGCCTCAAGGGCGACGCGCTCGATCGGCGGCCGCCGCGCGAGATGGAGTAGGTCGACGAGGGCGCCGCCGAACCCGAGCGCCATCGCGAACCACAAGAGCGCCACCGAACCCGCTGAGACGATCTGAACGATCGCTGGGACGAAGGCGCTTGAGTTCGCAGCGTCGTCTCCGGACCACGAACCGCCGATCGCCATCGTGACGAGTGCGAGGGCGACGCCGAGAACGAGCGGAAAGGCGCCGCGGGGGAGCGTGAGGGACCGCATGACGGGAGCGTAGCGGACGGGTTCCGCGTGCGGCGCGCCGCTTGCCTTGCGAGGCCGGAACACGGAGGTTCCTATGCCCGCACGACCAACCAGTCGACCTATCACGACCTTCTTGCGCGTCCTCGTCGGCCTTCTCTGCGCGATCATCGCGCACCCTGCGCTTGGCAACGGCGAGCTGCAAGACTTCGTCAGACTGCGCGGCCTTGAGGGCGACACACTGGTCGGACTCGGCCTCGTGACCGGTCTCAACGGCACTGGCGACTCGATGAAAGACTCGACGATCGCTGGCCAGCCCTACGCCCAACTTCTGAAGACCCTCGGCAACATCGGAACGTCGCGGCTTGACATCGCGAAAACAAAGTCGATTGCGATTGTCTACATCAGCGTCGAAATTCCCTACGGTGGCGCCAGAATCGGTGACCGTCTCGACGTCAAGATTTCCACGGTCGGCAACGCAAAGAGTATCAAAGGTGGACGCCTCGTCTCGACCTTCCTCGTGACCGAAGTGGTACCGGCAGATCGCACGGAATGGGTGCCTTACGCGATTGCGGACGGTGGCCCGATCGAGACTGGCGAACTCGAGACCGTCGGCTGGATCGGCCTCGCGGCGCGAGTCGTGCGCGACGTCGTGAAATCGCCGTTCGACGGTGACAACGTGTACCTCGTTCTCGACGGACCGTACGTTGGCTATCCGGCAGCGAACGCGATTGCTGGGGCGATCAACGGGGAAGCGGAATTGACGGGTGTCTCGGGCTTGGCGACGGTCGAGGACGGCCAGACGATTCGCGTGCGCATTCCAGAGAATGCCCGCGCGAACCGCGGCGAGTTTGTCGCCAATCTGCTCACGACTTTGGTGTCCAACGATCTCCTTCGAATTCGAAGCCGCGTCGTCATCGACATGAGGCACAAGGTCATGACGATCGACGAGTCCGTCGAACTGCGTCCAACTGCGGTGACGACCGGCGATCTGCGTATCACCTCGATCACCCCACCGATTGAACCAACGCCGGACAACCCAGTCGTGATGACGTCCACATGGACCGGAGTCGCAACGGGGGCGGACAACAAGGCGTCGATGCGTCTGAAAGATCTCATCGACACGCTGCGCCAACTCGAGGTGCCCTTCGAGACGCAGGTCGCGGTCGTCGAAAACCTCCATCGCCAAGGTGCGTTCAAGGCGGAGATCATCAAGCGATGACATCACTCGCAATCAAACATCCCGTGTTTCCAGCGCGGCAACAGCCGATGCGCGCGGCGGAGTCCCCGGCTGAGCGAGCCGAGCGGCTCACGCGCGGCAAGATCAGTCAGTCGGCGAAACAGCTCGTCGCCGATGCACTCATCATGCCGATCCTTTCGCAATTTCGCGAATCGCTTCAGCAAGAAGGCGTCTTCGGCGTGAGCGATGCGGAGAAGCGACTCGGTCCCGTGATCGACTCGCGAGTCGCAGACGCGATCGTGAAGCGATCTCGGCTGCCGATTGTCGATCGTGTTGAGCAGTCGATGCTCAAGCGCGTTGGGCTCCCCGCGCAGGGAGTCGTGCGATGACCCGGCCTAACGACTCGATTGCTGCGGGATTTGCGGCCCTTGAGGCGACGTTGCAACGTCAGCTCGATGAGTATCGCTCGCTGCGCGTACTCATCGAACGGCGCCGCGAAGCGCTGCGCGGCGCCGACGCGGTAGCACTGCAAGCCGTCATCGAAGCAGAGCGTCAGGCGCTCGTCCGAATCAGCGATCTCGATCGAGCGCGAACCGAGGCAGCGAACGGTCTCGGTCGTCGCCTCACGGTCACGCCGGTCACGATTTCCGCGCTCGCAGTCCGAGCGCCTGAACCAGCGCGCACAGCAATCGAAACCGTCGCTGCCGCGCTGCGCGAGGAGATCGAACAGTGTCGTCGTGCATCGAGCGTGGTTCGCGCCGCAGCCGATGCGCTGGCGCAGCACGTCTCCGGCATCTTGCAAACAGTGCAACACGCCTTTGCGGGTACGTCGACCTATGGACGCGCCGGGCGCCTCGCCAGCGTGGGTCCCATCCGCTCGATCGATCTTCGGAGCTGACTCATGAGCCTGAGCGCCGCGCTGCAAATCGGAAGATCCGCGATCAACGCGAGCCAAGCGGCGATTCAGGTCGCTGGCAACAACATGGCGAACGCGGCGACGCCGGGATACCACCGACAGGTCGCGACGCTCACGCCTTCGCTCTCTGAGCGCATCGGTCCGAACGCGTTCGCTGGCACGGGCGTGATGCTGCGCGATATCGGTCGAGTCGTCGACACCGCGCTTCAGTCGCGCGTGCGCACAGCGGTCTCGCGTGAGGCTGGCTCGCAGATCGACCGCCGTTTCTTGTCGTCGATTGAATCGCTGCAGAACGAACTGAGCGACAATGACCTCAGTTCAAAGCTCTCCGAGTTTCTCAACGCGTTCAGCGAGCTCGCGAACAATCCTGACGACGACGCCGTGCGATCGCTGGTACTGCGCCAGGCGGGTGGAATTGCAGATCACGTCGTCGGGTTGCGTCAAGAATATGACCGGGTGCGCACAGAGATCGATCGCTCGCTGGGTGCTGGACTCCAGAAGGCGGACGGGCTCTTAGACCAGATCGCCGCAATCAACGGGGAAATCACGCAGACCGAAGGTGGAGTGGGCAAGGCAAACGGGCTGCGCGATCGGCGCGACGCGCTCGTCGACGAGCTGAGCAAACTCATCGACGTCTCGACCATCGAGCAGCCGTCTGGTGCGATCGACGTGCTGGTGGGGTCGCTGCCGGTCGTCCTCGGTGGTGTGAGTCGCGGCGTTGAACTTCGAACGCAATCGGTGAATGGCGAACTCACGGTTGAGGTACGTATCAAGGCCGACGGTAGCACGCTCGACGTCGTCGATGGCGAGATCGGCGCGCTCATGCGGCAACGCAGCACGACCGTCGATCCCGCGATTGATGCGCTCGACACTTTCGCACACGAGTTGATCTACCAGGCGAATAGAGTCCACAGCCAAGGCCAAGGCAAAGCGGGGTGGCCGAGCGTGACCGGACTCGAACGGGTCGCGAGTAACATCGATCCGCTGAGTTCCGCGGCGTCAGACTTGCCCTTCGACGTTCGAAACGGATCGTTCTTTCTTCACGTCACGAACGCTGCCAACGGGCTCCGCCAGAGCGCTCAGATTCTCGTCGATCCGAGCTCGATGAGCCTCGATGGATTGGTCGCGGCGATCAACACGGCGGGTCTCTCCAACGTCACGGCGTCGACAACGGCGGATGGTCGCCTCAAGATTGACGCGACTGCCGGGTACACATTGACGTTCAGCGACGATTCCAGTGGCACACTCGCGGCGCTCGGTGTCAACGCCCTCTTCGGAGGCCAGGACGCGACGGATATCGCGCTGAATCAGGCGCTTCTTGACAACCCACGATTGTTAGCTGCTGGTCGCGGACACCTACCAGGCTCTAATGCCTCGGCGCTCGCGATGGTGGCTCTTGAAGATTTGCAAGTGGAACCCCTCGGTGGGCGCTCGCTCAGAGGATTTTGGCAATCGGTCGTGAGCGATCACGCGGTGCGGACCGCTGCGGCGATCGACGCCGCCGACAGCGCGACGATTGTCCGCGAGAGCCTCTCGGCGCAGGAGCAATCAGTGAGTGGCGTAAGCCTTGATGAAGAATCGGTAGACCTCCTGACCTATCAGCGCCAGTTTCAGGCTGCTGCGAAGTTCATCGCGACTATCGATGAGGTGATGCAAACGCTGCTGAACATTCGCTGAGCCCGCCTTCGACTTCGCCCGGCGACTTGGACAACCCCATGAACGCGATTCCTTCCAACCTCACTCGTGTTCCGACGCTTCTCGCCTCGCGGCTGTCGCTCTCAACCATCGGGCAAACCAATCGTGATTTGCTTCGAACGCAAGAGCAGATTGTGTCGGGGAGGCGGATCAATCGGCCGAGCGACGACGTCGTTGGCGCGAGCGCCGTGGCCGTGCTCGACGACGAGATCGAACGTCGCGATCAACGGCTCACCAATCTCGCTCAAGCAGACGGACTCATCGGATCACTTGATGCTTCACTCGGCGATCTGACGGAGCTGATTCACGAGGCGAAGGGGATTGGGCTCTCGCAGATCGGTATCGGTTCCGACTCCGCGACGCGAAAGAACCAAGCGACCGTCGTTGATGCGATCTTGAAAGCCGCGACGGATGTTGCAAACCGTTCCCAGCGGGGAATTCATTACTTCGGTGGCAGCGCGCATGCCCGCACACCGATGGTCGCGCTGAACGGCGCACTAAGGTACATCGGTGAAGGCGACGGCATGAACGCGGACCTCGGCCTCGGTGACTCACTCAAGGTGACGATTTCGGGTGAGCAGGCATTCGGCGCGCTGTCCGCTCGCGTTCAAGGCTTCTCGGATCTCAATCCTTCGATGACGCTGTCGACTCGGCTCGTCGACCTCGCTGGTGCCCGCGGGCAGGGCGTCGCGGCTGGCTCGATCAACGTTCTCGTGAATGCCGTCCCGACCACGGTGGACCTCACCGATGCCGAGACAGTGGGCGACGTGATCACCCGGCTGGCGACGGCGATCCAAGCGCAGGATCCGGGTGCGACGGTGTCGATCGACCCAACCGACGGCGGACGCATCGCGATCACGCCAAGTGCGGGCGTGACGGTCGTAATCAGCGACCCCTCGGTCGCGGCTACTGCTGCTGATCTAGGGTTGGCTCAAACGTATCCGGGTGGCACTGCGACGAGTTCAGGCGACCTTGGGCCGCGCATCACGGAACTCACGCTTCTTGGCTCAATGCCCGGTCTCTCGGCACCACTGGGATCGCTGCGGATCCGTAACGCAAGCCAAGTGCGCGATGTCGATCTCTCCTCAGCCGCGACAGTGCAGGATTTGATGCGGATCTTTGATGAGCAGAATATTGGCGTGCGGCTTGAGATAGCTCCGGGCGGCGACCGGCTCGATGTCCACAACGAGCTCTCCGGCGCGGCCATGAGCATCGAGGAACTCGCCGGGGGTACCACCGCGACTGAGCTCGGCATTCGCTCCTTCCATGGCACCACGTTGCTCGCCGACTTCAACGAGGGTCGCGGCGTCGGCAACGTGAATGGCCAAATCGACCCGATCTCCGGACTCGTTGATCCGACGCTCAACACTGACTTCCGCGTCACGGTGAAGGACGGCCGCAGCTTCGATGTCGACATCGATGGGGCCATCACCGTGCAAGATGTACTCGACCGAATCAACACCGCCGCGAGCGTCGCAGGCCTGACGCCACTGGAGTTCACCGCTGGACTCGTGGCGAGCGGCAACGGGATCGCCCTCACCGACGCCACGGTCGGAGCTTCGACGAGTGTCGCGGATCTCAACAATTCGACGACCGCGACGGATCTCGGAATCCTCGGATCGACCAGCGGCGCAACGCTTGCCGGGACCGACCGCGCAACGGTTGCCGTCGACAGCTTGTTTAGTCACCTGATTGCGCTGCGCGACGCGCTGGCAGGCAACGATGAGCGTGGCATTCAGTTTGCCACTGCAAGCCTGGACGGTGATCTCAGTCTCGCGATTGAGGCGCGGGCAGACGTTGGAGTTCGAGCGCGGCGCGTGACCGACGCAACAACCCGCGAAGAAGACCTCAAAGTGCAAGACCAATCGCTTCGCTCACAGATTGAAGACGTCGACGTGACCGAAGCGGCAGTGCGTTTCCAAAATCTTCAACAGGCGTTGCAGGCGGGCTATCAGCTCACTTCACGCTCGCAAAGTCTCAGTCTTCTTGACTTCTTGCGTTGACTCTACAACGGGTCGGCGCAGACCCCGCGAAGGTCGCGGGCATCGCAACGGGTCCACGGGCGGCACGGACCCAGCGCGAGGACGGAGGTCCCCGGTCAGGATGACCGGAAGACCCAGAACGGTCGCTCCATCCAGGAGCAACCGGGGTTCGGTTCGCCGCATGAAACGGAGTTTCCTCGATGCAAGTTGAAACCACGCGATTCGGCCCGGTCGACATCGACGACGGCCGCATCCTCCAGTTCCCGGCCGGGTTGCTCGGGTTCTCGAGCTACAGGCGGTACGCGCTCCTGCAACCTGATGAGCAGGGGGTGTTTTTCTGGCTTCAATCCGTGGATGCGCCCGACCTCGCGTTCGTCGTGACGGATCCAGCGCTGTGGGTGACGGACTACCAAGCACAGATTCGCCGTGAGCAGATGGAGGAACTCGGGCTCGACGGTCTCGACGAGGCGCAGGTCCTCGTGATCGTGAACAAGCGTGATGGCGCGCTGACGGCCAACTTGCAGGGACCCGTGGTGGTGAATGCAAGCAACTGCAAAGCGATGCAACTCGTCCTCGCGGAGAAGCGATGGACGACGCGGCACGTCTTGATGGAGGTTCAGGAACCGGCGCGGGCGACGGCGTAGCGCGGCGGCGTGACGAAGTTTGGGGCGGTGAAGAGCGGAAAAGGGACGTTCGCCGAGGCCCACGGGTGAACGAAGAAACTGTCGGCGCCGCACAGGATGCGGCGCGCCGCGCACGAGGCAGCGCGGCGGATCCAAGGAAGGAGCCCGCAATGCTGGTGCTCTCCCGTCAACGGGACGAGACGATCATGATCGGAGACGACGTGGAACTCACCGTCGTCGACATTCGAGGCGACAAGGTCCGCATCGGGATCAAGGCGCCATCGAGTGTCGCCGTGCACCGAAAAGAGGTGTACGACGCGATCCGTAACGAGAATCAACAGGCCGCGGGTTTCCGCGGCGAAATCATCGCGTTTGGATCGCGCCGTAGCGTCGGTCCGCGCCCGACAGGTGGGACGGTCCTATCTGCGGCGGCACGCCTCGGCGTGCCGACTGGTGTCAGACTCGAAGGCCGGCGCGAGATCGCGTAATCGGCGACTGACTTCACTCTCCGCAGCAAGCAAGAGCAGTCAAGGAGGATTGCCATGGCTCGCATCAATACCAACGTTTCCTCGCTTATCTCGCAGAATAATCTCAGGCGGTCGAGCGACGATCTCGCCGTCCGACTCACACGGCTTTCAACCGGCCTCCGTATCAACCGTGGCGCGGATGATCCGGCTGGCCTCATCGTCTCCGAGCGCCTTCGATCGGAGATCCGCGGCATCGACGCGGCGATCGACAACTCGGAACGCGCCAGTTCAGTCATCGCGACCAGTGAGGGGTACCTCGCTGAAGTTGCCGATCTCTTGAACTCGGTCAAGAGTCTCGTCGTGAAAGCGGCGAACACTGGTGGCGCCAGCCAAGAAGAGATCGACGCGAATCAGCTTGAGATCGACTCGGCGATCGAATCGATCACGCGCATCTCGAACACTGCGAGCTTTGCCGGGCTCCAGCTCTTGAACGGATCGCTCAGCTATCTCACCTCGGGAGTGCAGCCCTCCGACATCACCGGACTCGACGTCCAAAGCGTTCAATTCGGTGCGGCGTCGAACGTGGCCGTGAGCGTCGAAGTTGTGAGTAGCGCGCAAGTCGGCTCGCTCTTCCTCTCTGGCAACCGGCCTGGCTTTACTGGCGTGCTGGAATCGGGCGTGACGCTCGAACTCGCAGGTAGGCTCGGTGTCCAGTCGTTGACGTTTGTGGCTGGCGCGCAACTGAGCGCAGTCGTCGCCGGCGTCAATCTGCTCAGCGACACCACAGGCGTGAGCGCGACACTCGTCGATCCGACCGACCAATCGTCGGGGCTCATCTTCACGTCGCGCACATTCGGCTCGGATGCATTCGTCAGCGTTCGCAAGCTCGGCCAGGGTGGCAACTTCTTTAGCACCTACGACCAGCAGGGCGGCAACTCCGTGCAGCGCGACGAAGGTCGCGATGTGACTGCGATCGTGAATGGCGCGGTAGCGACTGGTGACGGCCTCAAGGTTGGCCTCAATTCGCCGACGCTGGCGCTGTCGCTTGATCTGACGCAAGCGTTCGGCACGACGGTCAGCGGAACGCCGTCAACGTTCCGCATCACTGGCGGCGGCGCGACGTTCCAACTTGGACCAAACGTCACCGCTACCCAACAAACGGGTATCGGCATCAAGAGCATCGCCGCGAGCCGCATTGGCGGGACCGACCTCGGCGGCGTTCGTTACTACCTTGATAGCTTGAAGAGCGGTCAAACGAACTCGGTCGTGTCTGGCTCGACGAGCGCGGCGAGCGAAGTGCTCGAAACCGCGATCACTGAGGTATCGGTGATGCGCGGGCGACTCGGAGCGTTCGAGCGGAACACAGTGCAGACGAATGTGAACTCGCTTCAGATTGGCCGCGAGAACATCACGTCGAGTGAGTCGAAGATTCGCGACGCCGACTTCGCGGCCGAGACCGCGGCGTTGACGCGAGCCCAGATCCTGCAACAGGCCGGTACATCGGTGCTTGCCACCGCGAACAGCACTGCCCAGAGCATCCTCAGGCTGCTCCAGTAAACAGTCGGCGAGTCGCCACCCCTTGTTCTGATAAGCGACGAGTCGCGTCCATCGCACCCATCGAAGCCTTCTGGCGTCCCCGCCGGCGGGCTTCTTTTCGTTCTGTACGGCCTGAATGGGTGAGCGACGCTGAAGTACCCCGATCGCTTCTCCGATGACCTGCGCGTCGACCGCTTCGTCGCGATTCCAAGGACGGCATCGCGGGAGATCGGCAGTCGCGGTCGCAGGATGCGTACCGGCAGTGGGCAACCGAGCAGCGCGCGAATGGATTCGCCCGATGCTCTCGCTCGTCGCGCGTGGCGGCGGGCTTGCCGCTCGATCCCCGATTGGGGAGCGGTCGCAGGGGCCTATGGGGTCTCGGCTCGAACGAGCCGTAGGCAAGTTCACGGAGGACACCAGCAGTGAGTCGCATCAATTCGAACATCTCGTCTCTCATCGCTCAGCGCACGCTGGGCAACCAGAACAAGGGCTTGCAGACAAGTCTGCAGCGCCTCTCGACTGGTCTTCGCATCAATCGCGGTGCCGACGATCCGGCAGGCCTGATCGCCAGCGAGAATCTTCGCGCCGAGAAGACCGCCATTTCTGGCGCGATCTCGAACGCCCAGCGCGCTGACCAAGTTGTCAACGTCGCAGAAGGTGGTTTGCAGGAAGTGTCGAACCTGCTCGTCGAACTCCAAGGCCTCGTCGGCGCGACTGCGAACGAAGCTGGTGTTTCGGCCGAGGAACGCGACGCCAATCAGCTCCAGATTGACTCGATTCTCCAGACGATCGACCGTATCGCCAACTCCACGAGCTTCCAGGGTACGAAGCTGCTGAACGGCAACTTCGACTACACCACTTCTGGTGTCGCGTCGAGCGTTACGAACGTCAATATCAACACCGCGCGTCTTTCCGACAACGGGTCTGCTCGCGCCGTCACCGTCACGGTGCTCACCTCCGCTCGCACGGCCGGTGTGTTCCTTTCAACAGGAGCGACGTTCGGCAACGGTGGTAGCGGTGAGGTGACGTTCGAGATCACGGGCACCAAGGGCGTGCAGCAGTTCACGTTCGCCTCGGGCACGAGTCAGGCGAACATCGTCAGCGCCATCAACAGCTTCCGCGACGCTCTCGGCGTGTCAGCCGCTCAAGATGCAACAGCGTCCGCTCGGGTTGCGATCAGCTCGTCGGGCTACGGCGGCGACGCCTTCGTTCGTGTGAAGGAACTGTCGAACCAGAACGGCGCGACCGACTTCGTCTTCGCGAGCGCTGCCGCAGTGACCGCGACCAGCGACCTGAAGCGGACCGGTCGCAACGCCACCGTGCTCATCAACGGCACCCAGGCGACTGCGAACGGACTCACCGCCAAGGTGTCGACTGACGGTTTCGACGTCAGCGTGTCTCTTGACGGTACGAGCGCGTTGAACAAGACCGGCGCAGCTTCGACGTTCTTCATCACCGGCGGCGGTGCCGACTTCAATCTCGCTCCGAAGGTGAGTCTGGCGAGCAAGGTCTCGCTCGGTATCGAGACAGTCACGACCGGCAACCTCGGCAACGGCGTGGACGGATTCCTCTCCGCGCTGAAGTCAGGCGGCGCCGCGAACGTGACGAACGGCGACCTCTCGCAGGCGCAAACCGTCATCGAGAACGCGGTGAAGCAAGTGTCGAGTATTCGTGGTCGGCTCGGTGCGTTCCAGAAGAACGTCGTCGGTGCCACGATCTCGAGCCTCGGCGTTGCTCTTGAGAATACGACCGCGGCTGAAAGCTCGATTCGCGATACCGATTTCGCGAACGAGACCGCGAACCTCACCCGTGCCCAGATCTTGTCGCAGGCCGCAACGCAGTCGTTGTCGCTCGCGAACAGTTCACCGCAGGCCGTCCTTTCGCTGCTCCGAGGCTAAGAGCCCTCGGCGCCAGCGACGTAGGACGGGGCGGAGGCACCCAAGGGGAAGATGTTTGAGATGCACTCGCGGCGGGCCGAAAGGCCCGCCGCTTTTTCGTTGCGAGTACTTTTGGCGCGTCGAGAAGCCTGAGTCGCGGGCAACGCTCGATGACGCGATGCGCTAGTGTTGCTGCGCGGGCTCGACGTGAATCAAGACGTCGGCGATGCGCGGTTGCGCGGCTCGGATGCGGTCCTTGACACGATGCGCGAGCGTGTGGCTCTCTTGGACAGTCATGGCCGGGTCGACATGGACGTGGAGATCCACCCAGAGATCGGTTCCGATCTTTCGGACGCGACACTTGTGGGCATCGAGTACTCCAGGCTCCTCTGCGGCGGTCTTCTCCACGAGTCGTTCGATCGCACCCGATGGCGCGGCGTCGAGCAGCTCCCGAAGCGCTGGTCGCGCGAGCCGTCCAGCGTTGACGACAATCACGATCGCCGCGAGGACTGCGGCGATGTCGTCGCTCCGTTCCCATCCCGGTCCACCGAGGAGCGCCACAGTGATTCCGATGAAGGCAACAACCGACGTGATCGCGTCGGCGCGATGATGGAGCGCGTCGGCGGCGACCGCGATGCTGCCGGAGCGCATCGCAGCCCGCGCGACGACGCGGGCCATGAGCTCCTTGATGACAACGACGACGACAAGAACAACAAGTGTGAAGGGCGCCGGCGCGTGATGCGGTGTGATGATCTGGTGGATAGCCTCGACGGTGATGAGAACCGCTGCGCCGATGAGGAGTGCAGCGACAACGAGCGCTGTTAAGGGTTCGAATTTGCCGTGGCCGTAAGGGTGATCTTGATCGGGCGGCCGTTCCGCGAGGCGCAGTCCGAGCCACGTCACGAGTGAACCGACGACATCCGCAGCTGACTCGATGGCATCGGCGACCAGGGCGGCAGAGTGGCCGAGGATTCCCGCTGCGCCCTTGACGAGTACAAGAACAGCGTTGAGCACGACGCCCTTGAGCACTAGTCTCGTGCCATCGGATGAGCGAGCTGGCGTCACGGCAACATTGTCGCAGCGAGCTTCAAGAAAGACGAACACCAAAGAAAGCCGCCCGCGATCGAGTCGCGGGCGGCTGAGTTCGTGAATCGAGTTGCTGACGGAGCGATTATGCAGTCATCGTCACGAGCTCATCGAAGGTCGTGGGGTCTTCGATCGCGATCTGCGAGAGCATCTTCCGATTGAGCAGCACACCCTTCAACTGAAGGTTGTGGATGAAGAGGCTGTAGCGCGTACCACGCATGCGACACGCTGCGGTGATGCGCGTAATCCACAGTGCGCGGTAGTCGCGCTTGCGGGCGCGGCGATCGCGCCACGAGTATCGACCGGCGCGCCAGAGGGCGATCTTCGCCTGATACTTGTGACGGTGCTTTGTGCCGTAGTAGCCACGAGCTTCACGAAGAAGCTTGCGGCGGGCTTTCGTTCGGGCAGCGCCCTTACGTGCGCGGGGCATGGGTCAAACCTCAAAGACGATTCCGATATGCATCTCGGAGTCGAGGGCAGCCGGCGGAGGCGAACGCGTGTTCGCGCTTGAAGGTCCCGACGACCAAAAGTGATTCGGATTAGTCTTGCTTGGTGGCTGGTTTACTGGTCGGCTTGCCGGACTTCCCGGTCGCTGGCCCAAGAGTTGGCCCAAGTGTTGGGGCAAAGGTTGGGGCAAGTGTTGGGGCAAGAGTTGGGGCAGGCTTGGCGCTTGGCACTGACGCGGGCTTGCTCGTCGCCGCAGGCTTCGCCTTGGACTTCGTGGCGGTTGCCGCCGGCGTACCTTCAGCAGCGGCCTGCTCGCGCTCACGGCGCAATTCGTCGGCCTCGTGCTGGTCTTCGCTGCGTAGTGGTCGGAAGAGCATCTTGCTGAGCGCCCGCAGGTTGCCGGAGCGGGCGTAGCGATTCTTCCGATAGCTCTGAACTGCGGTGCCCGTCTTATTGCTCTTCAAGTGGCGACTGTTGGGGGCGCGGAAGCGGACCTTCCCGGTCTTCGAGATCTTGATCCGCTTCTGCAGACCTTTGTGGCTTTTGTTCTTCGGCATGATGAGCTCCAAAATTCCAGTCCAGTCCCTAAGTCCGGTCCTTAGGCTGACCGGTGAGGACGACCGCCGCGCTCCGGGCACCGGAGCGACTTTGGCGAGAATCGCGAAAGCTACCTGAACCTGCCCCTCAGGGCAAGCGCGTCGACGGGCTTGGCCGGGCCTTCACGGTCGACACGCGGTGCCGATCACTGGAGCAGGAAGACGTCCATCTTCATGCCTGTTCCCGAGCCCTTGGCGATGCCCGGACGCCGCTGAAGCGACGTCAGTTGATCGCCAAAGGGGAGCCAGATGTTGTCCGCCATCCGGCTTGCGGGGTCCCCGAGGTAGGGCGAGGTCTGGAACCCGACGGAGCCGTCGGTGAAGAGCAAGTTCTGGCCGTGGCCGCCGTGACTAGCGCTATTCAGTGCCACGCTCGCGACCGTGACACCGTTCCGTTCGAGGTCAACGAGCGGATTACGGTCGGCGACCATAGCGATGCGTGATCCGCCGCCCCGGAGTTGATTCCAGAGCGGTGCCCGCTCCGCCTCCGAACTCGCCGGTGCCTGCGAGGCATAGGTGCCGTTTGGATCGGCGTCTCCCGGACAGCACATGCAACCGGCCGTGCAGTAGTGAGTCGTGGCGAGTACGCGAAGGTTGTCGGCATTCCGGTAGCCCGTCCAACTCGCGAGTTCTGGGAGGAAACCCGCTCGCATCGGCATCGACTCGAAGTCCTGAGCATAGAGGTCGAGCCCGGCGGCGACCAACCGCAAGTTGTTCGCGCAGTTCGTCTCGAGCGAACGGCCCCGCGACCAGTTCATGATGGGGACGATGACGGTTGTCGCGAGAATTGCGACGCAAGCGACCGCAATGAGATCGGAAGAGCGAAAACTCCGCTTCCGGCTGGCGGCGTCGACGGGCTGAGGGTCGAGTCGCATTCGGGCCGCGCGTTCGTCGTCGGCGCGAGCAATGCGCGCCATCGTCACTGCGATGAGCGTTTCCGTGTCGTCACTCGTCATCGCCGAAACAGCGGTCGTCGGGTACGCGTCGAGAATCGCGAACTGCGCCAAGAGCCGCTGGGCCCGCGCCATGTCGTCAGTGGAGAGGCTGGTGGCGAACGAGTCTGAACTCCCGTCGAGACGGCTCAGGTCGAAGCCCGCCTCAACGAGGCGATCCAGCATCGCGGCGTCGGCGGGGGAGAGCGTGAGTCGCTCGCTGCCCGGGCCAGAAGGAGAGTCGTTGTGAGTGTCGTCGTGGCGCATGATGGGAGGGGTCAGAAGGGGTCAAGGGGCGGGTTCAATTGGAGCCAGAGCTGGTTTGTCAATGGTCGGACCCACTGCCGTCACCAGCCCCGTCGCGCGAGCTTTTCCAAGTGACGGAGAAGTGAGCGACGGCGGCGTGGAGCCGGCTCTTCACCGTCCCCAGCGGAATCGAGAGACAGTCGGCGATCTGCTGGTAGCTCATGCGTTGAAAGTAGGCGAGCAGCAGAATCTCGCGGTAGTGAACGGGCATCTCATCGACGACGCGCTTCACGGCGGCCTGTGTCTCACCCGCCATGACGGGCACATCGGGTGATGGGGCGTCAAGCTCAAGCATGTCGATGAGCGACGCGTCGCCCTGTCCGACCGGCGCCGAGAGACTGGTCATCGCGCGACGTTTCTGTCGGCGATGGGAGTCGCGAGCCTTGTTCGCGGCGATGGCGTACAGCCACGGACGGAATCGGCGGGAAGCGTCGAAGGTGTCCGCCGCCAAGTGCACCTGTAGGAACGTTTCTTGGAACACGTCGTCCGCGGCGGATTTCGAACCGAGGAACCGAAAGAGGAACCGCAACAGGTCTTCGCGGTGGCGTTCCAGAATCGTCCGAAACGCCTCGCGGTCACCGCCGCGACTGGCCACCAGAAGCTCCTCGTCGGTTTGCCCGGCGGAAGTGGTGCCGCCACGCGAGGGAACCCCACGTGCTGGAAGCCCATGTGCTGGAAAATCGGGTTGGGACGCGTCGTGACCGGACATAAGGCGGCTGTCCGAGCTGTCGGCACGATTCCCGGACGAGCCGAGCATACCCAAGGCGTCTTGGCGCGTCTGGCCGGTGCTCGGCAGGGCGCCTACCGCGAGCGGCCGCCTTGCCGCGCCCGCGGGTACCCACGCTGAAGCCAATCCCGCGAATGAGAGAACGAGCGCCACGCGGCGAGTACGGGGTCGAACGCGATGAGTTCGGCGCGATCGTGCGAGTTTCTCTCGCTCGAACTGCTAATCGTTAGAATCCGCACCCTCGTTCCCCGTGTTCACGGTCCGGTACCTCCTCCCGCCGAGCTCGCCTCTATGCCTGTTCCGATCAGTCAGATGTGGACCGTCGCGACCTACGTCCTGAAGCAGAAGCTTCGGGGCAACAAGCGATACCCCTTGGTCCTCATGCTGGAACCATTGTTCCGATGCAATCTTGCCTGCGCAGGCTGCGGCAAGATCCAGTACCCGCCGCACATTCTCAAGCGGCAGCTCACCCCGCAGCAGTGCTTCAAGGCCGTCGAGGAATGCGGGGCACCGATGGTGTCGATCCCCGGCGGCGAACCGCTGCTCCACCCTGACATCAAGGAGATCGTCGAGGGGTTGGTCGCACGCAAGAAATACATTTACCTCTGCACCAATGCGCTACTCCTCAAGGACAAGCTTGAGGCCGGATGGTTCAAGCCGAGCAAGTACCTGACATTCTCGGTCCACATGGATGGCCAAGAGGAGAACCACGACTTCGCCGTGTGTCGCGAAGGCACGTACGACAAAGCAGTTGCGGGCATCCGACTCGCCGTCGAGATGGGCTTCCGGGTCACGACGAACACGACGCTCTTTGAAGGTGCCGACCCGAACTCGGTGCGGGCGTTCTTCGACGAGATGATGACTCTCGGCGTCGAAGGCATGATGATTTCGCCCGGCTACGCCTACGACAAGGCGCCGGATCAGAGTGGCTTCCTCAAGCGCCAAGAGACGAACCAGCTCTTCGAGATGATTCTGTCGAACCGTAAGGACGGCGCGAAGCAGTGGCGATTCAACCAGTCGCCGCTCTTCCTTGAGTTCCTGATGGGTAAGCGCGAGTACGAGTGCACGCCGTGGGGTATGCCGACCTACAACATCTTCGGCTGGCAGAAGCCCTGTTACCTCTTGCAAGAGGGCTACCTCGACACGTTCGACGAACTCATTTCGACGACCAAATGGGACAACTACGGTCGTGCGAGTGGCAATCCGAAGTGCGCGAACTGTATGGTTCACTCGGGCTATGAAGCGAGCGCGGTGAACCACACGTTCGCCAGCGCCGGCGGCATTTTCGCGACGGTGAAGGCGATGCTGTTCAACACCTACGCGAATCCTGGCGCGAAGCGTCGTCTCGACGAAGAGAAGTTAGTTCCGCACGGCCCCGTTGCGCACCTCGTGCAGCTCGGTATCGCGGCGGATGTCGCTGAGCGCGACGGAAAACGCCACGTTCGGTTAGTCGAACAAACGGCGGCGTAGGACAAACTCAAGGCGATGTCGGAACAATGTCTGTCGCGATCAGTGCGACGTGTGCGCCGCCCAGCATCGCACGCTTCTTCTCGTCCGCGAGTCTTCCGATGTTCGCCATGGAAGACGTAGTCGGTCGCCGCTGGCGCGTGACTCGCACAGGCAGGCGGGACGGCGAGCGCAAGCATCGCGACGCCGATGAGGCAGCGAAGTGTGTGCGTGAGCCCGTGGACAACCTGCCGCTTTCCGCCGGCGCCGCCCGTGACCGGCGATCGTTCCGCGATGCCTCTCCGTTCCGGCACTATCGGCTATTCCCGCTTCCTCGTGACTGGCGACGCTCCGAACTCGCCCGACGATGCGTTCTTCGCACGACTCCGCGACCACGTGCTCGCGCCGCGGGCTCGCAACGATGCCGCTGAGATTGCGAGCGGCTTCTGCACCGGCCGACATGTGTTCGACGGCGAGTTCACCTACGAGACGTGCGGCTTCGGCGCGTCGCTACTCGCGGCAATGCGCATCGACACCGCGCAAGTGCCGAGCGAGATCAAGCACGCCTACCGCGCGATGGCCGAAGACGCACGGCGCGGGAAAGAAGGTGACGGCATTCAAGCGCTGTCGCGCAGCGCAAAGCGCGAGGCGAAGGACGAGGCCGAGGAGCGCTGCAAGAAAGACCTCATCGAAGGCAAGTATCGCCGCGTCGCAATGCAGTCGTTCTTGTGGGACTTGCCGAGCGGGCTGTTGCTTGCAGGCATCACCAGCGACAAACAGGTGCAGGAATTGAAGTCGCTGCTCGACGCTGCTTGCGGCGTGCGACTTGAGCGCCGGAGCGCTGGAACAATCGCGCTCGATCTGCTTGCCGCCCGCGGCAAGACCGCGGCGCTTGACGACGCGCTTCCCGACGCGCTCGTCGCCCGCCCTGAGGGTCCAGAGCCCGACGATCGCGACGACGCGGGTGCCGCCACACACTTTCGCGCGCAGGGGCGTCCTGACGTGCCGTGGGCGCAGGCAGCGGGGGAACCGAACGACTTCCTCGGCAACCTGTTTCTTCTCTGGCTGTGGTGGCACGTCGACGAGCACGAAGGTGTGATCGAAACGGGTGGCCCGACGGTGGCACTCGTCATCGAGCGCGTCCTTGAGATGGAGTGTGCGTGGGGGGTGACCGGGGCACAGAGTCTGCGTGGCGACGCGCCGACGAAACTCGCGGAAGCCGCGAAGGCGCTGCAATCGGGCAAGTGGCCGCGCAAGTTTGGGCTGCTGGTGGCAGCGCACGGGCAGGAGTACCGCTGCTCGCTGCACGGCGATCGCTTCGCTGTGAGCGGCTTGGCAGTGCCGAAAGATGACGACGAGAAGGCGCTTTCGCCGCGGCAGACGCTCGAGCTCCGCGTCGATCATGTCCTCACCTTTGACCGCATTCTGACCGCGCTCTTTGACGCGTTCCTCAAGGACCGGTTCGGACCATCGTGGGAGACTCGCGCCGGGCAACTGCGGTCGTGGATCGCGGCGATGGGAAAGCCGCGGCGTTCCGCGCCGACTGCGCGGGTGTTCATCGAGCCTAAACCCGATGAGGTGGCAGCAGGGGCGTGACGCGCGAGTGAGTGCATCGCCCGGCAATTGAAGCGCGCCCAGCTCGCGATGGTTAGACTCACGACATGGACGTTCGCAGACTCGTCCTCCGGCTCTCGCTGACGTGCTTGGGACTCACGGCGCTCAGCGCCATCACCCTCGTCTTCTTTCCGCTGACTGGCATCGCCGGGCGGTTCACGCTCTCGGGGGCGGTCGCCGCGATCTTGGGTGTCGTCTGCTTGCCGTTTGTGCGCTGGGCCACGCGCGATGACGCCCGCTGGGGTGGACTCGCGGGCATCGTTTTCATGTGCGCCGAGTTCGCGCTCATGCTGATTCTGGTGTGGGGTTCGCTCCTCGTTTCGGGAGCGAGCGGTGACGAGATCGCGGGAACGATGCTCGATCTCCTACTTGTTGCGCCGACCTGCATCGCCGGGGCCCGAACACTGGGTGGGCGTTCGCACGTCGCAGGAGTGTGCGCACTGACCTGCGGCCTCGGTGCACTCATATTTTTCTTGGCCGATACTTGGATGTACGGTGGATTCTTCAGCGGTTTCATCTTCGGTGCCGGAACGGTGACGCTTGGGGTGTCGCTGCGCTGGTACGGCCTAACACTGTTGATCACCGGCAGCGCGGCAGCGCTCGGCCTCGTGCCATCGCGATCGAGTTGGACGCGCTGGCCGCTCATCGCGGTTCTCTTAGCGATTGTCGCGGGCGGCGTGAGTGCAACGATCATTTCGCGCGACATTCAGCTTCTCGTGAAGGGCCCGTTTTCTAGCGATATTGTTGCCCTCTCGAAAACCGCCACCACGTGTGTCCTCGCCGCGTTCGCCATCGGTGGGGCAAACCTGTTGCTGCTGCCGAAGCTCGACGCTCGCGGCCGCCTCGCGCAACTCGCTGGAGTCGGCTTCGTCGCTTTGTCCGCGTCGCTTGCGATCGTTTGGATGTGGACCGAAGACGATCAGTGGGGCGCGGCATTCGGCGCGTCGTGCATCGCGCTCGTCTGTGGCGTGGTCGGCGTCGCGATCATCGCGCGGTTCACGCGCCAGCCGGTCTTAGTGAGCGACAAGGCGATCCTCTCGAAACTCGAACTCGTTTGCCCGCGCTGCCAATCGCGCGGAATGGTCCCGCTCGGCGCGTCGTCATGCGCGTCGTGTGGACTTCGATTTCGTATCGATGTTGAAGAGCCGCGCTGTGCTGGGTGCGGCTACCTGCTCGTCGGCGCGCGGAGCGACCGCTGTCCCGAGTGTGGACTCGCCGTAGCGTCGCCGATCGCGGCACCTGCCGCTGTCTGAAATCGCAACGCCCGGTTTCGGAAGTACGCCCGGTTTCGGAAGTACGCTGCTCCCCGGAGGACCCCAAAGATGTCGAAGATTTCGATCATTCGCTCATTCTCGATTGCCGTTACGTTCTCACTCGCGATCCCGCTGACAGGATGCCTCGCCCTCGACGGCAAGGCTGAGCGCCATCTGGTGACGACGGTGCCGGTGCCTACCACGCTCGAGGTCGAGAGCACGTTTCTCGACGTCGATGTGACACTGGCGACGACGAACGAAGTCGGCATCAAGGCCGACGTCGTCCTCGAGACCTCGGGCGGCAATGCGACGGCCGAACGCGAGATCGAGCACGTGATGGTGAGCGTCGTGCGCGACGGCGACCGTCTCATCATTCGGCAGGGTGATCCCGCGAAACCGTGGCGCTTCAGCGGCAGCTCTTCGGGCAGCGGCCGAATCGCGATCACGGTGCCCGCGAACGTGCAGCTCACGTTCCAGACGGCGTCCGGTGACGTGCGACTTGCGGGTGACTTTGGTCCTGTCGCGTGCAAGCTCGCCACAGCATCGGGAGACATGACACTCACAGATCTCGGCGTGTCGACACTCGCGGTCGGTACGGCGAGTGGCGACGGACGCATCGCCGTGCTTCGTTCCCTCGATCGCTTCTCATGGCGCGCTGCGTCGGGCGATCTTCAGTTCACTGGCGGTGCCGAGACCGTGTCGGCCGCGTCTGCCAGCGGAAATGTTGTGATCGACGGCATTGGTGGCGCTGCCACGGTGGGTACCGCGTCGGGCGATGTGCGCCTCGGGGTGATTGCGGGCCCGGCGCTTGGTGCCTCAACGCCGATCAAGATTGCGACAGCCTCTGGCGACGTCAGTGTCACGCTGCCCGCGAGCGCTCAGCCGATCGGAACCATCACTACGGTGAGCGGCCGCATTTCGGCCGACCAGCCTGTGCAGTCGGTTGCCCGCCCAGGCTCGAACGTCGCGACCTTCAGCGGCAACGGTGTGCCGTTGAACATTGAGACCGCATCGGGCGATATCGCAATTAAGCAGGCGAAGTGATCGACGCGTCGGCGTCGCGCACCGCGCTACAGAAGGCGGTAATCAACTCCGGGTCCTTGACTCCGCGGATTCGCTCAACGCCGCTTGAGACGTCGACGCCGAACGTTCGAACCGCGCGAAGTGCTGTAGCAACGTTCGTTGGCGTGAGCCCGCCAGCGAGGAGCACTGGCTTCGTCACGCCGCGTATGAGCGCGGCCAGCGCCGCGTGTTCGAATCCGGCGCCGCCGCCGCCACTGGAGCCGTCAACGAGCAACCACGCGGCATGGGTGCACGCGTCCCACGCGCGGAGCGCTACGGCGTCGAACGCGAATCCCTTGATCGAAGGGACGCGAGCCGACGCGAGAACCGCGCACGATTCGCGGCCGTGACACTGGACGCGATCGAAACCGTGGAGGTCCGCGAGATCGGCAGCGCTTGGGTCGACGACGAGCGCAACCGTTTCGAGCCCGCGAGCGTGCGCGAGCGCCGCGAGCTCGATGGCGCGATCGCGCGTCAGCGCTCGCACGCTGCTTGGCCACAGCACGAATCCCACGAGATCGGCACCAGCCTCTGCCGTAGCGAGGACGTGTTCCTCGTGTGTCAACCCACAGATCTTGATAATGGTTCGCGGTCGTGCCGTCACGTCGGAGCGCCTGCGCACTCAGCGCTCAGCGCCGCCGCAAGCGCTCGCTGGCCAGGTTCGTCGAGCCGCTCTTCCAGCCCGTCTAAGAGCGGCTTCGCCTCGGCAGGACGAGACAGTCGGCGAACCAAAACGAGCGCGAGGAGAAGCTGGACATCGTCAGTGCGACGCTCCGTGCGATATGCCGTTATGTAGTTGCGATATCCGATGGCAGCGATCGCCGCATCGCCTTCCGCGAGCGCGCGATTCGCGAGATCGAGTTGCGCGTCAGCACCAAGCGCCGCCTGCGGCACAATCGCGAGGAGTTCGCGGTAGCTCGCTAGCGCGCGGACTGAGTCGCGGGCACTAAGCCGCGCGAGTATGAGCGAGCGCAGTTCTGCTTGACGCAACTCACTCGCATCGAGCCCGCCGCCCTTTGCGATCGTGCCCACTGCCTTGCCGGACATCCACGGCGTCACGTCGGCGCCGCGGAGCGCTGCTCGAAGTTGTCGCCGCCGCATGAACTGCGTCGTGACGTAGAGCAAATCCCACTCACCGCGCGGAACGACCTTGAGCTTCAACAAGATGACGCCGGCAACCAAGCCGAACGCGGCGCCGCCGAGATGTGCCATCGATGCGATGCCGCTTCTGCCCAGTCCGCCCCATTCGAAGCCTTGGCGGAGAAGGTCGATGATCACATAGATCGCGACGAGCCACATGCTCGGCATCATGTAGGTGCCGATGCCGAGGAAGATGTAGAACACCTGAGTCTGGCTGCGCGGGAAAAACGCGACGAAGAGCCCGAGGACACCGAACACCGCGCCGCTCGCACCGATCGAGGGTGCGCTCGATGCGGCCGACTGCGCGAGCCCCGACGCCGCGCCAGCCGCGAGGTACAGCAAGAGGAAACGCCAGAATCCGAGATGGCTCTCGACCGGCTTGCCGAACACCCAGAGGAAAAGCATGTTCATTCCGATGTGGCCGATGCCATTCGGGTCGTGCACGAACATGGAGGTGAAGAGCTGCCACCAGCGGAAGTCGCGCGGATTCAGCCAGAAGTGCTGCACGAACGCGTCAATCGGGCCGGTGCCGGTCGCCAGGTCCTCCCAGCGGACTCCCGCACCGGTGCGCATCGCCACGTACATCGCGAGGTTCGCGAGTATCAGCAGCACCGTCGCGATGGCGGGGCGGCGGCCGTCGTGGTCGGTGCCGATCGGAAAGAACATTGGGCGGGCAGTGTAGAGGCGAAGGCCCCAGAACTCATGTCAGTCTTGCGGACCTACTCAGCGACCCATCCGTTGAATACCAAACCGGCGACCTTTACCATGCGGAATTCTTTCCGCAGGTTCGTCGCTCCGCGAGGCATCCGCCGACGCGTTCGCTCCGAACACTGTCGATCCCACGCAGCTGAGGAGCCTTCGATCTATGACCGCGACCGTTGAGAAACCCGCCGCCGACGCACCGTCCGCCAAACCCACGTGGGACAAGGGGCTGGCGAACACGATCGCGGCCGAGACGCAGATGTCGTTCATCGACGGCGGCAAGGGAGTTCTCGAGTACGTCGGCATCGACATCGACAGCCTCGCGCGGAACTCGACCTACGAAGAGACGGTCTTCCTGCTGTGGAACCTTCGGCTTCCGACGAAAGCTGAACTCGCGGCGTTCGAGCAATCGCTCCGCGACGAGTATGCCCTGCCCGAAGAGATCTACGCCATCATCTCGGCGCTGCCGAAGACGGCGACGCCAATGCACGCGCTTCGCACGATGGTCTCGGCGCTCGGCACGATTGATCGCGATGCAGACGACGATTCGCTCGCCGCCAACCGGCGCAAGGCACTGAAGCTCGTCGCGAAAACGCCAGCGCTGATCGCGAACTTCGACCGTCATCGCAAGGGCATGCCGTTCGTCAAGCCGGATGCGAAACAGAACATCGCAGGCAGTTTTCTCACGATGCTCACTGGCCACGCGCCGACCGACGCCATGCGCCGCGCACTCGACGTGTGTCTAATTCTGCACGCGGATCACGGCCTCAATGCGTCTACGTTCGCCGCTCGCGTGACGATTGCAACGCTCTCCGACATGTATTCGGCGATGACGACCGCGATCGGCACACTGAAGGGGCCGCTGCACGGCGGCGCGAACGAAGAAGTAATGCTGATGTTGAACGAGATCGGCACGCTTGACCGCGTCGAGGCATTCATCAAGGACAAGCTCGCCAAGAAGAGCTTGATCATGGGCTTCGGCCATCGCGTCTACAAGGCCTACGACCCGCGGGCGACGTATCTCAAGACGTTTGCAAAACAGGTCGCGACTGACACGGGCAACGAGAAGCTGTACGAGATGTCGCAGAAGATCGAGGACATCATGGCGGCGGAAGTCGCAGCGAAGGGGATCTACCCGAACGTCGATTTCTACTCGGCGACGACGTACCACTCGCTCGGGCTGGAACTCGATCTCTTCACCCCGATGTTCGCGATGAGTCGCATCGCTGGCTGGAGTGGCCACTGCATCGAGCAGCTCTCAGACAATCGACTGATTCGACCGGCGGCGCTGTATGTGGGGCCGCACGGCGTCAAATACGGGGCGATCACTGATCGCTAGTGTCCGGTTTGCCGGGACTGAGTAGAGATAAGTGGGGAGGTATCCGATACTTCACCTGCGTCCGCGGTGGCGTGCGCTGGTACGGTTTCGCTTTCGCACCCAACCCCTCTCCCGGAGTCGAACAGTGCTGACCGCTCTCGCTGCTCTCGCTGCCGTCCTCTCAGTTTCTGCCGCCAACGATCTTGGCCTGACGGCATTCCCGCCAGCGATTCAGATCGTGCCGAGCGCTTCGATGTCCGGGGGCGATCCGCCGGTTGCGAAGCCGCCTGCGATCAGCCCCGACAAGAAGCCGGACAACAAGCCTGCAGCGAAGCCTGCGGAGCCGAAGCCAGCGGACCTCGCCGTCGGCAAGCCCGCGATTCCGTTCGAGGCGAAGCTCATGAACGGCAAGACCGTGAAGTTCCCCTACGACTTCAAGGGCAAGGTCGTCCTTCTCGACTTCTGGGCAACTTGGTGCGGTCCCTGCATGCAAGAGATGCCCAACGTCGCCGCCGCATACACCAAGTTCCACAGTCGCGGCTTCGAAGTCCTTGGCGTGACGCTCGATCAGGCGAAGGCGAAGGACAAGATCCAAAAGGCCGAAAAGGATAAGGGCATGAAGTGGCCGCAGGTCTACGACGGCGGATACTGGAAAGCAGCGGTCGCCGTGAAGTACGGCGTGACCTCGATTCCGCGCGCGTTCCTCGTCGACGGCGATACAGGCAACATCATCGCGATGGGCAGCGAAACCCGCGGCGCGGCGCTGGAGCGCGCTATTGAAGCCGCGCTTGCGACGCACAAGAGCGACGACCGCAAGAAGGATGACAAGAAGCGCGATTCGAAGGACAAGAAGCCTGACTCGAAGAATTAGTAGCTCGGTACCGACGAGCCTAAGTGCTGGGGGACTCAAGTAGCGATGCCGGGGCGTGTCGATGCCGCCGCCGCTCGAACCTATTCCCAAACCAATTCACAGTCGATCGCGACCCTCGATGGGTCGCTGCGCGCCTACCGAGGAAGTTGGGCGAAGTCCCGATTCGATCGCGCCCGTCGCGCCGTGCGCACCGTAGTCTCCATCGTCCTAGGGATGCCAGCGAACTTGGGTGCGAAGCGTGTTACACGCCGAGAGCAACCTCACGTGTCGCTGGAAGGGACAAAAAAGGGACTGAAGACATGACGCCGGTTACACACACACACACACGAAATTCACACATTGGTGCGGGCGGTTGATCGCCAGCGGTGCCATCGTCGGTGTTTCTGGCCTCGGTGCCTCTACCGCCAATGCCATTTGCTCCCCGCCCTCAGCCTGGCCTGACCCTTCGACTATCCGCTGGCGCGTCATCGAGCTCGGACAAATGCCGAGTTGCACGGGTGATTATCGAGCCTCGTTCTTTCCGCGCGGCTTGAACGACGCCGGAACCGTCGTCGGATATGCGGAAGACTTCGGCGGATGTAGCGAGGACGCGTGGGTCTGGAGTCTCTGCGGCGAGTTTGGTCTCCCGGTCGCATCGGTGATGAGCCTCTCGGACATGGTTCCGACGTCCTATCGCACCGACGCGAACGACATCAACAACGCGGGCGTGGTCGCGGGATCCGCGGTGAACCCTCGGTCGGGGGCGCGGCCGTTCGTGCGGGACCTTGGCTCGTACGTTCCGCCGCCTGGCTCCGGGCTTGCTCCAACGTTTGAGATCGGTGCCATCGAAGACGGAATCGGCGACGCGTTCGATGTCAACGATGATTCTCCGTCGCGCATCGTCGGCACGATGTTTCAGCCCTCCGACGGCTCGCCGTACGCGTTTTCGCATGAGCTCGGTACCTCTCCAACGGCGTTCGTCGAGCTCGATCCGTTTGCGTCGCAAACGTTTTCGTCGGCGCGCGGAGCAGCGGTCTCTACGACGTCGGGCGAATCACTGATCGCGGGAACGTCGTGGCAGCTGCCAGCGGGATTCCCGCTCTACGCATGCGACGATTTCCTAGCGTGGAATGCAATTCGCTGGACGCTCATCGAGCCTCCGCCAACACCGCCCCTCGCGCTCTACAACCGTGACGGTACCCGCGAGGATTTCCTTATAGCTCGGGATCGCCAAACGATTTGCTCTGGCAAGCTGAAGCGCGAGCGGTGAACGCGAATGGGATGACCGCCGGCCACTATTCAGATCCTGACCTCGACTGCACGCGGCGAGCGGTGTTCTGGGAGTCGAGCGGCATCGCGCGCGATCTCGGCGGGCTCACGCCACTCGATCCGACAACTGAGACAACAAGCAACGCAATGACCGATGCCGATGCCTCGGGAGGCGTTGTTGTCGTCGGCCAAGACACCGCGACCAATCGCGGCATCGTCTGGTGGCGTTCGAGTTCGACATCAGCGTTCCAAGCGATTCGTGAATCGGACCTCGATGCTCATCCGTGCGTCTGGCAGTTCGAAGACTTTCGCGACATCAACGAAAAAGGATGGATCGTTGCGACCGGTCGCCACACCACGAGCGGCGTTTTCAACGAAAATCGGAGAGCCCTTCTACTTGTTCCTGACATGTGTGTGGCGGACCTCGACTCCGATGGCCAGGTGAATGCATCCGACCTCGGCATCCTGCTCGGCGACTGGGGCGCGTGCCCGACACCGACGTCATCCAGCCCATATTGCATCTCTGATCTCGACTGTTCCGGTACCGTGAACGCTAGCGATCTTGGGATCCTGCTCGGCGCGTGGGACGCGGAGTGCGTGCTGTGCTCCGAGGGGTTCGCAATGATGAGCGCGTCCGAGATGTCGTCCGCGGTCGGAGGGCCACAGCCACTCAGCGCGGTCATGCAGGCGATCACGATGTTTGGGTTCGACGATCTCGACGAATTCGCGATCTGGTTCACCGCACTGTCGGCGAATGACCAATTGTCGGTGGCGCAAGCCATCGCGACGGCTATCTCGAACGGCGGTGGGTCATGACTGTCGCGACAATGAACTGGAGTCGACGACTGTTAGGTTCCCTTCCCGCTGCGGCGACGCTCGTCGGAGCAGTAATCAGCGCGGCGATTACCACCAATTCCTTCGCGAGTGTCGTTTACTTTCAGAACGATTATGCCGGTTGGAGCGCGAGCGCCAGCTCGTACGCGACCTGTAGCTTCGCTGAGTTTCCGCAGAACACGTTTATTACAGACCAATACGCGAATCTCGGAGTCCTCTTCACTGGATTCACTGGCAACGTGGTGAAGACATCCGCAATTATTTTTCCCTTGGATTCCCATGGAATTGACGGCAACTGTGGGATCGAGCTCACGTTTGCGGCACCGACGTATTCAGTGGGGGCTCACGGCCCCGACGTATGGAAGTACCTGCTGTATCAAGGAAACACCTTGATACATACCTCAACCTACAGCAATGGCGGGATCGGCAACTTTGCAGGCATCGTCTCGTCGGTGCCGTTTGATCGAGTTCAGTTCAAGGGTTTCCCACTCCCCGACTGCGACGATGTTTATATCGATAACATCTACTTCAGCTCGATCCCAGCGCCTGCGGCGATCGCGGTACTCGTGATGGCGTGGCCGCTGCGTCG
>Ga0209490_10000425_pt1 | contig 42305 bp, 34 predicted proteins | sample MAT06_FD_187209 | JGI IMG/M metagenome (GOLD analysis project Ga0209490, IMG submission 187209) | Freshwater microbial communities from Lake Fryxell liftoff mats and glacier meltwater in Antarctica - MAT-06 (SPAdes) (version 2) | ecosystem: Environmental > Aquatic > Freshwater > Ice > Liftoff...
GCGGTGATCTGGACCGGCGGTTGGCCGGCGCAGCGTTTCCGCAACGCGGTACGCAACCTGACCATCGACACGGGCAAGGGCAACCCCGGCGCGATCGGGATTCAATTCAATGCTTCAAACCAGGGCACCATGCATCGTCTCACCGTGCGCAGTGGTGACGGCGCCGGTCAGATTGGCATCGATCTCGGCTTTTGTGGCGATCACGGCCCTGGCGCCGGACGGCATCTGACGGTGATTGGCTTCGATTATGGCATCTGGGCCTCCTCGATGAATTCGATGACCCTGTGGGATGTCGAGGTGAAAAAACAAAATAAAGCTGGCGTCCGCGTCCTTGCGGAGGAATTGATGCTCGGCGACCTGCGCAGCATCAATTCAGTACCGGCCCTGGAAGTGGGCGCCCGTTGGAGCTCCTGGGCGACCGTGGTCACCGGTTCATTTACTGGCGGCGCCAAGGATCAGCCCGCGGTGCGTATTATGGGCGACGTCAAATCCCGCCACGTCTACTGTCGCGATGTCAAAGTGTCCGGCTATGGCACCACCGTTTCGGTTGAAAAAGACGGCTCACGCGATGTCGCCAGCGGCGATCTCACCGAATGGTCGCTGCACGGGATCAAAACTCTGTTCGACGGCGACACCAAGGCCAGCCTACGCCTGCCCATCAAATACGCTCCGGAAATCCCCCTACCTGCTCTTGGCAAGGCATGGGCCAACCCCCTTACCTTTGGCGCCACCGGCGATGGAAAAGCGGATGATACCGCCGGAATTCAGGCCGCTATCGATAGCGGGGCGAGCACCATCTATTTCCCCGGCGGCAAGGAATTCAATTTCACCACCCTCACCATCAAGGCCAGCACCGAACGCCTGATCGGCTGCGAAACGTATTTGAACGGCGATGCCATAACCGTCGCCGAAGGAACCAAGCCGCTGATCTTTGAGCGTTTCCATCCGACCTGGAATAATGGTCGCAATGCCAAGCTGTCGATCGAATGCCCACGCACGGTCATCGTGCGCGATCTGGTCGGCATCGAAACCCATGCGCGCAGCTCCGGGGATGTCTTTATCGAAGATGTGTGCAGCACCTTATTTCTGCATGGCAAAGACAGTAAAGTCTGGTGCCGCTTCCTGAATTATGAACCGAACAAGAAAATTGGCTTGGTCAACGATGGCGGCCAACTGTGGATCCTGGGCTCCAAGGTCGAACACGCTGGCGGCAAAGCCATCTTCAAGAATGGCAGCCGCAGCGAATTATTCGGCGCTTTCTGGTATGCCAGCTTCGGCAGCAAAGAGCAAGAACCCGGCATTGAGATCATCGATAGTCAGGCCACCATCACTACCCACCGTCAGCATAGCTTCGGCAAGGGCGCCTGGGCCAATTGGATCAAAGTTACCCGCGATGTCGAAACCAAGATCTGGAACGACTGGAATCTCGACATGCTGTGCATTGGCAAATAAGCCCGACTTGCTGACGAACCGGCAGTCATACGCTCTGCCATTCCGCGTAGGAGCCGGATACCCTTTGGGTTCAGTCGGCGCGTGCTGGCGGCGCTGCTAAGCGGCCCAGGCCGGTTTGCGCCAAATGCAAATATCCAGTCCCGGCGATGGCCAACCGTTCATAGCCCTGCGCCGCGTCACTTTGGTTACCCAGGGTCTCTGCCAGGGTCGCTGCTAAGGTGGCGATGGGCAAGAATACGTGATCGTTGCTGCCCTGCGACAAGGTGTCCCACACTAATTGCCACGGCAAAAAGCCGAGGCCGTAGCAGCCCAGACGCGCGGCATAGAGCACGTGCGGGTCCGAGCGATCGGTTTCCAGGACATCGGTCAGACGGAAGCAGGTGTCGAGGTCGTCTTGCGCGGCGGCGGCGACGCCGATGCGCTGCGCGACGATAGCTCGCAGGACCAGTTCCAGCGGGCGTAATTCCATGACGCTCATCGCGCGCAGCAGGAGCTGGCCGCAATCGCGGTCGAGCAGGCTGAGAATATCGCGGACGAGATCCCCCAATTCAATCGGATCGGTGGATCCAAAATGAAGGAAGAAACCGATCTCGGCCAGATCATCGCGCCCGCGTAGGCGCGCGGCCAGGCGATCGTATTCCGCCTGGGTGCGGCGCTGGCCCCCAGCCAAGTGAAAGCCGAGACCCGACAAGCGCTCGGCAGCGCGCCGATGCGCGTCGATTTCGACTTCAGCATCGAGGTCGAATTGCTGATTGGCCCAGCGCTGGGCATCGAAGCGTAATTCCTGCGACAAGGTGGCTAGGATCAGTTCTTCGTCCGGCGAGCCGCGGATGAGCAGACGCACCCGTTCGAGATCGCCCATCAGATTTGGAGTCAGACCTTTGCCGTGCACCCGTTCGCGCAGATGCGGCAGCAGCAGCAGACTGAAGCGTGAACGCACAAAATCCCCGGCTTCCTGATACGACAGCACGACGCGGACCGCCTTGTCGATGCTGCCGCTCTGCTCCAGGACCAAGCGCGCTAATTCGAAAATTGCATCCTGAGCCAGCCCATGCTCAAGATTGTCGGACAGGAACAGGCGTAGTTCGCGCTCGGCCTGCGCGGTATGCCCGGCGCGCAAAAAAGCGAGGCAGAGCATGAAGTCGGCCTCGATGGCCAATTCCGATTCGGGATGATCGGCAAGGAAGGTGCGGTAGAGATCAATCGCCTGCGGAAACAGGTTCTGGCGCAGCAATTCGTTGGCCACGGTGAAGGCCGGGACCATCAAAGGCGCACTGCGCTGTTCGATGGTCAATTGCCGCACGACGGCGTGACTTTCGAAACTGCCCAGGGCCAATTGCCGCGACAAGGGGCCGGAAATGGGGCAGGTATCCTGCACTACCAAGGGTGGCTGGTCGTCGAGCGAGACCTGAAGACGGGACCCAACCACCTCGATGGTGATCCGTAAATGGTGCAGACGGACCTTGCGCAACTGGTCGATGGCGGTGGTGCTGCCTCGGCGCAGCGGGCGCAGGGTCAGCAGTTCAGGATCCAGCAATTCATCGTCCCCATTGCAGCGCGCGATGGCCAGCCAGCGACCCCCGAAAGAGCCGATGCGGAATTGATAGCACGGCGCCGGGGGCACCCCGCGCAGAAAAACCCAGAATTCGCTGCCGCGCACCACTTCAGCTTCGATAACGATGCGCAGGTCGTTGCCGACATCGAGGGACAGCGGATAGACTTGCAGGCCCCAGCCGCCGATCAAAAGACCGCCCAGCTCAGGATGCATGACCTGACCTACGGGTTCGGCTTCGTAGGCGCGCGGCGCTTCGCTGAAGGGTCCCAGGCCGGGGGTGGCGGCAAAATCCCAACTCCCGGCGGCGGTCCAGGCGCCTTCCCGTTCGCGTTCGAGGCGCTGGCGTTCCAATTCGCTGTACGAAGCTGACAACTGCGCGAGCAGATTGCGTAAGTCGCGCGCCATCGAATCGCAATCATTGTAACGATCCTGGATCTCGACGGCTAAGGCGCGTTCGCATAAATTGTGCAGGGCGATGGGTGCCGCTGGCCACAGGTCGCGCAGATTGCGCCGATCGCCGGCGAGGACGCGCTTAAGAAACTGCGGCAGTTTTTCGTCAGTGGCCATTTCAGCCGGCGTGCACAAAGTCAGCAATTCGAAGAGGATCACCCCCAGGCTGTAGATATCGGTGCGCCGATCCGCGGCATTGGCATCGCCGCGGGCCTGCTCCGGCGACATGTACGCAGGCGAACCTAGGACTTCACCGAGATGGGTGTGGCGATCAACCCGACTCTGCACCGAATTCAGGCGCCGCGACGAGCTGGCCAACAGGCTTGAGGTCCGCGCTCCGCGCCGGTCGGTGCGGATGACCCGTGAGGTATCACCGCGCCGCGCGGTGCGCTCTGACGATTTCCCCAAGGCCGTGGTCGATGGGCGATGTTCATCCACATCAATGGCATTGAGACGATTGGAGATCCGCGTCTGCGCTTCGGTGGCAGGCGGCTTGCGGCCCGCATGCGGACTGGTGGCTGATTCGACCGGAAGAACCAGCTCATCTGGCAAGGGCGTGCGCACGCGATAATTGCTGCTGGTACCGCTGACGTACGGCGTTTGCATGCCACTGACCGAACCGTGCGGCCGGGTCAGCCCAGATTGATTGGGTTCACTTGCCGTGCCTGGGTCCAGCTCGGTGCTGGTGCTGATGACGGTCTCTTCACCGGGCTTGGGTTGGCGCTCGGGGCTGCCGAAGAGATCGTCGTAGGCGGATTCGCTTTCGGGGCCGAGTTCACGTTCGTCCTTCAAATAGCGCGCCAAACCCCAGTCCAGGACCCATACCTCACCAAAGGAACCGACAAAGATATTCGCTGGCTTGAGATCGCGATGCATGACGTCTTCGCTGTGCGCGTAGGCCATGACGTCGAGCAGTTTCAGGAACAAGGTGATGCGATCGGTCAGCGAGAAGGTCCGCCAATGATCCTTGTCCTCACGCAGCCGGTCGATGATGACGTCCATTGGCTGCCCAGTGACCAGGGTCATCACGTAGCACGGCTGTTCGCCGGACACGGTGCCGCTTTCAAAGACGGTGACGATACCCGGATGCTGTAAGGTCGAGGTGACCCGAATCTCGCGCTCAAACCGGGTACGCAGGTCGCGTTCGCGGACCAGGCGGCGATCGAGCACTTTGATCGCCACCTCCCGATTCAGGTGGGTATCCAGCGCAGCGTAGACCTTACCGGTCGCGCCCCGCCCAACTTCACGCTGAAGCTGATAGCGGTCCAGGATGAGATCGTCCTGGTTGGGGGTGCCCATATACCCTCCGAAGGTAGGGGCGAGGGTCCATCTGGCAACTGCGCGACCGGTGTCGTGCCCAGTGTTGCAGGAGAATGCACCGTGATCGGTAGGCGTTGCGAGAAGTTGTCAGCACTCGCCTGCACCCCCACAGACGCCCGCACCCCAGCTCAGGGTCTGGCCAGGATGTGCGGCCAGCGCACACTGCGACCATGCCCGGTGTGGAATGTCGTACCCGTCAGACGATGGCGGCCCTGGCCAGCGAATGGCAGCACTATGCCCTGCCTGGTGGAGCCACGCACTATCACCTCGCCAATGACGACCACCATCGCGGCTGCGCCATCGCCTTTCGCACCCCACCAGACAGCGATGCCGGGGCCCCGCACATCTTGGAGCACACCGTGCTCTGTGGCAGCCAGCGCTTCCCCGTACGCGATCCGTTTTTTGCCATGCTGCGTCGTTCGTTGGCGACCGAACTCAACGCGGTCACTTTTCCCGATCACACCGCCTTCATTTTTGCGACCCAGGTCCGCCGCGACTTCGACCACCTCTTGGCCGTCTATCTGGATGCGGTGTTCGCGCCTGTGCTTGATCCCCGTGACTTCGCCCAGGAAGGGCACCGCCTGGAATTGGAGGCCGACCAGCCACAGCGCAAAGGCGTGGTCTTTAATGAGATGAAGGGCGCCTATGGCAGCAGCGCCGCCCAGGTCGAAGCCGCCTTAGCCCGGCACCTGCTCAGCGGCACGCCCAACCGCTTCGATGCCGGCGGGCGGCCTGACCAGATCGCCGAACTTGATCACGCCGGCCTACTGCAGTGTTATCAGCGCTGGTATGTGCCGGCGAATTGTTGCATCGCCACCTACGGCGATCTCGATGTCGCAGCTCTGCACACCGCGATCATCCCCTATGTAAAGCGGCAGGGAGTAGCCCTGCCGCCGCCCGCAGTCCAAACCGATCATTCCAGCCCGCGCCGCCAGCAGGTCAGCGTGCCGCTGGCCGCCGATGAGGACCCAGCCGATGTCGGCATCTGGAGCCGCGTGTGGACGGTCGGCGATGGCGCTGATTTCGCGCACGTGCTTGATCTCACCATGCTCGACGGATTACTGCTTGGCCATGCCGGCGCCCCGCTGCGCCAGGCCTTGGAATCCAGCGGCCTGGGGCGGTCCTTGGCCAACAGCGGAGTCGACACCCAGGTGCGCACGCTGCTGTGGCGCATTGAACTCGATGGCGTCGATCCAGACGATTACGACGCCATCGGTCCGCTCGTCGACCGGACCCTGGCCGCGTGTAGACGGCGCGGATTTTCGCTCTCGGCGCGCCGGGCCACTCTGCACCAATTGGAACTCGCCGAGCGCGATCAGGAAAGCGAGGACGAACCGTTTGGTCTGGCTTTATGTCTGCGCCAGATCGAGGCCTGGAATCTCGGCCAGGATCCGCGCGAGCTGTTGGATGCCGGTCCTGCCCTGGCCGCTTTGCAACAGCGCTGGCAGGATCCGGCCTACGGGCCAGCCCTGCTCGAACGCTATCTGCTGCAGAATTCGTCCTCCGTCGAAATGCGCGCAATACCCGATGCGCAGTGTCTCGCCCGCGCGGAACGCGCCGAAGCAGAAAATTGCTGGAGTAGCCTGGCGCGTCTTGGCGCGGAGGGCCCAGCGCATCTGCGCCGCGAAGCCGAAAATCTGCGCGCGCATCAAGAATCCACTTCAGATTTCTCGGTTTTGCCCAGCTTGCATATTGCCGATATTCCGCTGGAGGTGCCCCGCCTGCCGGTGCGCCAGCAGGCGCCGTGGATATTTACCCCACGTTGCAATGGGCTGGTCACCCGCACCACGGTCATTGATGCCGGCGATTTGGGCGACGACGTGGCTGTGCTGCCCTTTCTGCTCTCGACCCTGGGCGAATTAGGCGTTGGCCAACGTAGTTATGCGCAGCAGGCGCAACGCATCTTCCGTCGCTGCACCGGGGTGCAGGCGTGGTTTGATCTTGCTGCCGCGCCTGATTCTGCGCACGGCTGCTCGCTGGTGATGGGGATTGAGACCACCGGCTTGGCCAGCGACCACGCGGCGCTGGCGGATCTGCTCGACGAGACCCTCGCCGAACAACGTTTCGATGAGCACGAACGTCTTGGCGAATGTGTGGAGCAGGATTTGCAAGCCCTGCGCGATGACCTCGCGGAAAATGGGCACGGCTACGCTGCCGCTGCCGCGCGCACGCGTCTGGGTGGGGTGGGGGCCTGGGAACACTCCTTAGAAGGCCTCGGTCATCTCGCTTGGCTGCGTCAGCTGGACCCTCACAACCGTGCCCAGCTCAGCGCCTTGGGTGCGCGCCTGCACGCCCTGCTCGCTAGGCTGCGTCAGCGCCCGCGCACCACGATTATTGTCGGCGATCATGCGCAGCGTTTCGCCCGTCGCTCCCCCCGAGATGCGATTCAGCGGGCAACTCTTTTTGCCGCGCCCCCGGCGCAGCCGGGCCCGGATCTCGCATTCACCCTAGCGAGCACGGTCAGCCATCACGCCCACGTGCTGCGGGTGCCAACCATCTCCCATGCGGACGCGCCCGCATTGCTGGTCGCCGCGCAGGTGCTGAGCCAGGATTATTTACTGCCACGGGTGCGCGAACAGGGCGGCGCGTATGGCGCTGCCGCTTCGTATCAGGCCTGGGGCGGCACCTTCACCTGCACCTCGTATCGCGATCCGCAGGTGAACGACAGCTTGGCCATATTTGCCCAGGCAGCGACCTGGCTGCGCGAGACAACGCACACCACGCCGTCCATTGCTGAGGCAATATTAGCCACCATCGCCGCCGGCGATGCACCCTTACCCCCCAGCGCCGCAGCGCGGGAACGTGTGCTGGACGCGGTGCATGGGCGCAGTGACAAAATGCAGGACGAATTCCGCCGCAAGATCCTCAGCGTCGATGTCAATGCCGTGCGGGATGCCGCAGCACGCTGGTTAGTCAACGCCGCACCGGCACGCGCCAGCCTGCTGGACCAACAAGCGGCCACCACGCTGCCCGACTGGCTGCACGAGGCGGTATGATGATCAAGCCCGCGCCCACGACCGCCGTATTGGTTGCTGACTTGCAGGTATTACGCGGCGCCATCCAGGCGCCGACGCGCGGCGAGGAATGGGTCCCCCCTCCTCGTTTCGCCGCCAAATCATTCGCCAATTATCGCCTGGATCCGGCCATCGCCGGCCAAGCCGAAGCGGTGACGCAGGTGCAGGCCTTCGCCGCGCAGCGGCGGCGCTGGCGATTTCTGCCGCGCCGCCGCACGCCTCCAGGACTGTATCTCGATGGTGGCTTTGGCGTCGGCAAGACCCACCTGCTGGCGGCGGCCTTCCACGCCGCCCCCGGAACCCGGCGTTATGCCAGCTTTGCTGAGGCGATTAGCCTGATTATTCTCCTGGGTGGGCGTGCCGCCGCTGAATTGCTCGCCGCCGATCTGGTCTGCATTGATGAATTCGAATTGGATGACCCGGCCAACACGCGCCTAGCTGATCTGCTGCTCGAGGAACTCGTCGCTCGCGGCAGCCGAATCCTGACCACCTCCAACACGGTGTCGGGTGAATTGGGTCAGGGCCGCATGGCGGCCGATCAATTCCGTAATCAACTGGCGCGCATCGCCGACCGTTTCATCGATGTTCATGTCCCCGGCACGGATCATCGCCGCCGTGCCGACGCCAGTGCCAGCGGTCCGCACGGCTGGGGGCCTGATCCATCTGCGCATGCGGCTGGCGTCCACCCCCTGCTGATCAGCGTGGACGAACTTGATGCAGTCCTGCGCGGGATTCCAATTGCCAATCTGCGCCGCTTGGCGATGGCGCTGCCGACCCTGACGATCACCGGTATGCGGCCTTTCACCGACCAACTCAGCGCTCTGCGATTCGTCAATTTCATCGATCGCTGCTATGAACAAGAATGTTCGTTGCGGGTCGTCAGCGCAGCCGCCGACGTCGCCATCGACGCGATATTCCCCGACGAACACTGCCAACGAGCCTTCGCCAAGAAATACCGGCGCTGCCAATCGCGTTTGATAGAGATGTGCAGCACATGAAACCACCCCGCCTGACCATTACTCAGACGTGTGATGCCAAGATTTCCTGCCCACGGCTGGCGATGACTCGCCTGCGTCAGATTCTGGTCCAGGCCCTGGGCGAGCACGGCATCCACGGGCGCTGCGCCCTGTCCATCCGCTATATCGATGATGCCACCGCGCGCACGTTGCATGCCGACCATTTCGATGATCCCACTACCACCGATGTGATGACGTTTCCCGACGGCGGCTACGACCCCGCCAACGGCACCTTGTTGCTGGGCGATCTCGCGGTCTGCGTCGATGTCGCCCGCCGCGAAGCTTCGCTGCGCATGCGTCCCGTCGGTGATGAATTGACGCTCTATATTCTCCATGGCGTACTGCACCTGCTCGGCTACGACGATCGCACCGCGGCCAAACGTCGCGTCATGTGGCAACGTCAGCGTGAACTACTCGCCAGCGTGGGCATCACCCTGGAAGCGGAACCGTCATGAATCCATGGCTGTGGCTGGGTATCGCCAGCGTGGTGAGTGCCCTCGCCGTAGGTTTGTGCCGCACGGCGGCACGACGCTTTTCTTTCTTGGACCGCCCCGGCGTCGAAGCGCACAAACAGCAAACCAATGCGGTTCCCTACGGCGGCGGCATCGGCATCGCCGCCGCGTTTAGTGCCTGTGTGGGGGCGGCATGGCTGCTCACGGCGGGTGAGGACCGTCGCCAAGAATTGCAGGAGCACGGCATCGCTGCCTTGGTTGCCGTATTCGGCGGCGCCCTGCTGTTCGTGCTTGGCCTCTGGGATGATCTGCGTCATCTGCGCGCGCTGCCCAAAATGATTATTCAGGCGGCGGTGTGCGCAGCGGCGGTGTGGCTGGGCGATCTGGGCATCGATAGTCTGGCGGGATTTCCCGGTCTTGCTTTTATCGTCGCCTGGGCCTGGCTCCTACTGGTCACTAACGTCTATAATTTACTCGATCACGCCGACGGCTTAGCGGCGTCGGTGGCTTTGGTATCCGCAGGGGTTTTATTGTATGGCAGTGCCGCCAGCGATGATGGAATGGGCGCAGTGTTGTGGGCCAGCCTCATCGGCAGCCTGGCAGGTTTTCTGGTGTGGAATCTCCCACCCGCACGCATTTATATGGGCGATTCCGGTTCCCTGCCCTTGGGATTTCTGATTGGCGTCGGCACCTTGTCGGTAACTTTTTGGCCTTCCGGTGAAGGCGGTACGCCCTTGGCGATTCTCAGTCCCGTGCTGATCACCGCGATTCCCTTATTCGATACCGCGGTGGTGGTGTGGAAGCGCATGCGTCGGGGCGCCTCGCCATTTATTGGCGATCGCAACCACATCAGTCATCGCTTGCGTCGCTTAGGCATGGGACCATTGACGAGTCTGGCGACGGTGGTCGCCTTGCAGATCGCCCTCGCGGCGGGAACCCTGCAATTGCGCACCCAGGATTGGCTCACTGCCAGCGTCGTGCTGGCGCAAGCGGCGGCGGTGCTCTTGGCGGTCGTATTGCTAGAGACGAGCCGTGATGGCTCTCCCTAAGCCATCCCTGCCTACCGATGCCCAGCGTCTGCTGGCGCGGGTGCACGATGTGCTCGCGCTGCTGTTAATTGTAGTTCGACCATCGATCTGGGACGGTGAAAGTGCGGCGTGGCCGACGCTGATCTGGTATGGTGTGCTGACGGTCGCGCTGACCGTGTTCGCCAGCGAATGTCTGCTCGGCTGGCGCAGCCACCTGCGCTGGGGCAAGGCAGGTCTGCTCGCCGCTGTGCTCTTGGCGCTGCTTCTTCCCGCCGCTTGGCGAGGCCCGTCCGGCTATGAAGGCTTGGCCGTGTGGGGCCAATGGGCCGGTCATGCGTTACTGGCAGGATATCTCCTCCAGATCGCACCGGGACGCGAACGCCTGCTGTGGGCCGGTCTGGTCGGGGCGCTGACCCTGCAAGTGCTGTATGCTGCGGGTCAATATGCCTGGTCCCTGCCGTATCTTGCCGAGCAGGCTCGCGCAGGCGCCATTTCGGCAGGAAACATGCAGGCCGAATTGCAGGCACGGATTACCGAAGGTGGTATTTTCGGATCGTTCACGGTGTCGAATGGACTCGCAGCCTTTTTGATTCTGACAATCCCTCCGCTGGTGGCCTGTCTGATCCAGCGCGGTACGCGCGTACGCTGGGCGCTGCTGCCACTGGTGCTCACGGCCCTCAGCGTGCTCGTATTGACGCGCAGCAAGGGTGCTCTGGTCATGCTGGCTGCGGCGGTGGCGGTGATGATCCTGTGGTATGGCACGCGGCGCTGGCGCGTGGCCACGGTGGTCGCTGGCGTGGCGGGCCTCATCTTGGTGGGGCTCAGTCCAGGTCTGCTGGATGGCCTGCGCGCCAGCGCGAATGTGCGCTGGGGCTATTGGCAGGCCGCGCTGGAATTGATCGCGGCGCGACCGCTTAGCGGGCATGGCATCGGTGGTTTCGCCGCCCAGGCGGCGCCGCATCTGGCCATCGGCGCCGAATATAGTCGCTACGTACACAACGAGGTGCTGGAAGTTGCGGTCAGCGCCGGCATTGCCGCGGGCGTTCTGGCGCTGCTGTGGTTCGCCTTGCTGGTGCGTCCACCCAAGCTGCCCGCGACGACGCCAGACGCCGGTACCCCGTGGGCACTGGTGTTGCTGGTGCCTCTCATTGCGATCCCCTACCTGCATGTTTTCGGCGTGCTGCCCGCCGAAGGCTGGCCGACCGCCAGCAACGGCATGGCGCTGCTGCCCATGCTGATGATTTCCGCCGGCGCTGGGGCAATGATGGCCCTGATGCTGCACCGGCCACTGCCACCCGCATGGGCCGTGCATACCGGGCTCGCCGCAGGGCTCGGACACGCCCTGATCGATTTTGATTTCGCCGCGGGCGGCGTCGTCGCTGCGGTGGTCGTGCTGGCCGTGCTGGCCGGCAGTGGCCGAGCGCGGGAAATGCATTTTTCCGGCTGGCGTCTGCTGCCCGCCGTCGCCGCCCTGGCCTTGATCACTGTGTTGATTGCTGCTGGCAGTCGTGGGCGTGCGTTGGCACAGGCCCAGGATCTAGTCAACGAAATCCAGGCCTTGCCGGCGGTTGCCCGCAGTGAACCCGAACGCTTCGCGACATTATTGACCTATCGCCATGCCGATCTCGGCCTGCCAGCGCCGACGGCGCAGGATGCGTCGCCGCGCGCCTTGGCCGCCTTGCTGCAGCACACCGTTCACCAAGCCTGGAAGGTAAGCACGCTGTGGCCAGCCGCGGATCCCAGTAAACGCACCAGCCTGGTGAGTGTGCTGCCAGCTGGACCAGACCGCCTGCCGCTGAGCGCTGCTTTGGCGCAAGATTGCCCGTGGTTGGCGCAAGCGCATCGCCTGCACGCCGCCGATCTGCACGCCACCGGCGACACTGTCGCGGCCATCGCTAGTCTGCGCGCGGCGGTACGTTCCGCCCCGTGGCATTTGCCGCATCAACAATCCTTGGCCACGCTGCTCGCGGCCAGCGGACAAGCAGACGAAGCGGCGGTGATTCGTGCCCGCGTCGCAGAATTGGCAGCGCAGGTCTATTATCGCGACCGCCCTCTGTCCGAGGACCCCTGATGCCCCGCCTGCTCGGTCTGGATTATGGACGCAAACGCATCGGCGTCGCTGTTAGCGATGATCTCGGCCTGACCGCCAAGGCCCTCGGTCACGTGCCGCGCAGTGATGATACCAGTGCCGCGCGCATCGTCGCCGCCCTGGCCAAACGCGAAGATGTTGCCGCCATCGTCATCGGCCTGCCCCTGCACGCGCACGGTGCCGCCGGAGAAAATGTGCGTTGGGTCCGGCGATTCTGCGCAGTATTAAAAACCGTATGCACCCTGCCGATCCACGAAGTCGACGAACGCTACAGCTCCGGCGAAGCCGAAGACCTCCTCCGCGAACGCGGCGCCTGGCCGCCGAAACATCCCGGCGATATCGACGCTGAGTCCGCCGCCGTGGTCCTGCGCCGCTATCTGGCCGGGGAATCGTAAGTCCACGCCGTTTCGATGCTGGTCAGACCGGATGAGGGGATTACGCTGCGCAAGACTGCTGGGCGATCGCGTCTGTGGGTAACCTCGTTGTTATCTACGGCCGAGGAAAGTCCGGGCTCCACAGGACATGGTGGCTGGCAAATCCAGCCGTCTCGCGTCGCGGCGGGATAGGGAAAGTGCCACAGAAAACAAACCGCCTGCGGCGGGCAACCGCCGTCGGTAAGGGCGAAACGGTGGGGTAAGAGCCCACCGCGCGACCCGCAAGGGAAGCGGCACGGCAAACCCCACCAGGAGCAAGCCCAGATGTCGACGAGGTGCGGTTCGCACCGTCTGAGTCGCGAATGGGTGCCTGATGACGGCGGGCAACCGCCGCCACGAGAGAAATGATCACCTCCCCCGTCTGGGCAACCGGGCGGGGCAGACAGAACCCGGCTTATGGCAGCCCCGCGCACATGAATATCCCCGGCTCACGCCGGGGATATTTGTTGGCGTGGTCGACAACCATTCACCGCCGGCCTGCTAGCCTCACGAATCGACCAACAGGATCACCGCATCATCCGCGGCCAGGGTCATGTGGGCGGTGCGCGGCGGATTGAGGCGAATCTTGCCACGCTCGTGTTCGCGAATTCCAAGCGCGACGGCGCCGAAACCGGCGGCGACATCCTGACATTCAGAAAATGACACGCTGTGGCCGGAAAGGCCGAGATCGGCAGCTCGCCGGAAGGTCAATTCGGGGCCGCTGGAGCCGAACAGGGCGTCATAGACCACGCCGAGTTCGCGTCGCAGAGCGATCTGCCCCAGGAGATGGCTGATGATCACCCCGGTCGACAGAATTTCGGTGTCGGGATGGGTGAAATACCCGGCGTTGCCGGGATCGCGTAATTCCACCAACAGACGCGGGCGATGCGCCAGGCGAGCCGTCAGCGCACGCACCGCGAGATGGGTCGACAAAGTACGGGCGTCGGCGTCTTCGGCACTTTCCAAACGGTCCGAGCCCAGAATGATGATCGCATCGGCCTGGGCGACCGGCAACCGTTCGAGTTCGGCGGGAATGGCAAAATCAGATTCGTGATGGCGCAGGACCACCGGTCCGGTTTCTACGCGCTGATGATCCAGGATACGCCGACGCTTCTCGGTCGAGACCGTGGAAACCAGGTCGATCTCCCGAGCTTCGCCAACATGGCAGGCTAATTCACGCAGCAGGGCCGGCACCAGATGACACCAGCCGAGAATAAGGATCCGCCGCCCCGTCAACGGAGCGGGCGGACATTGTTTGATCATGTCCGCTGTCGGGGCCAAGGCGACTGCGCTGGCTGGAATTGGATCCTGATCCTGGGCCAGGACGATAAGCAGGTCATCCTTGGTCAATTTTTCATCCGCCGGCGGATTGAGATGCGGGATCAACCGATCAGGTCCGCGACGCACAAAACCCAGAACCACCGCGTCGCGGAAAGCGTGCACCAATTCGCGCATCGGCTTCCCAGCGCGCTGGGATTCTTGCCGCACGCGCAAGTTGCAGCCGCGTTCCTGGTCAAATATCTCGGCGACGACGACAGATAATCCCGGATGCCGCAACGTTTGCGCCAGCAAACGGCCCATGATCGCATCTATGGCGAATATTTCCGCGCGGCCGGCGGGGTAGGCACCACGCACCAATTCAAGGCGCCGCGCATCGCGGACAGCGGCCACCACCAAGGGTGGATTTTCTGATGTCTGCGCCAAGGTGAGCAATGTTTTGACCAAGCGGGCGTCGACGTCGGCCTGGGTCGACGCGAAGGGCGTGTCCGGAGTGGCGATGACCACCGCTGCGGCCTGCCCCGCCGCGACGCGGTGCAGATGTTCGGCAGAGAGCATCGAGCCACTGCGCAAAATCACCTCGCTGCGCTGGTAACGACAGCCCAGACGTTCACGCAGGGCGACATCATGTTTCTGCTCCACCGCTTCGGCGAGAATGGCGATGCGTAGACGGCGGACGCGATGATAGCGCAGGAATCGCCGCAGGCGCCCTTCGGCAGCCATCATTTCCGCGACCAGTTCCGGCGTATGACCCGACCAACCCAGGACCACGACATGGCGGGTCAAGGCGACCGGAGTCAGACCCATTTCCAGATGGCGAATTTTATGATTGAGCCACTGGGTCATCACCGCGATCAGGGCACCCATGAACAGGACATAGCCTGAGATGGTGACCACGGTCGAGATCACCCGGCGCAATATACCTTCGTCGTCGCCCAAATACCCGGGATCAGTTAAGCGCAGAAAAGCCCACCACACGGAGTGATGCCACGGTTCCTTGGCTGCATCGGCGTCGAATTGATGGAGCAGGGTTCCGCCAGCGATGCTGACCAGGCCGACGACGGCGATGAGGAAGAGGAAGCGATATTGGGGACCGCCGAGCAGGAAGCGCTCAACCTGGAACTGCATCGCATTACGCCAGCGTCTGATCATGGCCGCATAATCGTCAGCGCAGTCAGCTCGACAAGCTGGGTTTACGCCTGTTTACGGCGGTAGAGTCCAGGGCTTGCACCGGTCTCTTTCCGAAAGACGCGGCAGAACACCGCTGACGAGGAAAAGCCGCATGCCCCGGCGATTTCCGCAACTCGTTGTTCGCTGGAGGCCAGCATATGCCGGGCAGCGCGCAGCCGACGTTCGGTCAGGTAGCGATGCGGGGTGGTATCGAGATGACGGCGAAATTCGGCGTGCAGATGCGCCGTGGACCAATTGGCCTGGGCGGCGAGGTCCTCTAAGGAAAGATCCTCAGCGTAGCGGGAATCGACACAGTCCAGCACCAACATCAGCGCCGGCGGAAGATCGGGAATCCCGGCGCGGCGGATCGATAAACGGGCCTGAAACAGCAGGCGGCTGTAGACCCAGGCCAATAATGCCTGACGGTCGAATTGATCATCGACCGCCCAGCGCACCGCTTGCCGGGTAAACCAGCGCACTTCATCGAGATCATTCCAACGCGTCACCCGCGGGGCCGGTCGCGGCTGGCTGGGGGTCACCGCCACCGACACTGCCAAGCACCGGTAGGGATCGGTGAATTCACTGCGCGCGATGGTCAGATCGCCGCTGCATTGCCAGATCAGGTCGCCCGGTGTTACCTCACGCCAGCCGCCCGCATCTTCGATCCAGCCGCGACCGCCGGTGACCAGTTCGATATGTTCGCGATCGGCCGGAATCCGCCGCGGCACCGGGTGACGGCCCGGCGACTGATGATAATGGCTGATCGAAACCAGATCGCGGACATGGGCTAGAACCTGCATTATGAATGTCACGAGAGCCGACCAAGCATACAGGGCAGCACTTCATGGGCTCGGTATCGCGGCGCAAGGCGTGACGGCAGGTAACGCGTCCCTCCCTAGTGAAACGATTTTTTTTGAATTTCTCCTCTTTACAGTTCCTTGAAAGCGCTTCCGCTGCCACCCCCTCACGGAGAAACACATGCCCAAAAAGGCCCTGATGGTCTGGGGTGGCTGGGACGGCCACACCCCCAAACAAGCCATCAATCGTTTCCACCCCTTCCTGACCAAAAACGGCTACGACGTCGAGGTTAAGGACACCCTGGAAGCCTACGCGGACGCGGCGCTGATGGGATCGCTCGATCTGATCGTGCAGTGCTGGACCATGGGTCAGCTCAGCAATGAAGCCTGGGAAGGCCTGGACAAGGCCGTGAGCGGCGGCGTGGGCCTGGCCGGCTGGCACGGTGGCCTGTGCGACAGTTTCCGCAGCCATTGTTCGTACCAGTGGATGACCGGCGGCCAGTTCTTGAGCCATCCCGGGAACATCAAGGATTACGAGGTCCACATCACCAACTGGGCCGATCCCATAACTGAGGGTCTATCCGACTTCGCCATCAAGTCCGAGCAATATTACATGCTCACGGACCCCGCCAACGTCGTCCTGGCCACCACCACCTTCGACGGCGTCCACGACGCCAACAGCAAAGGTGTGGTTATGCCCACGGTGTGGAAAAAGCGCTGGGGCAAAGGCAAAGTATTCTACAACGCCCTTGGCCACGTCGCTGCTGACTTCGATGTTCCCGAAGCACGCATCATGACGGAGCGTGGGATATTGTGGGCTTCCAAGTAAACGTCTCAAAGTGAGAATTACGTTTAACTAGGCATTTTCGTCCTGCGTCTTGCGTCCTACGTCCCGAGCATGCATTCTCATGCTGGGACGTTGACTGGGGTACTGAGGCGATTTCGTATAACCGATCATATCTACTACCTAGGCGGCTGCAAATGTAACTGGTTGGGCATTGAAAAATGATCGTACGAAAGTCTTGTTTTATTTTATTGATCGCAGATCGGTCAGAACACGTTCCTTCAGGGACTCGTCCTTCTTTAGTGGATTTTTGGTTACGCCTTGTTGTTTCATATAATGAAACACATATTCGTCTGGGCTATGCTCCGGGGTATAAGGCGGCAGCAATTCGATGGTTAATCTCCCGCCCAGGGAAGCTACGTGACGTTTTACCTTCTTGGCTTTGTGAACAGGATGGCCATCCATGATAAGAACAACAGATCGCCGCCGGTATTTCATGAAATATCGGAGGCACTCAATGAATTTGTCTGCATTAAACCGACCGCTATACGCCATGTACCAGAAGCCTCCGATATTCGCTACCGCCGTGATGACATTTATGGATCGACGTTTACTTCTCGTTTTAACAACGGGCGTTTTCCCAATCAATCCCCATGTCCTTTGCAGGGGATCATCCGATCTCACACCTGCTTCATCGAGCCAGAAAATCTCAGAACCGCTGCGTTTTGCGACCTTTTTTATCTTCGGGTGACGCTTGTCGACCCATTCCTTAATCGCGACTTCGTCGCGCTCATCGGCGCGACGAAGCGGCTTTTGTGGGGAAAGGCCAAGGCGATGAAGCAGCTCTCGACACTGGTTACGGATATCGCAATACCAAGACGTTGTTCTATTTGATCGGCGATTATTTTCCGTGTCCAAAGACCGAAATAGAGGCCAAGTTGACGAGGATCTCCTCCGGCCACCCAGCGAAAGACCTCGTCCTCCTCTTCGCGCGTCAATTTTTTAGGCCGTCCAGGCTTCGGTTTTGGTGAGAGCGAGTCAATGCCAGCCTCCCCAGCCTGTTTACCCCAACGGTGTACCGATACGGCGCTGACGCCGTAGCTTGCGGCAATACGGGTAGGAGATTCGCCTTCAAGATAGCGCTGTGCAGCCATTCGTCGAATAAGATGCTTCTCTTCGGTACTAAATTTTCTTCCGTCAATTTTCATAACACGGATGACGTCGTTTCAGACACAGGATTACAATAATATCCGTCCAGTTAGTAAGTCCAGATATGACAACTGTTTACCGATGCCCACCTCCCCGGGAGTCGTTTTTTTCGCACAGGAATAGCGAATTTGCCGATCTTTTCTCGAAACACGTCAGGCTCACAACCTGCGCGATTTGCCAGAGCGAAAGGTGGTCCAAGGACTGCCGCTTGCGCAGGGTGGCAATCAGGACGTAGACGCTCATTGCGACCTACACTTGCGTCTTCACTGCGTTCTCGGACGTGCCGAAAAACGACTTCATATGCAGATGCTGCTTCACCCATTTAAAGAATAATTCGACCTGCCATCGTGCCTTGTAGAGGGCAGCTATGACCTGCGCGGGCAGCACGAAGTCGTTGGTGATGAAGATCAGCGTCTTCTTAGTTTCGACATCGCGGAATCGTATACGCCGCAGCCGGTCGGGATAAGCCTTTATCGTTTTTACTCCATCGGTGTGCACGATCCAATCCGACCTCACGCCCGTGGCCTTGTCGACCGGTAGGGATCGGATGCGACGCAACAGAAGTGAGGTCTTGGGACGAGTGACGAAGAACGATCCCGCGCAATGGAGTCGATGAAATCGTTCCAGATCTTGGTATCTACGATCCATAATGTGAAGCGCCCGGCTCGGGCGTGAGCACGTCCAGCGCGTTAACATCGTGGACTTTACCGTCCGTTATGTGAATAAATGTTGGAATGGAGCCGCGTCGATCGATCAGTGTGTGCAGCTTCACGGCGGCCTTGGCCCGTCAAAATTTCGCCCACGGAAACAGTTCCAAGCAAAGGTCAATGGTAGTGGAGTCCAGTGCGTACATCGTTTGCGATAGGTCCGCTACGCCGGCGTCATTGGCGTACCATTTTCGTGCATCAGCAATCAGCACCTGGGCGAATTCGGCACATATCCGCCAGTCGCGATGCTCGTTGGCATACGCCAGCGTCGTGCGCGATACGACTTCACGAATTCCTAAGTGGTAGAGCTTGGTCGGAACTGCACGCAGACAGGATTCGATATCCCGCAGGCTATCACGGCAAGTCAATTGGGCGAACGCCATACACAAGAACTGGTCGAGGCTGGAGAACGTGCGACTGGGGCGACGATCTGGGTATCGGGCGACGCAGCGGCGGAAATGGGTCAGCGGCAACAGGTCCATGACCTGCGAGAAAACTAGACGCCCGACATGCATGTTGCTCCCTGTCAAGGGGCCGAATTACCCCTGAAAGGGCATTCTGAATTGAAATCGATTCAGACACCACCGTGTTTATCAATCGGTAAAACACCTGCGTTTACGTGAAAATACGTCTGCTTAGTTGGACGGCAGTGGTCGGATGTACATCAACGGTTACGTCACCGCCAGCAGTTGTGATCGCGGCCAACCGACCTTCGAGCACGGCAAACCGCTGCCGCTAACCATTCCCGCCCTGATTCAGTACAACGAACTCTCTTCGCGGCCCGAGCCGCACTATGCCACCGAAAAGGCGACCTTGCAGCAGCGGGATTGACCTGGATCGGATCGGGAGACGCTAGTCCGCATGCATGCAAATACGTTTGCCGATCTGGTCCGTCGCGGGGATTTCCACGAGGCGCCCGACGTGAGCCAAGCGGGGCCAGACGCAGCCCCGGCGGCGTCCCGACGCGACGATGAAGCACACGTGACGCCATTGGCGCCGAACTGATGGAGGCCCTCCTGCGCGCCGCACGGACCTTGCGCACCCAGGTCGAAGCTCTGCATTTCGCCGCGCCCGTCGACACCGTCTATAATCCGTTGCGCTATGCCTGGGACCTCCACGCCCAGTACCTGACGCGCTATGCCCGGCCAGGTATTGCTGCCTTGCTCGTGGGCATGAATCCAGGCCCGTTCGGCATGGCCCAGACCGGTGTCCCGTTTGGCGAAGTGGCGACCGTGCGTGATTGGCTGGGCCTGCACGGCAGCGTGCAGCAGCCCCCCCGCGTCCATCCGAAACGACCCATCGAGGGTCTGGAGTGCCGCAAAAGCGAAGTAAGCGGTCGGCGCCTGTGGGGATTATTCCAAGACCATTACGGCACTGCCGCTGCCTGCGCAGCGGAATTGTTTGTAACCAATTACTGCCCGCTGGTGTTTATGTCCGCTTCTGGCGCCAATTTGACTCCGGATAAACTGCCTGCCGATGAACGCATGCTCTTGCAAGCCGCGTGCGATACCCATTTGGTCGCGGTGGTGCGTACGCTGCGCCCACGCTTGGTGATCGGGGTCGGTGGCTTTGCCCAAAAACGCGCTGCTGCCGCTTTGGCGACAGCGGGCGACGCCACGCTGGTCGCTACCATTCTGCACCCCAGTCCTGCCAGTCCTGCCGCCAACCGCGGCTGGGCGCCGCAGGCGACGCGCCAACTCATCGACCTCGGCATCTGGAGGACACCATGATAGAACCCGCGCAGATTCGCCAGTATCTCAACCTCAAGCGCCGGCTCGCCGCCGTGGTGGCGGATCCGGGCACCAGCGGATTTGCCGGTACCCGTCGTGAATTATCGGAGGGCCTGGCCAAGACCTGTAGCGTCGATGGCGAAACCTGGACTTATAGCACCGAAAAAGGCGGCTACCGCTTCAGCAATGGCCGCCGCCGCTTCAGCGTTTTCGTCGCCGAAGGCGGTGCCGCAGCAGGTGCCTTCACTAGTCCCGAATTAGTCGGCTGGCTAGCGGCCTTCACCGGCTTACAGAATGTCAACCAAATGGTCGTCGACCTGTGGCTCGTGCGCGCGGCGATGAACGGCGTGGTCCGCGAGGCGAATGATCTGCGCGGGCATTGGCGCCTCGTAGACTGATCCCCGGAGCTTCACGGATTCCTGCCGGACGAAAGCGGATGACCGCGCTGCTAAGCGCCCTGACCCGTATTCCGCATTTTGTGCGGGTACATTACCCATCGGTGAATGCACCACAGTCAGCAGGTGAACGGCGTACCGACTACGAGGCCGCCACCCCGCCGCGACCGACGTAGCGGCAATACGGGACCCGCACTGGAAGCCAGGGCATGCGCACTTCATCTTCGACTAGGATTACGGCTTCGGTTGCGGCCAGCACGGCGTCCATGCGCTCATGACCCAAATGCACGCCGTCATGCGCGAACCATCGCCGCCAGAACCATCGCCGCAGCGCCCAGTGATACGCGCGACCTGGGCGCGGGTACGGCGCTGAGAGATGAAAATCCACCACCCCCAACAGACCACCGGGCTTCAGCATGCGCAGGGCATTGGCCAAAACCTCGGGCCAGGTCGGCATCATGGTCAAGGCGTACGACAAGACGACCGCATCGGCTGGTTGCGGCGGCTGCCATTGCGTCGCATCGCCCTGATGGCAGTGCACGGTGGACCACTCCTGATCGTGACAGCGTTGTTGCGCCTGAGCCAACAGGCTCGGACACAGATCGACGACATGGACTGCGGCCAATTCGTGAACGGTCGCCCCCAGATGACGTAGGCCTGCCGCAGTGCCGCCGCCGAGTTCGACCAGGATCTGGCCCGGCTGCAACGCCAAATCGGCATATAATTCAGCACGCCCGGGCAGCAGTCGTTCCCGGAAGCGATCATAATCGTCGGCCTGCTGCGCATAGAATCCTTCTAGGCGCTGGGCGTGATCACCATTCCGCGGCATCCCCCGCACCAGAGCGGCGATCACCCGCAGGTCGGATTTGAGCCGACTGATCATGCCGCTGCCGGGCTTGCGATGGCCGTGGCGGCGAGGTCCGCGATATGGAAACTGGCATAGGTGCCGACGCGATCCTGGCGGTGCAGGGCCGCGGATTGTTCGCCGTGAAAAGTGAGCAGCTGAGCCAAGGCCGAGCCCTTCACACGGACCTGATCCAACCAATCGGGCACTGGACTGGCACTGCGGAAAAGAATGCGCGCGGCCGGCGTTGCCCGCTGCAGGATTAATTGCCATTCTTCGGTCAGGGCCTCGGGATGATACCAGCCCATCCAATCCATATGGTCAAGCAGGACAAACCGACTGAAGCTGCCTTGATCCCCGACCAGCAATTCAGAGACGGTCGCAACCTTGGGCGTTACCCGATGCACCAGGCCCCCTTTCAACGCGGCGAATCCCTCGCGGGTCAACCACGACGGGCAGCAGGTGCGGGAATATTGTCCAGCCAGATAGACCCGCCAGAAATAATTGGTGTGCAGGCAATGATCGCGAAATACCCCATCGACGGCGTGGCGAATGAATCCGGCGACGCCACCGGGGTGACTGTGGGCGATTTCTCGGCGCTGCGCGGCGGGAACGCCCAACAACGTCAAAAACACCCGGCGACCAATCTTTTTTTCCAAGGCTGGAGTCCACAGACGCGGGGCAACTTCGGCATCGTACCACGCCCGTTGCGCGGGCAGATCGGTGAAAGTCATCATGCGATCGACGGCCTGACTCAATTCAGGATCGCGCTCAAACCAGGTGCGTATCAACCGTGCGGCCAGTCCAGACAGGCCACGCCAGTAAAAGCTGCTGCGACCATCGAACCAAGTCCAGCGCCGGTCCCAATAGCGCTTGGCGAACGGGGACAGGTCACGGCGTAGGAAATCATGATACCAATCACCAGCTGCGCTGCTGCCGCCCTGACCAAAGAGAGCGAAGGCTTGATCATAACCGAGGTTGCGAATGGCGCTGAGCTTCAATTCCAACAGGGCGATTTGGCGCGGATTGGCATCGACGGCGACAACCTCCTGCGGTCCGCACAGGGCGTAATCCAAGGCGTTGCAGCCAGCACTGGCGATGACCAGCACGCGATCTTTTTCGCTCAGCTGCAAGGCTTGGCGATCAACCGCGGGGTCTTCCCAACAGGTATTATACAGCAGGCTACGCCCCGCGACGAAACCGAAGGCACGGGAATGGACCCGATCCATAAAATTGGGGGTCGGTCGTACGGTGGGGCTCAGGGGAGTTGCGCTGTGCATACGCCAATCCTTGACCCGTGCCGCCAAGGCTGGTGGTAGAGCGGAGGAAGAATCTGTGAACTTTCTTGACGCTCGTGCTGGATTCTGCGTTCTGCGTACGCTGTCCCCCATTCGCCGTCCTGCGTCCTGCGTCCTGCGTCCTGCGTCGCGAAGCATTCGAAGTCGCAGTCCGAGGTCCGAGGTCCGAGGTCGGGGCCTTTGTTCGTTCTTTGCGGTGAGGTCACCAAGCCGATATCCTACCTACGCTTGAGGACACCTATTACACAAGCCAATCCACATGCACGGTGACCATGCACAATTGACTTAGGACCTCGGACCTCGGACTTCGAACTAGTGGCAATGGTTTATCGCGACGCAGGACGCAGGACGCAGGACGAAAATAACTAAGTAGCTGCACTTTTGCGAAATTATAAAAATAGAACACTTGGTACTTCGCCGAGTGCTGACACCATTCTGTCATGATCCACGTTGTCGCCACTACTACGCTTCACTCTGGTACCCGTGCCGCCTTCTTGACTGAGTTGAAGCGCATGGTCCCCGAGACCCTGGCCGAGGACGGTTGCATCCGCTATGAGCCGGTCATCGACATTGATGACACCATCCATCCGCGACAGGTCGCGGCCCGCGCTGATGTCGTCACCATCTTGGAATCGTGGCGCGATCTGGATTGCCTGCGCGCGCATCTCGCCGCCCCGCATATGGCGGCGTATCGTGTGCGGGTGCGCGACTATGTCGCTGCGGGTCAGTTGCAGATCCTCACGGAAAGCTGACCGCAGGCTGACGAAAATGGCGTATTCCTGCGTCGAGCGTGTTGCCAATTCCTGCATGCATGGCGGCCCGGGACTGGGTAGGTTCGAGTAACCGCTATGCGCCTTATCCGTACCCACCTTATTTTTCCGCTCCGTCTGGCCTCGCACTGCCTGCTCGGCGGCGTGGTGTTAGCGGCGGCCTTTGCCTTGGCGGTTCCGGGGACAGCGGTCCGTGCGACCACCCCAGCCGCCGCTGCCGTCACCATTCAACCGCTGACCGCAGCTGAAGTCGCCGCCGCCAGCGCGACCATTGATCAATTCGTGAACGCGCGCCTGGAACGCATGGGCGTCACCGCGCCAGGCCCGGCCAGCGACGCGGAATTATTGCGCCGCGCCTATCTTACCATTCTCGGGCGCATTCCGACCGCCGACGAGGCGCTGCCATTTCTCGGCTCGACCGCTTCTGCCAAGCGCAGTGTGCTGATTGACCGCTTGATGCACAACGATGCCCGCGTCCATCGTGAATTTACTTGGTGGGCGGATCTGCTGCGGGTGCAGACTCAGATGAACAACCGTCCGGGCATCGCCTTCATCGACTGGCTCAAAGAGCGCATTCGCAACAATGTCCCGTACGATAGTATGGTCCGGCAGATGCTGACCGCCGAAGGCGCCGCCCTGGCCGACGGCAACGGCGCCACTGGCTTTTGGCTGCGCGATGCCGGCATGCCCCTGGATCGCATGGCGAATGTATCTCAGGTTTTTCTTGGCACCCAGATCGGCTGTGCGCAGTGCCACGATCATCCTTTCGATGCGTGGAAGCGGCGCCAATTCTTCGAATTCGCCGCCTACCTTCATGGCTCAGACGCCCGTCGTGATCTCCCCGGGGGCCGCGAGACCAAACAACTGATCAAACAGCAAGAGGATTCGTTAACGCTGGAAGAGCGCAAGGTCCTGCGCCGTATCGGTGACAGTGTCGGCCTGCGCGTGAATAGCACGGTGCGCTCGAACATCGAGCTGCCGGAAGACTATCAATACGCGGATGCGAAGCCGAAAGATAAGGTCGAGGCCGCCGTCATTTTCGGACCAACCATTCCCTTGGCCAAGGGCCAGGATCCACGGGTGGCCTTTGCCACCTGGATGACCTCGGCGGAAAACCCACGTTTTGCCGTGGTGATCGCCAACCGGATGTGGAAGCGGGCATTTGGCATCGGCCTGATCGAGCCTATTGACGACCTCCGTGACGACACCGTGGCCAGTGACCCCGCGTTGATGGACTTCCTGACCCGACTTATGGTTTCGGTCACATATGACCTCCGTGCCTTCCAGACCATTCTCTACCAGACCACGGCCTGGCAGCGTCAGGCTGATCGCAGTGAATATGACCCTGAGGCCACGCCGAGTTTCGCCAGTCCGCGAACCAATCGCCTGGAGGCCGAACAGGTTTGGGATTCCTTGCTAACCCTGACCGTACCCGACCTGGACCGAAAAAAGGGCGAAGATGCCACGGCCCTCCATTCATTTTACAACGACCACAAGGATCTTGAGGGCGAACAAATCATTGCGCTCGCTCGAGCCACGGCCAAGGCGCGTGAGATCGGCCAAGAAATCCGCAAGCAACTCGAGCAGACGCGAGTCGCCCTGCGCCGAGCCAAAGGCAAAGAAGCCGAGGATCTGCGTATCCGTCTCGCCCAATTGAATGCGCAGCGGGAAAGCCTCAGCGACCGTTTCGACCCCGGGCGCTACAACGGCAAGGGCGGGGGTGGCAACTGGATCCGCGCGGCAGAATTGCCCCAGCCAGCGGCCCCAGGCCACTTTCTCCGCGTGTTTGGCCAAAGTGATCGTGAATTGATCGAGAACGCCAGTGCCAGCCCTGCGGTGACCCAGGCCTTGTTCCTGATGAATGGGCCCTTGGAAAAAGAATTGTTTAAGGACGGCTCGCCCCTGCGCGCCACCCTTGAAAAAGCCACCGACGAGGTCAGCCGCGTACGCGCCTGCTATCTGGCCGTGCTGAGTCGCTCTCCGGATGTGGATGAACTCACCCTCGGCACCGCTTACCTCGTGCGCTATGGCAATGATGGCGTGCGTGACTTGGTCTGGGCGCTGATCAACGCCAACGAATTCCTCTTCCTTCCCTGAAGGTCCCATGGCCAATCCCTTCCATTCTTTAGACGAAGCGACGCGCCGGCAATTTCTTGCCCTCGGTGCCCGTTCACTCCTCGGCGTCACCATCGCTGGTATGTTGCCAGGACGCTTGTTCGCAGGAGATCCGGGAGCGGCTTCGGCCTTGGTGCTGCGCTCACCCCGGCCCATGGCGCGGAATGTCATCTATCTGTATATGGCCGGCGGCATGAGCCATCTCGACACCCTGGATCCGAAACCGGGACTGGCGGTAGCGGGTCCGGTCAAGGCGATCCCAACCTCAGTCGATGGCATTCAATTGGCAGAAAATCTTCCACTCACGGCGCGGATGATGCATCGTTGTGCGTTGGTGCGTTCACTCACCTCGACCCAGGGTGCGCATGAACAAGGGAATTATTATGTCCACACTGGCTATCGCCTAATTGGAACCACCCGCCATCCGGCCATGGGGGCGTGGCTTGGCAGCTTATCGGGACGCACCAATGATACGTTGCCCGCCAGCGTGCTCATCGGCGGCGATAGCCAACATCCCGGTGCTGGTTTTCTAGAATCGCGCTTTTCTCCCCTGCCCATCGGCAATCCGGAAACCGGCCTCGCCAATAGTCATAGTCCTGACAATGTTGATGAAGCCCGTTTCCAGCGCCGACTGCAACTGCTCGACCGTGTCAATAAACCATTTACCGCCGCCAACCAGCAAAAAGAAGCCCGGGCCTATCACGATCTCTATGACGAGGCGGTGACCCTGATGCGCTCGCGCGATCTTGCTGCCTTCGACATGAGTCAGGAAAGCCCAGCCATGCGCGCCGCCTATGGCAGTGACCGCTTTGGCCAAGGCTGTCTCCTGGCCCGACGACTTATCGAAAACGATGTTCGCTTCGTCGAAGTCACCCTGGGTGGCTGGGATACCCACGACGATAATTTCGATCGCGTCCAGGCCCGCTGCGAGGTGCTGGATCTGGGCTTTTCGACGCTGTTGGCGGATCTCGATGCACGTGGCTTGCTTGATGAGACTCTGGTGGTCCTGGCCACCGAATTCGGGCGCACCCCGCGGATTAATGGCAATCAAGGCCGCGATCACCATCCGCGTTGTTTTTCCATGCTTTTGGCGGGCGGCGGCATCCGCGGCGGCCAGGTGTACGGTACCAGTGATGAACAAGGCGAGGCCGTGGGTGAACGCCACGTCGCGGTGCCCGATTTCAATGCCACCATCGCCTACGCTCTGGGTCTGCCACTCGACAAGGTTATTACCGCTCCCAACGGCCGTCCATTTACGGTCGCCGATAAGGGCCAGCCGCTGGTGGATCTTTTCTGATGCTGCGCGTGTGGGTGGTTATTCTGCTGAGCCTCGGTGTGCTCAGCGCCGAAGTTTCCTTCGCCAGGGACGTTGCGCCGATTTTGGACGCGAATTGCGCGTCCTGCCACGGCGACAGCAAACAAAAAGCCGGGCTTCGGCTCGACAGTGGTTTGGCCACCCTGGCCGGAGGCGATGCCGGGCCGGTCATTGTAATCGGGCACCCCGAACGCAGCAAACTATTCGAATTGATCAGTCTGCCTGCAGGCGATGACGACATTATGCCGCCCAAGGGGAGTCCCCTGACCGCCGCACAAATCGCCACCATCCAGGCCTGGATTACCGCGGGGGCTCCACTGCCCGATGGAGCCGCGGCGGCACCTGCAGCGACGGTTGCACCACCGCGCCCCACTGCCTTTGCCGAGCTCGCCGCCACTCTCCCTGAGCCCGACGCCGGCACCTTGGACAAACTCAAGCTAGCGCACGCGGTGGTCCGCCCTCTCGACCCCAGCGGGCGCACTCTGGAAATTAATTGTAGTCATATCCGGGTCGATGCCGAATTGTTGGAGAGCCTCAAACGTCTGGCCCCCAACCTGATCTGGCTAGACCTTGGTGGGACAGGTATCGGCGATGCCGAACTGATTTTTCTCAAACCCTTAATCCATCTCGAAAAATTGGATCTGCGTCAGACGCGGGTCACTGATCAGGGCCTGATCCACCTGATGGCCCTGACCAGACTGCGCCAGTTGGTGCTGGTGGGAACTCCGGTCAGTGATTCCGGACTCTACCGCTTGGGCGGCATCAAGAGCTTAGAGCGGGTCTACCTGTGGGGCAGCAAAGCGACTCCCGAAGGCGGCAAGCGTCTGGCCAACAGCATTCCTGGCTGCGTGGTCAACACCGGTCCCTGACGCCTCAGGCCCTCTGGCTGGAATCAGGCTGCCAGTGGGCCCATGACGGTGCCCGACCCGAGGCTGGCAGCAGCGCCGGATACACCCATAGTCCCCCCTATCATGGCCATCGACCTCCCCAAACATCGTGAGAAGATGCGTGAAATGTTCGCGTTCTGGGGCTGGGACGTGCGCGATCAGGATGTTCGCCTGACCTGGTACGAAATGGGCGACCTGGAATTAGCGGTGTGGGTCATTTTCCGCCGTGATGGCGGCAAGATGCAACGCGAATGGGTTATTTCCGAGCCCACTGGCATCCTGCCCATCGACCACCTCAGCGCCGACAAACTGCCCAACGCGCGCTCGGCCCTGAATGCCTTTGCCAGCCTGTGGAAGCGCACCGCCAGCGAAAGCCTGGTCGCCAAAGTCGGCCCCGAACGGGCAGCCTGGCTGCGCGCCAACAAGCCCGACGTCTTGGCCCAGAATGAACAGATGCTGCAGATGATTGGTCTGGCCGCGGAATTGATGGCTGACTGCGCCAATGAAATGGAATAGGCACAGGGACCAGCCCCTCGCTTCTTTCGCCAGCGACCGACGGCCATAGCGTTGGACCCATGCGCATCCTCCTGATCCCCCTGATTCTGCTCTTAGTCCACGTCGCTACTCTCGCATGTGGAGCAGAAAATCGGCCCCAGGTCGATATTATCACCGACAAGGGCACCATCCGCTGCACTCTTTTTGCGGATGAGGCGCCGAAGACCGTCGCCAATTTCATCGCCCTCGCCGACGGCACCAAAGAATGGACCGATCCCAAGACCGGCGAAAAGAAGACCGCGCCCTTTTATGATGGGCTGACCTTTCACCGCGTCATTCCTGGTTTCATGATCCAGGGCGGCTGTCCCCTCGGCGATGGCAGCAGCGGTCCCGGTTATACCTTTCAGGATGAGATTAACGCCAAAAGCCTGGGCCTGGATACGGAGATGGCCTTGAAGGGTCAAGAATTGCATCCCTGGTGTCAGCATATGTCCGAGAAGTTTTTCAGAGCGATCATCCAGCCGCGTCTAGCTGCCAAGGGAATCACCCAAGCCACGCCGCAGCAGCAACATCAAGATGCGGTCATGGCCATGCTGCCCACCCTGCAGAACATTAGCTTGCAGGAATTTTATGAGGCTTTCGGCTTCGTGTACGATGCCACCCTATCACCTTCGCATCGCCCTTTGAAGGGCATGCTCGCCATGGCCAATTCTGGGCCCAACACCAATGGGTCGCAGTTCTTTATCAATCTTGACGACACTCCGCATCTGACCGGTCAACATACGGTTTTTGGCGAGATCACGTCCGGCCAGGAGGTCGTCGCCGCCATCGGTGCCAAACCGACCACGCCGGGTGGACCGACGGTGAAAATTCTGCGGATTCGTTCGGTACCGGCGTCTCCGTAAATCGTATCGCTTCGCCGATGAATTAGGCCGACGCCGTTGCGTCAGCCGCTGGCAACAGCGCCGTCAGCGTATCGGGCAGACGCCGCGGGCGCCCGTCCGGGCCGACGCAGGCGACCACGACGCGGCCGGTTGAGCGAATGGTGTCTTCATTACGCAAACGGATTTCGCTGCTAAATGCCACCCGACTGCGGCCCAGCACCGCGGCCTGGGTGGTCAATTCTACTTCATCATCAAAGCGCAGCGGCTTGCGGTAATTGAGGGCCAATTCGATAACCGGCATCAAGACGCCTTCGGTTTCGAGCTGGCGATAGGAGAACCCATGTTCGCGCAGCCATTCAATGCGGCCCGCTTCGAGCCAGGTCACATAGGCGCCATGATGGGCGAGGCCCATTTGGTCGCTTTCGGAATATCTGACGCGAAAAGTCCAAGTGATCGGGCCCGCACCACCGGGCATATTCACGGTCCAGCAGGGGCGGCCAGGGCGGCTTTCACAGGGACCGGCGTTGGCGCACCAGTCGCACCAGGCGCAGCTTCGATCAGACGATATTCAACCGCTGCTGGCTGCTCAGCCTGAGAGGTGGATATTCCCCTGGTCTGCGTCAAAGCCGGCTTTTCCGGCCTTTCCGCCTTTTCAAGCATAGTGCGGGGAACCAACCAGCCGGGTGCAGCGACCAGGGCGATGACCGCCACCGCGGCGACGGCGAGCGTACAACTGCTGAGTGCATGCGGCGCGACGCGGCGTTCTTCGACCCGGCTGCCGGTCCACAGGGTAATCACGAGGCGCAGATAATAGGCGGCACCGATAACGGCCATCAGCATGCCGAACGCAGCGGCGGCGACGTTTCCTTTGCCAACCAGATCCGAAAAGATCAGGTATTTGCCCATGAATCCGACCGTGGGCGGAATGCCGGCGATGGAAACCAAGAATACCGTGGCCATCAAGCCATGGAAAGGATGCGCCCGACCCTGGCCACTGAGGCCATCCAAGTCATCACCGAGATCGTCACGACTGCTGACCGCCGCCAAGGCTGCGAAAGCTCCCGCAGTCGCGATGGCGTAGCCGAGCAGATAATAGACGAAGCCCGTGAGCTGCACCGTTCCGCCCGCCTGGGCAGGCACCAAAGCTAACAGCACATAGCCCGCATGGGCGACCGAGCTAAACGCGAGCATCCGCCGCACTGAGGTCTGGCGCAGAGCCGAAAAATTGCCGACCATCAGGGACAGTAAGGCGATGATCAAGATCGCCACGCCCAGACGTTCATGGGTTTCGGCCGCATGCGCGGTCAGCACCACGGCACTGTCCAAGGGCAAGGGCCCGACCAGCGGATGCACGCCCGAAGCCTGCGCCAGCGAAGCGAGCACAAACGATCCCAGCCCCGCAAAAGCGCCGACCTTTATCACCGCTGCCATGAAACCGGTGACCACACTGGGCGCGCCGGTATAGGCATCGGCAGTCCAGAAATGGAACGGCACCGCGCCGACTTTGAACAGTAGGCCGATCACCAGCAGGGTCGAACCCAGCTGGTACAGACCCGTGCGGCCGTCGAGCACCGCGGCCCCGAAATGGGTCGACCCCGTCGCACCATACGACAAGGCAGCGCCATAGAGGAAAATAGCGCTGAAGATCGCGCCCATGACGAAATATTTGAACAGGGCCTCATTCGATTCCAGCCGGTGCCGACGCAGGCCGACCAGGGCGTAGATCGCCAAGGACGCCAATTCAATGCCGATGAACAGGGCGATGGTGTCGACCGCCATGGCCATCAGCAGTGCGCCAACGGTGGCAAACGCGGTTAAAGCATACGGTTCGCCACCCGGAAATTTATCACGGCTCAACGTCTGCTGCAAACCACCGAAGGAAATCGCCGCCGCGGCGAGAATCCCCAGACACAGCCACTGCCGGGCCGGGTCCATGGCGAAGATATCATGGAAATGTGCCGGTGCGGCACTTTGACTGACCAGCGCAATCCCAGCCGCGACCATGGCCAAGCCGCCAATCCACGGCAATACGCTATGCTTACCAGACTTGCCCAGGAATGGCTCCAGCGCGAGGCAGATCAAACCGCCGATCGCAGCCAGCAGGGCCGGGGTAAACAGCGGGAAGACATCAGCGGGAAGCATGGGGAGCACCAGAAGGGGCTGTGGGAGAGGCAGCAGGAGCGGTTACGGCCGCGGCCTGCTGCGGCGGCTGCGGGCGGAGTTCCGCCGCTGCGCTGCCCAGTTCAATCGCAACCGCGCCAGCGCGATCGCTGATCGGACGGGGGTGGAAACCAAAATAAATGCTCAGCAGCAAAAGCGGCACCACCGCCAGTAATTCGCGCGGAGCCAAATCCGGCAGGACCCCCGCCGTGGCATTGGGCCGCCCATAACACCAGCGCTGCACCAGACGCAGCAAATACACCGCGGTAAGAATGGTGGACAGCCCGGCAATTGCCGCGATCCACCACTGCGCGCCCAGGAAGATGCCAAACAACAGCAGGAACTCGCCGGCAAAACCAGCCGTACCCGGCAGCGCTGCCGAAGCCAGGGCGGCAACGACAAAGCACGCGGCGAACAGGGGCATGCGCGTCGACAGGCCGCCGAAATCATCGAGTCCGCGTCGTTGGGCCCGGCTTTCGACTGCGCCGATGAGCAGAAACATGGCGGCGACAGAGAATCCATGCGCGACCATCTGGATGCTGGCGCCGCGCAGGGCGGTTTCGGTGCCGACGAAAATACCGACCACGACCAAGGACAAATGGCTCAACGACGAAAACGCGATCAGCTTTTTGACATCGCTGGCCATCATCGCCAAAAGCGCGCCGCCAATCGTCCCGATTAGACCTAAGGTGATAAACACCGACGCGTATTCGACGCACTGGGCCGGGAACAGCGGCAGGACAAAGCGCAGCAAGCCGTAGGTGCCAATCTTGGCCATGGCCCCAGCCAGCAGCATCACCGCCCCGGTGGGACATTCGCTGTAGGTCCGCGCCTGCCAGGTATGGAAAGGAACCAGTGGAACTTTGACCGCAAAGGCGAGGGCAAAGGCAAAGAACACCGCCAGTTGTTCGGCGCTGTTGAGCAATTGCATTTCGCCCGGCAGATCAGCCAGACTGGTGGTGCCGAGGCGCTGGGCGAGATACCAGATCGCCACCAAGAGCAGGATCGAGCCGGCCATGGTATAGAGGAAGAATTGCAGCGCCGCGCCCCGGCGATCCGCGCCGCCGAAAACGGCGATCAGGACCAGCATCGGCACCAACATGCCTTCGAAGAAAAGATAAAAGACCACCAGGTCACGAGCCAGCAGGGCCCCGATCATCAAGCCGGCGCAGGTGAAAATGGCACACGAGAATTCACGCATGCGCTCACCGACCTGATCGCGACTGGCAAGAATCGCCAACGGGGTCAGCCAGGTCACCAACTGGATCAGCCAACCGCTGAGGCCATCGCTGGCCAAGCTGAATGAAATCGTCGCACTCGTTCCGGGCAGATTGAACCACGGCATCGACCACGCGATGTTGTCCATGGACGTCACCAGGGGCAGACCTAGTGCGGCCACGATGACGGCAAGGAACGTCGCTAGGCGCGTCGTCGCAGCGCTGTCACGGCCGCTGGCAAAAGCAGTGATCAGAGCAGCAGCGAAGGGAGCCGCCAGCAGAGCGAGCAAAAACATATCAGGCGCCCTTCCCGAGCATCGGTGCGAAGAACGGTGCCATCAGATAGATGATCAAGATCATCGCGCCGGCCAACGACATCAGCACGGACACCCGCAAACGCCCGCGCTGAATGGCGGCGTAGCCTTCACCGAGAAAACCAGCGACGGAACCGACACTGCGAACCACGCCACCGATCACCACCTGATCGACGACCCGGGCCAGGATCCACGCGATACCGCGCACGGGTGCGACGATCACGGCGTCGTACACCGCATCTAAACCGTGGATCCAGGTCTTGGCGAAACCCTGCAAGGGTTTGACTTCCGGATCACGCGGACCACGGCGGTAGAACAACCGCGCAATGAGAATGCCCACCGGGGCCAAAATCACACTGCCGAAAACTGCGAGTATGATCGGCGCCGCCGACGCATGGGCACCTACGACTTCGACTGGCGCATGGAAAACACTTTGCGCCTGCCCGAGGACCGGTGCCAAGTAGGTGCCGAGGAGATTCAGGGTGGGCACCAGATCAAACCACACGCAACCGACAGCCAAGGCACCGAAGCCAAGCACCAGCACCGGACCACTCATGATCAGTGGTTGTTCCTTGAGATGCGCCTTGGTTTCCGCCGGCACCCGGGATGGGCTCCAGAAGGTCAGATACATCATCCGCGACATATACACCGCGGTGAGCAGGGCCGCGAGCAGGGCGAGTAGGAAAATAATTATGCCGACATCGACGCCCGCGACCTCGACGCTGCCATGGAACAGGCGTTCAATGATCAGATCCTTAGACATGAAGCCCGAGCCCATGGGCAACCCGATGATCGCGAACCAGCCGAACCACATCGCCGAATAAGTGATCGGCAGGGCTTTGGCCAAGCCGCCCATGCGGCGCATATCCTGTTCGTGGTGCATCGAGGTGATCACCGAGCCGGCACCCAGGAACAAGGTCGCCTTGAAGAAAGCATGGGTCACGACGTGGAAGATGGCGACGTCGAAGGCACCGACGCCGATCGCCATAAACATGAAGCCGTTTTGGCTAATCGTCGAATACGCCATGACCTTCTTGATGTTCCACTGCACCATACCAGCGATGGCGCCATAAAGCGCGGTCGCACAACCAATCAGGGCGATAGTGGGCATGACCCACCCGGAAAGCACGTAGACATCACAAAGGCGTGCGCAGAGGTAGACACCGGAGGTCACCATGGTTGCAGCGTGGATCAGTGCCGACACCGGCGTCGGACCGGCCATGGCGTCAGGCAACCACGTCAGCAACGGCAACTGCGCGCTCTTACCCGTACAACCGAAGAACAGCAGCGCGGCGGCTGTACATAGCAGGCCGCTGCCGGCCAACGCCAGGCCCGGTTCGCCTCCGAAGAACTGCGCGATCTGGGCGTAGTTCAGGCTCGCTTGATCCCCCATGGCCGTGTACAGCGCAAAGGTGCCAAGCAGGAATCCGAGATCACCGATGCGGCTGATCACGAAAGCCTTGCGCGCGGCATCGCAGTTGGCGGTCTCTTCCTTCCAGAAGCCGATGAGCAGGTAGGAGCATAGACCCACACCTTCCCAGCCCAAAAAGGTTACCGGCAGGCTCGCGCCAAGAACCAGCACGATCATGCTCGCCATGAACAGATTGAGGTAGGCCATGAACCGCGCGAAACCGCGGTCCTTGCCCATGTATCCGATCGAATAGATATGAATCAAGGTACCGATGCCGGTGATGAACAGCAGCATAACTGCAGTTAGCCGATCGAAGGCGAAATCGAAGCTCAGCCAGCCGTTCGGCAGCGGCAGCCAATCCCAGCCGCGCCAAAACAGGCTCGATGTAGGGCCCATATGCCCCATGGCGACGATGACGGTGATGAAACTCAAGGCGCAGGCCGTCACCGCGACAAAACCCGACAGGCCCACCGAGGGCCCCTTCGCGTTGCGGGCGCTGAGCAGACTGACCAAGCCGTTGGCGGCAAAGCCGAGCAGAGGAAAAGCGACGATCAACCAGAGTGGAAACACCGGATCACTCCTTGAGGACGGCGTAGGCGTCGCCGTCGATGGAATCACGGTTGCGGACGATGCACAAAACCATCGCTAAGCCGACGCAGGCCCCGGCTGCGGCGATAGCGATGACGAACAACGGCGACAGATGGCCGCTGATCGCGCCCGCAGCAGCATGGGTGCGGGCAAAACCAATGAAGCTCAGATTGACGGCGTTCAGCATCAATTCGACGCCCATCAACAGGAAGAACAGATTGCGCCGCGAAGCCGCCACGGCGAGGCCAATGGCGAATAGGATCGCGGCAAGAATTTGCACATGAACAGGATCAACGTGGGACATGCATCAGACCTTGTCCGCTTGCGCGCTGGAGTCAGTTATCTGGTTCGCATCGACCACGGTCGAAGATCCAGCGGCAGCGCGATCATGTACCGCGACGACGCTGGCGCCGCGATCAGCATGGCCGCCATGGCCGTGCCGGTTGCCGGGATCGGGGTCTTCCTCGGCGGTGCGCTCCAAACTGCGCTTGGCCAGCAGGACGGCGCCAACCACCGCCGTCAGCAGCAGCAGTCCGGCGATCTCGAACAAGATGTACCAACCTTGGCCGCGAATATCGAACATATTGCTGGCGATGGTTTCAATACCCATACGCGGAGTCGTCGCCGCTTCGGTCAGTGCGGGCGCGGATTCGTGCAGGGTCGCCACCACGATCGCACCTAACCCGAGAGGCAGCAGCAGTCCTAAAATGGACAATTTATCGAAGCGAGGCAGACGATGATCTTCGCCATGATTCAAGATCATGATCACGAACACCAGCAACATCATGATCGCGCCGGCATAGACCAGGACTTGCAGCACCGCCAGAAAAGGCGAATGCAGCAGCGCGTAGATGCCAGCCAAGCTGAGCATGACCCCAACCAGGCTGACCGCGCCTTGGATCGGATGGCGCATGCACAAGACGCCGGTGGCACAGGCCACGGACACCACCGCGAACATCCAAAAATAGATCGGGCCCAGGGTGGCAGAAAGTTCGGGAAACATCAGTGATGATCTCCGGCCTGGAATGCAGCCAGGGCCTCGGCATGGAGCGAACCGCCCGGAGCCTTTTGCGATTGGATGTCCGTGGCTGGATAATCCTGCGGCTGCCAGTCGAGCAGTTGGGTTTTATCGATCACAAACGCAGCCCGGCTATCGGCCGCGAGAATGGCGATCTTGGTGTCCATGCGAATGGCATCGCAGGGACAGGCCTCGACGCAAAAGCCACAAAAAACGCAGAGCAGCAAATCGATGTCGAATTGCTTCGGCCGCTTTTCGATATGACGATCGGTCGATTCTTCGGCAACAATATTAATGCAGTGAGCCGGACACGCAGTCGAACACATGAAGCACGCCACGCAGCGCGGAGCGCCATCGGGCCGCTTCATCAGGCGATGCCGCGAGCGGTAGTCGCGCGGAATATCGGGCTGGACTTCTGGGTACATCAAGGTCGGTAGCGATTCCGGCTTGGTCAGCGTCTTGAAGGCATGCCGAAAGGTGGTGCCCAGACCCTTGAAGATCTCGACGAAATAAATGCTTTCCCAAAAGGTCAGCTCCGGACGAGGAACGATCTTAGGCATGGTTCTGGATTCCTCGGCAAGCGCTGGCATGCAGCGGAGAATAATTTCTGCGCGCGGAACGGATCATGAGCGCACCAGCTTGGCAATCACCGCGGTCAGCAAGAGATTGATCAACCCGATATTGAGCAGCCACTTCCAACCCAGGGACATGATCTGGTCATAGCGGAAACGGGGCAGGGTCCAGCGCACCCAGACGAAGAGCCAGCAAAAGAACAAGGTCTTGGCCAGCACCACGCCGAATTGAATCAACGCCGCAATAATAGTCGGCAGTAGGGCGTAGACTTCCGGGTTGGACTGCACCGGCTTCGGAGCAAGAAACATCCAGCTCGCCACGGCGCCGACGAGCAAGGCTAAACCGCCGAGACCGAAGATAGCACGGAACACGCTGTATTCGCGCACCCGGCTCTTTTTATCGCTCGCTGCGAAGCTGGCATAGAGGCGCGAACGTTTTGCCAGCAACCATTGGAAGCCGAGGAAAAGCAGGCCTACAACCGCCAGCAAGATGCCCAAGACCGGACCCAGATGACCCAGAATAAATGCCTGATCATACGGCCCGCGCGGCAGCCAGTCGACGCGACCAGCAAAGCTGAGGTCGAAAGGCAGCAGGTCATAGCCACCAAAGAACAGCACGGCGATCAGAGCCGAAGCGATCACAATGTGACAGTATTCGCCGAGCATGAACAAGGCGAATTTGGCGCCGCCATATTCGGTATGGAAACCAGCAACCAGTTCGGACTCGCCTTCGGCGACATCGAAGGGATTGCGGTTGGTCTCCGCAAACATCGCGACCAGAAAGAGGAAGAAGCCGATCGGTTGCACCACCACGCCCCAGGCATGGTGGCTCTGCCAATTCACCGCGTCAGTCAGGCTGAAGCTGCCGATCAGCAGGAACAGACCCAGAATCGATAAACCCATCGACACTTCATAGGAAATCATCATCGCCGAGGCGCGCATGCCGCCGAGCAGACTGTATTTCGAATTCGACGCCCAGGAACCCAGCACCACGCCATACACCGACAGACTGCCCAATGCGAACAGTGCCAACAGGCCGCTATTGGCATCGAGCCACGAACCCGTCGTCGTGCGCACGATATCGCCAGCCTGATAGGTGACCGGACCAAACCACGGAATCAAAGCCGGAGTCAACACCGCGGTCATCACCGGAATAGTCGGGGCCATGATAAAGAACCATTTATTCACAAACGGCGGTACCAAGCTCTGCTTAAAGAATACCTTTATGCCGTCAGTGAGATTATAAATCATGCCAAAACCACGAATGCGCAAGCCACCCGGCAGGGTAATCGCAGCACGATTCGGGCCCGGACGATCTTGGATCGCCGCCGCGCCGCGGCGTTCGAGCAAGACCAAGAATGGCATTATTATGAACGGGGTGAAGACCAGTAGGAGCTTCAGCGCCGAGATGATCAACGTTGCAGAATCCATATCAGGCGGCCCCTACCGGCTGTTCGCTGGTGATCATCGCACCCATGGGACCGATGCTGCGGTAGCTGAGCCCGGCAAAGGCGGGCACGCGTTCGACGCAGGCTTTCCAAGCGTCCAGTTCGCTACTCCAGGGAATTGGCTTGCCCGCGTAGCTGGCGAGGCGAGCCAAGACCTGCCACGCCGGTTCGAGATCGCCGTTGGCGACCACGGGGCAGGCATTCATAACCTGCACGCGACCCTGGCAATTGACCATGGTGCCGCGCACTTCGGCCCAAGCGCGAATGCCAACAGCGATAGTCGCCTTGGCCACGGTGGAATCCTGCCACGACGCCAAGGCGATGCGCACGGGGATGACTTCCAGCGCCTTCGCCTTATCGGCATTGGCTGCCCACAGATCGTGGCCAACGGTAATTAACACGTCGAACTCACGCGCGCGGGTCGGCAAAGAATCGAGATTGTCAGGCACGCCGAGCAATTGTTGACCTTTGCGATTGGCAACCGGATCGCCCGAACGAGCGATGCCATCGGCCTTGCCAACCATCAGCCACGAACCGCCGAACACCTCGACCCGACTGCCAAAGGCCTCGCTAAGGGCGAGCACGGCCGCGTTGTCTTCGTTGGTCAGATGGCCCGAGGCCACCACCGCGATGCGCTTGCCCGCGGACAGCGCTTTTCCGGCGGCTTCCAGAGCGGCGCCGAGAGCCGCAGGCTGGCCGGTGATAGTGCCTTCGACCAAGCGATTCTCGTCAAGCTTTTGATAGAGCAGGCGGGTATCGTTATGAATCCAGCTTTTATTGACATCGGGATTACGCCGCGGCATCAAGCGCCAGATGTGATTATTGTTATACTCGATGGTGATATTCGCACCGAGGCTGTCATCGGGCGCGATCGATTCGACCCGCTTGAGCAGCCACACCCGCTGCTGAAAGCGGAAATGTTTGCCAGTCAGGGCGCCAACCGGACAGATGTCGGTAACGTTGAGATCGTACTCGTGCTGCAACGGCATGCCGGGGAAAGTGGTCAGATAGGCCTGATCACCGCGGCCGGCGATGTGCAGTTGTTCGTCACCCGCGACATCGCGCATGAAGCGCACACAGCGGTCGCAAAGAATGCAGCGTTCCTGATCCAGAACCACGGTTTCGCCCAGATCGATATTCTTGCCGCCGCGGTCTTCACCCTTGGTGTCAATAAAGCGGTGATCGCTGCCACCTTTATACTGCTTGCCAACTTCATCGTGCAGACGGCTGTGATGCTTGCCGCTGCCCATGTAGTGTTCTTGCAGAGTGCACTCACCGGCCTTGTCGCAGATCGGGCAATCGAGCGGATGGTTGACCAACAGAAATTCCATCACGCCTTTGCGGGCAAGCTGGACGGTTTCGCTGGTCGCGGGCGTGCGCACTTCCATGCCCGGGGTCGGACGCATATGGCAAGAGATGCCCAGGGCAAAGCCACGCGGACCCTTGGTCTCTACCAAGCAGATGCGGCAATTACCGGCGACCTGCAGGTCGGGGTGATAGCAGAACGTCGGCGTATTGACGCCCACGCGATTCAACTCGTCGACCAATTGTTTGCTGGGATCGACTTGGTGGTCGATGCCGTCGACGATTATTTTGATCAGGTCAGGCATTTTATCTATTTCCTGTCTTGTCTTCAGCAAAAACGTTTTGCGTCTTACACATGGTCCTACGTCCTCGATTGTCCTGCGTCCTGCGTCCTGCGTCCTGCGTCGCGAATACGATTCGAAGTCCCTTTGCAGTCCGAAGTCCGAGGTCCGAGGTCCGACGTCCCGAAAATTCTTTGCGGGAGCTTTCGTGGCTTGCGGTGCGGTGCGTCGGCGAGGCGGTACGGGAGGGGCTCACCAGAAGGCTCCGGGGCGGGTGGAGACGAGGTCGCGGCCAGTAGTGTGGTCGGGATTTTTGGTGACGTAGGCGTCGAAGTGGCTGCGGAATTTTTGGATGAAACTTTTTACCGGCCAGGCGGCGCCGGGGGCGAAGGCGCAAATGGTGGTCCATTCGTAGCGCGAGGCGAGATCGAAGATGGTGTCGGGATCGCCGTCGATGCCTTTGCCGGCAACCAGGGCGCGCAACATGCGGTCAACGTAACCGGTGCCTTCGCGGCACGGGGTGCACTGGCCGCACGATTCATGGGCGTAGAAACGGGCAATGGATTCCAAAATCAGCACCGGATCGCGGGTGGTGTTGAACGGCATCACCGCGCCCGAACCCAACATCGACTTCAAGCCGGCCAGACTTTCATAGTCCATGGTCGCTTTCATCGTCTCTTCCGCGGTCAGCACCGGGGCCGAGGAACCGCCGGGAATACATCCCAACAATTCACCCTGGAGGCCACCCGCGAGTTCGAAGAATTCGCTGAACGGCATCGCCAACGGCACTTCGTACACGCCGGGCTTGCCGACATCGCCCGAAATGGTGAACAACTTCGAGCCGGGAGATTTATCGTTGCCCCACTGCCGGTACCACTTGGGTCCGTACTTGAGGATCATCGGCACCGCCATGATCGTCTCGACATTATTGACCACGGTGGGCGAGGCGAACGCGCCGGATATCGCCGGGAACGGCGGCTTCAAGCGCGGCTGGCCTTTATAGCCCTCAAGCGAATTGATCAGCCCGGTTTCTTCACCGCAGATATACGCACCGGCACCGCGATGGATGTAAATGTCGAGCGAATAACCGCTGCCCTGAATGTTTTCGCCAAGCAGGCCAGCGTCGTAAGCTTCTTTGAGGGCCTGATTCAGGCGCCGGATCTGCGGTAGCATTTCGCCGCGGACGTAAATATACGCCGTACGCACGCCGAGAGCGTAACCGGTACAGATACAGCCTTCGATCAGCAGATGCGGATCCTGGGTCATGCACAGGCGGTCTTTGAACGTGCCAGGTTCGCCCTCGTCAGCGTTGACGACGAGATATACCGGCTTGCCGCCACGCGGCACAAACGACCATTTCATGCCAGTCGGGAAACCAGCGCCGCCGCGGCCGCGCAGGCCAGAATCCATAACCTCGGTGATGACTTCGAATTGGCTCTTGTCGAACAGCAGTTGCCCAATCGTCTCATAGGCGCCGTGCTTGCGCGCGACTGCCAAAGTGTGGCCGCCGTCGACGTCGAACAGCCGCGAAATAACGCGGGGCAGTTCTTTGCCGTTCCAATGGGTCGGGATGGTCATGAGTGGGTTTCGCGGTTCAGGGAGCGATGGGCAGCGGTGCGAAAAGGATTCACGCAGACACCGCTGCCACTGCCGGAGCCGGCGGCTTGCCGGTGGCGCTAACGACGGCACTGGGACGGGCGGCCCGTTCCTTTTCATGCGCGATGACGCGGTAATGCGCCGTCGCGCCAGCGGCCAGCGTATCCGCGGCCTTTTGATCCTTGGGGCCGACGCTGGCAAATTCGCGCCAGGTGGTGCCGCCGTCATCCGAACGTTCAACCACCAGCTTGGCACATTCAGGCGCATTGGCCCAGCTCAGGCCGACCGCGCCGCCATCGGCTGCGACGGCGGCGACTTTCAACGCCGGCGGGGCTGGAGCATAGCCGGGCTTTTGTGCGACGCCCTGCGCCCCGACGGCGCCCGGATGGCCTTTGGTATTCAAGACGATGCCACCGAGGAAATCGCCGCGCACCGCGGTGGGGGTGCCTTCGGCTTCTTTGCGCAGGCGCGCCAGCCAACGATCAAGAATGACCGGAGTCGGATGAAAGCCGTCCGGCAGCTGTTCGTATTCGTGCGGGCCGATGGCCTCGTCATCAATCATCACGCCGGGACCGGTGCCGCACAAAGCGAGGCATTCGACGCGGACCAAGGTGAACAGACCATCTTTGGTGGTTTCGCCGCTGTGCACGCCTAAGGATTTTTCCAAGTGCGCGATCAGATCTTCGCTGCCTTGAATAAAGCAGCACATGGTCTGGCAGACCTGAATCAGATGCCGACCACGCGGGACCTGCTTGTACATGGTATAGAATTCGACCACGCCAAATGCGTGCACCGGGCTGACTGCACAGACACCGGCCGCCCATTGAATGGCGACGCGGGGAACCCAGGCGAATTCTTCCTGGACCAGCCACAATACTTGCAGCAACGCACCACGCTTGACCGGATAGCGGCGCAGCAATTCATCGAC
>Ga0209490_10000429_pt1 | contig 42241 bp, 39 predicted proteins | sample MAT06_FD_187209 | JGI IMG/M metagenome (GOLD analysis project Ga0209490, IMG submission 187209) | Freshwater microbial communities from Lake Fryxell liftoff mats and glacier meltwater in Antarctica - MAT-06 (SPAdes) (version 2) | ecosystem: Environmental > Aquatic > Freshwater > Ice > Liftoff...
GAAGTCTTGTGTCTGAAGTCTTGTGTCTGAAGTCTTGTGTCTGAAGTCTGAAGTCTGAAGTCTGAAGTCTGAAGTCTGAAGTCTGAAGTCTTGTAAACCTTTAAGAAGCCTAATTGTTTGAATTTTCGCGGCTTAAATTTAATTTCTTATGCTAAAATTTATAAAATCCCGACCTTATGAAGGTGAATTGGGTTTTGGAAAAACGGTTACTACCTCCGGGAGGCTCATGCACTCCGACGGCACCTTTAATGTCGTTCGGGAAAGCAATTCCAACTGGCACAATGTTTATTTTCAGTTAATGATCATGAATTGGGGTCGTTTTTTCTTATTGATGTTGATTTCCTTCGGAATACTCAATACCATTTTCGCCTTGCTGTATTGCGTTGCCGGGGTGGAAAATTTAAATGGTATCGAGCCGGGTACGTGGAAGGACAATTTCACAAATGCTTTTTTCTTTAGCAGTCAAACCCTCACTACGGTGGGTTACGGGCATATCAGTCCCCATACCTTTACCACCAGTTTGATCGCTTCTTTTGAATCATTTACCGGACTTTTGATTTTTGCCTTAATTTCCGGGTTATTGTATGGGCGTTTTTCCCGACCTGACGCTAAGATAATATTCAGCGAAAAGATGATAATAGCGCCTCATAGAGGGGGCCATGGGTTGATGTTTAGAATGGGGAATGCTCGAAAAAGTGAGCTGATCGAAACAGATGTGCAGGTGCTGGCAACCATGAATCAGCGGAATGGAAATGGCGTAATAGAGCGAGAATATTTTCCTTTGGCGTTAGAATACAGTAAAATATCTTTTTTCTCTTTATCCTGGACGGTTGTTCATTACATTGACGATCAAAGCCCGATTTGGGGACTGACGCAACTGGAATTAGCGGAAGCCAACGCAGAATTTTTGGTATTAGTCAAAGGGATTGATGAGGCCAATCAGCAAATGGTACACACCCGCCATTCTTACATCAACAGTGAGATGGCCTGGAATGCCAAGTTCAACCCGATCATCATGAAAAATGACGCGGGCATACCGGTAGTTAAATTGCAACATATTGGGGATTATAGCACGGGAATAAATTAAGTCAAAGCAGTAAATGATCAACTTATTATTTACTCGTTCCAAATGAACTGATAAGTAGGTATATAGAAATAATCGTAGTTTTGAATTTCATTAATTACTTTATTATCAAGGGTTTGTGAGACTGTAGACTGCCGACTATTGACTGTGGACTACTTAGGAGTGTATGCGTGGGAAAATTTTAGCGGCATTTAATCGTTTATAGACTATTACGGCAGGATGTACAAGATACAACCTGTTATGATTTATTGTATTTTTTTCAAAAAAAGAAAATCTTTTTTTCGCAAAATGAACATTATCATCCATTTGCATCCATCTCGTATTATCCACGCTTCATCGTTCCGCTTTTTTTATTGCTGTCTGTCACTGCTGTTGGCGGGCATCCTGCCCCTTGGTTTGCAGGCGCAGACCCCAACAGAAAAGGCAGGTAACCTCGGCAAAAAAGCTAAAGAACAGTTAATGGCTGCGGAAGACTCCCTATTCCTTTTGGCTAAATCCGTCGTCAATGATACCCTTGCCGAACGCCGATTTGCGGCTTGTAAAAGCCTGTCCGAAGGGTTGGCCCAGTGCCTGAAAACGCAAAATTCCTTCCATTATCCTTTTACCCGAATGGAGAGCTTGTCCATCCTGGCCCCACAGGACAGCAGTTTCCGGATTTTCACCTGGCAAATGTTTGTAAATGATTCGGTGTATGAATATTTCGGATTGATACAGATGAACCAAACAGAAAGCACCCTGTTTTCGCTCACGGATCGAAGTATTGATATGGATCCGCCACCGATGCAGGAGGCATTACCCCCGGATCAATGGTACGGAGTATTATATTACAAATTAAAACAATTTGACACGGATAAGGGGCGCAAATACCTGTTATTGGGCTACGATGCTTATCAATTTTTTGACAAACGCAAACTGGTTGAGGTGCTTTCTTTCGACAAAAATGGGCAACCTGAATTTGGCGCTCCGGTATTTGAGTTTGAAGCAGGAAGGGAAAGTCGGCAACACCGAATTATATTCGACTACTCGGCGGAAGCACGGGTAAAAGTAAACTGGGATGATGAATATAAAATGATCCTGTGCGACCATCTCATACCGTTATCCAGTCCTTTTGGGCGCGGAATGACCTACGTGCCAGATGGCAGCTACGATGGATTCAAGCTAGAAAAAGGCAAATGGGTATTCGTCAACAAAGTATTTAATGACGTGCAGGAGGAGGCACCGAGACCCGTGCCAGTATTGGATTCCGGCAGGGGAAAGGATATTATGGGGCGAGAAAAAAAGAAAAAGAATTAAAATATATTAAATGAGTACCCGAGCGGAAACAGTCGCAGTTTTTGCTCTTGCTTAGTGCTTGATTATGAGCAAGTTAAAGGATACATCATTTATCATTATTTATTTTGGAAATGAATTGCCGGGTATGGTACTTGCGTGAATTTTTAAAAAATTTATGCAAGTACCATACCCATTAATCCCTGTCCTATTTATATTTGTCAATATTTTTACCGCCCTGATGCAGCCATTCCAGCGGGGTTTACGGAAGCTGATGCAGTAATGTTATTGGCAGTTGCATAGGGACGTTTAACAATGCGCTGGCGAGTTTTCACCTCTTCCGGCGCTTGTTCATTGCAGTGTTTCACCGCAGCAACGGTACTTTCTACCTTTGTGTAATCAATAGAGTAGTTGATAAATTTTCCATCTCTCTTGGTATTCACTAATCCTGCATTCCTCAAAATGCGTAATTGTTGTGAAACGATAGATTGTTCCAGGTTTAATTTTTGAAAAATCTCAAATACACATGCTGAACCTTGTTCATCAATGATGCCGAGAATTTTAATTCGTAAGGGGTGTGCTATGGCACGCATAATACCGTTTGCAGTAGCAAGCTGCTTACTCTTGGAAGAAAAGAGAACGGAACTTGCGGCGAGTGTTGCCGGCCGATCCATAAAAATAATGTTGTTTTGTTATAGTGTTTGTCTAACGCTGCAAATATCCACCTTATTTTTGATTTTTCAAAAATAAAATAAGGCATACAATCAGTAAAAATATAATTGCCTGAAAATGAATAAGTTATAATAGTAACTGCATTCAAAAAAAGGAATTATTTTTTTTTCTGTATTTATATGCCTTATTAGTCGGTGCGCGGTTGCAAATTTCGCTGTCTTAGGCCGCCAACTCTTCCACCAATTCAGAAATCTGAGTAATACGGTTTTTATTCAACGTATAGTAGATAAACTTACCGTTTCTTTCTGTAACCACTACCCCCGATTTGCGCAAGATAGCTAAGTGTTGGCTGGCAACGCTCTGTTCTAAACGAAGTTTCACGTAAATGTCCGTTACGGTCATTCGTTCATTTTCTTCCAGTAACTCAATCATTTTCTGACGAAGTTTATGGTTGATTGCGCGCAATACTAATGCAGCTTTACGCAATTCAAGGTAATCTAACAGGATGTCTTTCGATCCTTTTTGTAAGACAGCTGTCTCAGTTTTTGTTTTTCCCATATTATTTGTTTTGAAATAACGAAAAGATTAGAATAAGAACACATAGATGGCTTCAAAATCCATGCCATTTATTTCTAAATTTTAACATTTTAATTTCATTTAAGGTATAAGTGCCTTGTATATAGCACTCAATAAAAGAATTATTTTTATATTGAGACCTAAACGTTTTATTATTAAGAAAATTTTGCAGGCGTTGTAATATTTGGATCTTTCATATAAAATGGCTCAAAATCGGCAATTTTTTCAAATTCTTGGAGCTGCCATTTTGTCTCTGCTAAAACCGCTAACCAGGATGCAGAACACGATATTACCGCACTGAGCACCGTTGTCTTTATTTTTTGCACATCGGGCATTTTAGCCACGCCATTCCCACAAATAACCAAATAATCGGCATTTTGATAAGGTTCTATGTACTTTTCAAACAAATTGCGTTCTAATATCAATGGTGATTGCGGGGTTATTTCCTTCAAATCCTGATCGTAAAGAGCCGTCCAAACCTCATTTCTGCGGGCATCGAGCATGGGCATATATAAAGGTATAGTATTTTGAGCCGTAGGCTGCCAGAGTGTTTTGGCACCCCACGCTATCGCCTGAAGGGTATTAACGGCGATCAGCGGTTTATGCAGCGCATAGCACATTCCTTTTGCTAAAGATGCCCCCGTGCGCAGCATGGTATAGGAGCCAGGCCCGGCACTAACGGCTATAGCATCCAAATGGGAAGGTGAAATATTGGCCGCTCGCAGACACTGTTGAATCTGCAATGGCAAAATGGCAGTATGTTTAGGGCATTCCGGCATTTCTTCCACTGCCACAACTTTACCGGAAAAAGCGATGGCAACCGAACAAACTGCTGTTGCGGTTTCTATGAGTAGTATTTTCGACATAGTATTACAATACATAGTATTACAATATAACCCCTGCTTTATAGATTAACGCCCTGCCGCCACGGAATAAAATCATCCTGACCAAGTAGCTGAGCTTTGGTTTGAATTTCACCGCTTGCCAGTCGGATGCAATATTCCAACAATTCTTCGGCTGTTTCCCGTATTGTTTTAGCGCCGGTGATAATAGCACCACAATCAAAGTCAATGATGTCTGACATACGTTGTGCCAACGTTGAATTGGTTGAAATTTTTACTGTAGGACATACCGGATTGCCAGTAGGGGTACCGAGGCCGGTCGTAAACAACAATATATTTGCGCCGGCAGCGGCCATACCGGTGGTAGAAAGTACATCATTGCCGGGAGTACACACCAATTGAAGCCCGGGAACCCGGGCAATATCGGCGTAATCCAACACATCGGTAATGGGCGCAGTGCCGCCTTTCTTGGCAGCACCTGCCGATTTGATGGCATCTGTAATAAGTCCGTCTTTGATATTACCTGCTGAAGGATTCATATCAAAACCAGCACCGGATGCTGCTGCCTGGGTAGCATACGTACGCATCAATACCTCGAATTTTGCTGCCTTTTCCTCCGAAATACACCGATCAATCAATTCCTGTTCCACGCCGCACAATTCCGGGAATTCAGACAACAGGGTTTTACCCTGCAAAGCAATCAGCATATCGGACAAATGCCCTAAAACGGGATTGGCGGAAATACCCGAAAACCCGTCAGAGCCGCCGCATTTTAAACCAATCGTCAGGTGGCTGACGGGTACATCTTCCCGTTCTAAGCGGTTGATAGTCATCAATCCTTTAAAAGTTTCCCGTATAGCATCGGACATCATTTCAAATTCGTGTCCGTATGATTGCTGGCGAAAAAATAAGAGCGGTTTATCAAAATTCGGATTTCTAAACCTTATTTCTTTCTGTAATATGTCAAACTGTGATTTTTCGCAACCTAAGCTTAAAACAGTAATGCCGGACACATTGGGGTGATTGGCATAAGCAGCAAACAAGGCGCAGAGGCGTTCGCTATCCTGATTGGTGCCACCGCAACCCATTTGGTGTGTCAAAAATTTCACGCCGTCTATGTTTTTAAATAAGCGGTCAGTTGGGTCTGCATAAACCTTGCCGGAAGTAGGGCGATAGCCATCAAAATCGGTTTGGCCACTGTGATACATTTTGACCAGATCCGTCACCTGTCGCTGGTAAGTATCGGGCAAAGCATATCCTAAAGCGGTTTCAAAAGCGGTTTTTAATTGTTGAATATTGTGATTTTCACAAAATACTAAAGGAACCACCAACCAATAATTTGCGGTACCCACCTGCCCGTCAGACCGACGAAATCCGCGAAAAGTCCTGTCTCTAAATCGGTCAATATCGGGTGCCTGCCAAGCAGGGTATGGTTTTCGTTGTGCGGTCGAAAACTCCTCAGAAAGGTGTTTCAGGTTATGGGTAGTCACCTGTTCGCCGCGACCAATCGGTTGCGTGGCTTTCCCTACCAACACTCCGTACATGGTAACAGGGTCACCCATTGCAAGGTCCTGTGTAACAAATTTATGCTTAGCCGAAATGGCATTGGGCAAATAGTATGTTTCTCCTTCGAAATGAATGGTTTCTCTTGCTGAAAGATCGCGCAAAGCAACAATCAGATTATCCGAAGTATGTACCTTTAATACGGAATGATTCATGAGTAAATAGTTATGAGTTATTAATTATGAGTTCCACAACTGATTGATTGTGTAAATTTTACATAAATTTATAACCGCGTTTATTTTAGTATACCCACTTAGAATAAAATTATAGCGGCAAAATTAAGACAATTTATGCACAATGATGTCGGGTTTTGTGTCGTTGGTTAGAAATTGATACCTTCGCCCTCAAAAAATGACATAATGTTTATTACAACGCACAACGTATGGATCAAACAGCGAACCAACACACCATAGAGTACCTCATTAAAAACGGACGGTTACAGGATGCACTCGAAACGATGGGTACCTTCTTTGACCAATGTGAAAAAAAACGCAATGCACTCATTTCGCTCAACAGCCAAATGGCCGGATTGCAGCGCATAAAAGAAGCCAATGCAATAGGTCCGGATGGTACTTATGAGGAAAATAAAATCAAGATGAATTTCCAAAGTATGCTGATGGATTTCAGGAGGGAGGTATTGGCTGAATATTTTGATATACGCGGACATACCGAATTTTTCAATAACGTCAGTGACAGGGATTCGGTCATTCAGGAAATTCTCGACCTCCGGCTGCTGCCTAAACGATACATGCGAGATGATACGTGGCAAAAAAGGGAAGGTAATTCCTCCATTATTTACCGACTGCACAACCCGGATACCAAACGCCATGCCATTGCGATGGTCATAAAATTACCGGAATTGATTGAAGAAGTAAAAAGAGATATAGAACACCTGACTTACCTGAAACATCGAAACGTTATTAAATTGATAGACCATGAAACAGGTGCCTTCCCTTATTTTATTATTACTGAATATGTATATGGCGAAAATCTGACGGATGCTATTGCTTTGGTGGGGCCGCGCCAGCCGGCTCAGGTGGCAGACTGGCTATACCAGTTGACCGATGCGCTGGACTACCTTCGACACAAGCGTATCCTGCATACGAACGTCAGACCTTCCAAAATTTACGTAGATGACGAATGGCAAATCATGATTTCTCCTTTTGATTTGATAAAATTGGGTATTGGCCAACCTAAAAACAGGGATGCATCGTCTACCGCCGCTCCACGGGAAAATCCCGCAGAACGCACCTTTTTCCGTTATCGCGATGTTTGTCAGTATGGCAGTCCGGAGTTATTTGAGCGGGATGGAGAGAGTTTTGAGGAAACGGATGAAAATGGTATTTTGGACAAAATGTGTCTTTCCGATCTTTATTCCATCGGTTTGGTTGGCTATATGCTGCTGACAGGAGAACATCTTTTTGAAGGAAAATACATGCACGAGATTCTGCAAAACCGTCGGAAATTTCAGGAAAAAAACAGCGCCTACAAAACGGCAAAATTAGACAAACTCCCCGACGATGAATTATCTAATATCGTTCGTCAACTTATCGTGGAAAACCCGAAGGAAAGAAGCGTTGTTTTTGGCGATTTACATCAATTGCTGGCAACACTTAATCCGCTGACCCGCAGAAATCACTACTCCGAGGAAGCATCTGTCCGGCAAAGTTACCGCCGTTGTCTCTCCAGAAACCGCGAATTTATCAATGATTTTTATAATGCGTTTTTAAAAGAAACACCGCACAAAACCGATTTTTCTGTCATGGCCCAAAAACGACAATCGGTCATGCTGCAAATGGCCATTGATGTATTGATTGACGGGGAAAACAAACAGGAATATTTGAGGAATATTATGAATCCGACCAATCCTGAAAGAAATAAGCATGCTAAATACAGTGAAGATGATTTTAAACATTTTCTGGAAATATTAGTGAAAACGGTAGAAAAAAATGATCCTAAATATGAGGATGTCAGACAGGCCTGGTTAAATATGTGTGAAAAAACGCTGATTTTAATTCAAAACATACGAAAAACAACGGTATAAATTTTATGGCCAAACAAAAATTTTATGTCGTGTGGAAAGGTATAAAACCCGGCGTTTACGACAACTGGAAGGATACTTTGGCGCAGGTACACAAGTACCCGGATGCCGTGTATAAAAGTTTTGAAACACGCACATTGGCAGAAGCAGCCTTTTCTGCTGGTGCAAAAACGCACGTCCGGGAACGATCTCCTCGCTCATTTACCAAAAAACCAGCCGTAAAAACCGGAAAAATTGCTCGTTCGGCTATTAACCAGCAAAGTATCAGCGTGGATGCTGCGTGCAGTGGCAATCCGGGCGACATGGAATACCGGGGTGTTTTTACAGCCGATGGCCGGGAGTTATTTCACATAGGTCCACTGAAAGAGGGTACTAACAACATTGGTGAGTTCCTCGCTATTGTCCATGCTTTGGCCTGGCTCATGCAGCAAGACCAACCCAACTATCCAATTTACTCTGATTCTAAAATTGCTCAACTTTGGGTAAAAGCAGGACAATGCCGCACTAAACTGGAACTCACTGCCCGCAATGGAAAAATTTTTGAGTTGATTGAGCGGGCTGAACGCTGGTTAGCCCAAAACAAGGTGACCAACCCCATCATCAAGTGGGAAACGGCGGACTGGGGAGAAATTCCGGCGGACTTTGGCAGAAAGGGTTGATGGTACGGGAATGAATTAATTGAACGGTACCTTAATAATTTTTTGCGAAAAAATTATTAAGGTACCGTTCAATTAATTCATTTACAGAAAAAAACATTTACCTTTGCGGTCCTTTAAGCACGCTTATACATAATCAAGCGATATCACATGATATTTTTATATTATATGATATTTGGATATTCCATTGATTATCAGGAAAATAATCCAATATTTTAATATCGTAATATCAATCAATATCAACTTTCCATTAATAACTGATAACCAGTATGTTTTCTATTCCTATTAAACTTCGTTTTGCGCTGATTGCTGCCGGATTCGTGTTAGGCATCGGCCTTTGGGTTGCCTATGGTTTTTGGTATGGCTTCTTGTTTTTATTGGCAGCCATTGTTTTGCTGGCTGGTTATCTCATGCTGGGCACTATTGTTTCTACCAATCAGCTCATGGGGCAGCAGCGTTGGCAGGAAGCGGAGGAACGCCTGAATATGACTTATTTCCCAAAATGGCTATTGGTAGGCTACAAAGGTGTCTATCACATGACACATGGCGCATTGGCCATGCAAAAGAAGGATTTTCCTGTCGCTGAACAATGGCTAAAACAAGCCTTAGCAGCTGGTTTACCCAGCGATAACGAACGTGGTGCGGCTATCTTACAATTAGTGATGGTGGCAGCGGCGCGCAATAACCGTCAGGGCGCACAAAATCAATTTGCGGAAATTAAAAAACTGAATATCACCGAACCGATGCTGCGGGAACAAATTAAAGAGGTGGAGAAACAACTAAAAATGGCGCAGCAAACACCCATGAATCCCAGCATGATAGCCCTTACGGGAGGCCGTGGATTCCGGCAACCCGGCGGGAAAAGGAAAAGTCCGAAGGTAAGATAATATTTCATAATTGCTTTATTATTCTTCAGCCCTCCGTTGAGGAATTGTGACTATTGACTATAGAAATAAAAAAGGCTGCTCACTTGCGCGAGCAGCCTTTTTCATTATTTCCAATGAAGATAAGATTAAAGGAAAGCATCAACAAGAGTTTTAAAACCTCCTTTTAACGCCGTGTACTGACAGTCAGATAGGTTACCACCTTAGGTAAGGTGTAAACTACCAGCATAGACACGAGGGCAACAGTGAGAATGAGCATGGGAGGGAGAATTGAAAAATTAAAAAAATATTATTTGAATACCGTTTACCCTCAAAGGTATACCGTTTCCTTGAAATTTGTCAAGTTTTTTACATAATTTTTTTTGAATATTTTAACAAAAAATTAAGTACTTGTAAATCAATTACTTGCAAAAGGTTTATAATCCTACCAGCAATTTCCCATTCGAAAATTTGAGAAGGCAGTAATAAAGAACGAGCCAATAGTCCACAGTTTCCCAATTGAAAGGGGAAGGGGATGAGGAATAAAGCAATTAATGAACTTCCAAACCGCGATTATTTCAACTTACTTACCTGGGGTTGTTTTGCCATTTTGATTAGTTTTTGGGTATTGCAAAAAAAATTAAACGATATTCGTCAGGCCAATAAACAATAAATCCGGGAATGTTTCAAATTAACTTGTAATTTTACGCCTTTATTATTCTTATCACAATACAACGCCTTTAATGCTTCATTTTTTAGGTCGCTTACACCTGATTTTTTTGCATTTACCCATTAGTTTCCTGATCGTTGCCGGTTTATTCGGATTTTGGTCACACTGGAAAAAAACGGCTGTGCATCAGGAAGCCCTTCACATAACCTTACTCCTTGGTGCAATAACAGCCGCTATTTCGTCGGGTTGCGGGTGGTTGCTGGCACAAGATGGCGACTATGAACAAACCATTCTTGAGCAGCACCAATGGTTAGGCTTTGCAACTTCAGGATTAGCATGGGCCACCTGGATGTTGCGAAAAAACACTCTTTTTTTATTTTTTTTAACCCTGACAGTCTTAGTAATAGCCATTACCGGACATTTAGGTGGTACCTTAACCCACGGCGAAGGTTATTTGACGGCACCTTCAACCCGACCCGTTGCTGTCTCAACGGTCAGTCCTTCGGTGGCTGCCACTGTTGGCGGCCATGCGACTTTCTTTGAAACCTCCATTCGGCCTATTCTAACAGAAAAATGCACCAAATGCCATAATGCAGCCAAACGGAAAGGCGCTTTGTCATTGGATTCGGCCGAAGGTATCAAAAAAGGCGGAAAACATGGCCCTTGCGTTGTGGCCGGGCAGCCCGATTCCAGCTTATTGTGGCAACGCATCAATCTCCCTATACACCATGAAGAACATATGCCGCCAAAAGGACGGCCTCAATTGACAGCCAAAGAAATTGCCTTATTCAAAAATTGGATTTTGGACGGCGCTGATTTCCGGCAAATTAAATAAAAAAACCCTATGCTAAACTTTGTTCACCACATCGCTATCATTTGTTCGGATTATGAAAAGTCGAAATATTTTTATACTAATATTTTAGGACTTGACATCATACAGGAAACCTATCGGGCAGAACGGCAATCCTATAAATTAGACCTCGCTTTAAATGGCACCTATATCATCGAACTTTTTTCATTCCCATCCCCGCCGCCCAGATTGTCAAGGCCCGAAGCAACAGGTCTGAGACACCTTGCCTTTCAAGTCACTGATATAAAAAATATAGTTGAAAAATTAAAAAACTATAACCTCCTTGCAGAGCCAATCCGAATAGACGAAATAACCGGCAAACAATTTACTTTTATTGCCGATCCCGATCACCTGCCAATAGAATTTTACGAAAAATAATTTTATAAAATATTAATATTCAATTAATTGTCAACAGGTTAGAAAGCCGAAATCGAACGCAAAAAAAACCGGAAGGCCGGGAGGATTAAATCAACCGTCAGAGACTCACCTATTTTTCAGCAAAATAAAAAAATGTTATGTCTTTTTATTTGTAAATGAATTAGTTGATAGTGCTTGCATAATTTTTTTTGCAAAAAAAATTATGCAAGCACTATCAACTAATTCATTCCCGTGCCACCTCTATCGCTACTTCTTCTGCCCGCTCGCCTAAGCAAGCGTCGGGCGTTGGTAACATTTCTGTCAGCAAGAGACCCTTTTCGCCGTGTTGTTTTACTATTTTTTCAAAAATCTGCATGGATATAGTGCTTTCCTGGTCTATATATTGGGGTTTTTCAACAGCAATAGTGAGGGGTTGAACAAAGAAATAGCGTGGAATATCCCATTGGCGGAGGCATTTGCGCAGTGCGTAAAAAGAAAAAGCCGGATGCCTGACCGCATTGGGGGGTGGCGAAATGGTAGTCGGCGCCTGCCATGGATAAGACGAAATACGCCATGCCGCCCGGCTCAAAACCAGATCATCGAAGACTATCCGGTTTCGTTTTTCTATGCTGGCAACTGCTTCCCCCTCCTCCCCTACCCGCTCCCATCCTTCGCCTTCTATTTCAATAAAAGGCATGTTGCTACCCGTTGACAGCAATAATTGCATGACCGGCGGCCTCGAATCGAGCGCTTCTACGCCCAGATCAGCAAACTGAATGAGCACACCCGATGCTCTATCAAATAGTTGCAAACCATCTTTACTATCTTTAACACCAACATTACCTAATAAAATTTTTGTAGCACCCGGCGGTACTGACAGGCGATTCCCCGGCACCAACACCCGTTTAGAGCCAATGTCAGGTTGAAATGCCGCATTGCTCCAATGCTGCCAAGGAAAAGGTGTTGCGTCAGGTGCCGTATTCCAATGCTGCATGGCTGCTTTGACTTCTGTGTTAAAAAGATGTAACCAACGCGATAGCAATTTACCGCCACCGGGATAGATGGCATTAACGACGGCTTTAATTTGACCATTTTCTGTGAAAGGCTGGAGTAAGGCCCCTATTTTAACAGTGTTATTTTTTTTATCAGAATTATTTAATTGATAAGAAAATTTTGACTGAGTAATATTTTTTTTGAACAAATCATCAATGAGTGCTTGCTCATTCGCTTGCCCAGCGGCGGGTTGCAACGAGTCCATATACCGCTGGCAAAATTCAAGAAAAGGAACATCCGAATCGGAACCATAATGCTCCCGAAAATACTGGGATATTTTTGCTCGCGCTACGGCACTACAACCATGCAGCAGTGGCCGGTGCAGGAGGACTCCCCCATCGAGCGTTTGTGTGATGGACACTAATTGCGCAGACCATTCTGACAAGGCTTCTGCATATCCGGGTTTTTCCTGTAAATGGGCCACATCTTCCAAAAAAATCTGCTCCGGGGTAAACACAGGGCATTGCACCCGATATTTACGCAAAAAACCATTTATCACGGCTGCCGCCTCCTTTTGGGTTTCCATTGCCTGATCCGATGTCTGAAAAGGAAGGGTACGGGCGGCAGTTTTCAGCCATTGCAACAAACTTGCCGCTTCTATTACCACCGGTTCCAATGACAGCCAGCCAAGGTAATTATACAAGGTATTACACCAGTTATCTGAAAGGCCCTTTTCTGGCAATTCCCATTCTACAAAGCCCGAATCTGTTAGATTAAACAGGAATTGTTCCGCCTGATTTTCATCTCTTACAGTAGCGGCTAACACAGAAAGAATTTCGGTATACGGGCAAGACCTCGATTTTCCTAAAAAAAAGTTCACTACAAAATCAATGCCCGGTGTTGCTTCCGTCTTTTGAAAACTTTCCTGCACTCCATCGTAATATAACCATTCATAATATTTTGATTGAATATCAACTATACATGGGTTTAAAACAATATTTAATGACTTGTAAAAGGCGGGCTCTTTTAATAATGCATCATATATAAGGGGTAAAATCGCAACATTTGGGGTAATTTTTGGCTTGACGGCCGCCGATACATTGTCGTTGAAGGGATTATGGAATTGCTCGTTTGGTATATCTTTTGCCCAAATTCCTACCGTTGTGAACCTGCTGCGCGGAGATATTTTGAAGGTAGCCCTTGCGGCATATTGCCATACAGATCGGGCAATTTGTCGGTCTTTTTTTGTAAAATTATCCACTGATTTTACGGCCCAAACAGGCAGTGGCTTCAATAACTCATGGCTGGTAAACAACAATGCCCGTTGCAGCGTTTCACCCATTGCTACATGCTGCAATCTTTCTAATTCGGTTTTTAAAACAGTTGAATAATGTGATGAATAGCGTTGTTGGTAGTCTGCTGCCGTTGCTACGGCATGGTTCCATTCTTGCACAGCCTGGCTAAATTCAACAGGAATTTCCGCCACAACCGGGTATTGAATAATGGTGTAAAAACCGGTTGCCAATTGTTTGCGCATTTTACGCGACAGGTTGTAGACGACAGTCCTGACGGTTGATTCAGGTAATGTAGCAAGGGTCTGCCTAAAAATGTCCGGCCAGGCTGCTGCTAAGTGCAACAGCAGTTGATTTGACTGCTCCCATGCACTTTCTACCTGATTTTGGTCGAAAACAGGACACTCTAATGCTTTTAACGGCAATCCTCCCGATCGAATTACCATCACTGGAAATATGGAAATATTATTCATAAAAATAAAAGTAAAAGTAGAACTGTGTGACTGTGGGCTGTCAATCAACAGAGAGCATTTCAAATAACTTAATCACTTCAACGGCTTCTTTTACATCATGCACCCTTAAAACAGCAGCCCCTTGCCGCAAAGCCACCATATTCAGCGCTGTTGTCCCATTCAGGGCATTTTCGGGTTTAATGTCTAAAGCTTTAAAAATCATAGACTTGCGAGAAATGCCTGCCAATAAGGGCAACCCCGTTGTATTTATCAGCGCCGGCAAATTATTTAATAATTGGTAATTGTGTTGTATCGTTTTGCCAAAACCAAAACCAGGGTCTATCATAATATCACGAATACCCAATATGCGGAGTTTTGCTATTTCTGCAATAAAAAAATCCAACACCTCCGTTACCACATCGTCATAAATAGCCTTTTGTTGCATCTGCCGGGGTCTTCCGGCTGAGTGCATCAAGATATATGGCACACCCAACGCCGCAATAGTTTCATAAAAACCTGCATCATAGCGCCCGGCTGAAACATCGTTGACCATACAAGCTCCTGCTTCAACAGCGGCTTTTGCCACTGGCGTGCGCCAGGTATCTATGGATAATAAGGCGTGTGGAAAATGTTTTAATATGGCCTCAATAGCCGGCATGACTCGATGCAACTCTTCATCCAAAGCGATATCTTCCGCTCCGGGACGGGAGGAGGCTCCGCCAATATCTATAATGGTGGCTCCTTCGGACAACATTTTTTCTGCCCGCTTCAGAATACTATCCAAATCCCGATAATATCCGCCGTCAAAAAAAGAATCAGGTGTCACATTTAAAATGCCCATCACCACCGGATGGGTCAAATCAAGCAAGCGGCCATTTGTATTGATTATAGCACCTGTTTGCGAAGTTTTTTCGAGTATTTTGTTGTCCATTTTAGTGATTTTATTTTCCGAAAAATTAGCTGCTGGCATGTCTTTGTTAAGTTTTAAAAAAAATTATAAACGTATTTAAATTTTAACATACGTTAAATATTACAGAAAAATAATTTTTTTTTGAGGCTCAAAACCAATAAAATAGATAGGATACCTGACAGAAAAACGGTGCATAAATCCCTCCTGATAAACTCAAATCAACCGTACCGTTTTCTCGAAAAGTTGAATAGTTTTGGCATTCAAAAAGACCTTTTCCCCGAATTGCTTTACCCATCGAATACCCTGCACGGCATTGGTTAAAAACACTTCATCTGCCGCCAAAAGCGACCCGATTTTTATACTTTTTTCTGTTACGTTTAATTTATTCCGATCTGTTAAGGTCAATAATAAATCTCGGAAGGTACCCGTTACTGAACCGTCCGACAGCGGTGTGGTGAAAAGGGCATCTCCTTCCCACCAAAAAATATTGCTGCTCGTGGCTTCACAGACGCGTTGGTAGGCATTGAGTAAAATCGCGTCATCCCAACCATTTCGTTGGGCTTCCAAAGATGCGGCCACGTATCTTGCTGCGTTCAGGGTTTTTATTCCCGAAAATGCATCAACCGGAAGTCGCACCGAATCAGAAAGCCCAATTATCAAACCCGACGGGTGCCATTCATAACGGTCCGCGTGGTGTGCATTTGCACGCACGAGGTACTGGGGAGTGTTATTTTCCGGTCGGTATAACCCTCCCGGCGAACGCCAGACAGTCAGCCTGACGCTGGCGTTGGAATCCGGCAGGATGCGAAGAATTTCCGAATGAAAAAAATCAGAAGACCATTCAGAAGGCAATTGATAATCCAACAACCGAAGTCCTGCTGTTAATCGCGACCAGTGTCGTGACCAAAGCGGCAGACGACCACCCAACACCCGGATGCTCTCGAACAAGGTATCCCCATAGTACAGACCGCGTTGCACCAATGCGAGTTCGGCTGGTAATTGTTCGAGCAGGGTCCCATTGAGATTGTACATATTAATTTTTAATCTTTTAGTTCTTTTCTTTTATGTCTAATTTTTCTTTAATCGCCGCATTGCGCGCATCCGCTTTCGGACTGTTTTTGAATCTTTCATTAATGTCCCTCACCCACGCCCAAAACCAGAAACAAGCAATTTTTGAGTGGTTACAACAAAAAAGTATATCCGCTCCCACGATGGAAGCCCACCTGTTTCAAAGGGCAAAACAACCTGAAAAGCGCACAGAAACCATTGGAAACGCCGCCATTTTCAACTTAGATGAAAACGCGTTGAGCTTGCTCCGCGAAGCCGCACCAGAACGCATCAACTTGGTGCTACCCACCGCCGACAAAGAACCGATGGTCTTAGAATTGGCAAAAGTAGACATTTTCGGGCCGGATTTCAAAGTCGGTACGCTCGGAACTTTACGTGACGATCACGTACCCTACCAGTCCGGCACCCATTACAGGGGTATTATACGGGGGAAACCCGGTTCTGTAGTGTCTGTCAGCCTATTAAATTCCGGTGTAATGGGTTTAATTGCAGATGAAACCGGCAACTACAATCTTGGAGAAATGGAAGACGGTACGCATGAGTACATCTTTTATCGAAGCGCCGACCTGCCAGTTTCCAATCCTTTGCATTGCATGGTAACAGCAGAACAGGAGTTGGTGGAACACGTCGAAAATGCCGTTGAAGAACGTGGCGGAGCCTGTGGCGGAGCCGTCCAAATTTATTTTGAATGTGATTACAAGCTGTTCACCGACAAAGGTGCGGATGTCACGCTGGCAACAGACTATGTAACCGGGCTTTTTAATCAAATCGCTACTTTATATGCTAAAGAAAATATCACGGTTGTTATTTCTGAAGTATATATCTGGAGTTCCCCCGATCCTTATGCCGCCTATGGCAGTACTGCCTCTGTACTCAATGTATTCAGGAGTACTAAAGGGGTAAATTACAACGGCAATATCGCACACTTTCTGACAACCCGAAACCTCGGGGGCGGCATTGCTTATTTAGATGTAATTTGCTCAAAATCAAGCGCTTTTGGTGTCAGTGCCATTAGTACAACTTACAAAAATGCACCAATTTACTCCTGGTCGGTAGAAGTAGTCACCCACGAGTTAGGACACAACCTTGGGTCACCGCACACACAATCCTGCTCCTGGCCTGGTGGCCCCATTGATAATTGCTTTGGGCAGGAAGGCAGTTGCAGCCCCGGCCCGGCCCCCGTCAACGGTGGCACTATCATGAGTTATTGCCACCTGACGAGCTATGGCATTGATTTGGCTAATGGTTTTGGTCCATTGCCGGGAGATCGTATCCGCAGTAGGGTTGCAGCAGGCACTTGTTTGTCTGCCGGCAGCGGCAGCGGTGCGGCACCAACCGGAATGAACACCTCCAATATTGCCGCCGCTGCCGCTACTTTAACTTGGGCTTCAACCGGATCGGGCAGTACCTACATTGTGCAATATAAAACCAACAGCAGCACTACCTGGCAGACAAGCAACCCACAAAGTACGACCACCCTGACGCTGACCGCGCTCGCGCCGAGTACTGTTTACAATTGGAAAGTAAAAAGCGGGTGTTCGCCCTATAGTTCGCAAGTCAATTTTACCACCATTGCCGGTTCATCCAATTGCAGCATTCCTACTGGTCTGGCCACTTCCAATATTGCCGCGAATACTGCTCGTTGTGCCTGGACTACTGTGGTAGGAACCGTACAATACACGGTAGAATTTAAACTCACCACTGCTACCACCTGGACGACTGCCGGAACAAGTGCCGTCAACAATTATGTACTGTCCGGATTATTGACTAATAAAGGATACGATTGGCGGGTAAAAGCAAACTGTTCCGCTTTTTCCAGCCCGATCAATTTTACTACCACTCAAACAAGCACTGGCGGCGGCGGATCCACTACCTGTGCGGCACCGTCCGGCCTGACCCACAGCATATTGTCCTCTTCTTCTGCCCGACTCAATTGGTCGGCAGTGCCCAATGCGGGGTCGTATGTGCTTCAAATACGCAGACAAGGTGCCGCCACCTGGTATTCATTGGGTTCCACTACCCTGATCAGCGTTCGGATAATCAATTTAACGCCGGGCATAACTTACGAATGGCGGGTCAAAGCAGTTTGTTCTGTCTATTCGGCTATTGCTACGATTACGACTCCACCGGCTATGCCGGCTACTATGGATGATATATTTTCAAAAAATCCGGCAATAACCCTTTTCCCAAATCCAACCAACGGTCTTTTAAACGTGCAGTTTTCCGGTAATTTACCTGAAAACGGGAAATGGTTTATCTTTGATGCAACAGGTCGCAGGCTAAAACAGATAGCCGCTCCTCTTGAATTTGGGCTGATAGATGTTTCCGAACTACAAAGCGGCGTATATTTCCTGGGGATATCCGGCTCAAATATCCCCGTACCGCCACAGCGTTTTGCAGTGATACGTTAATTGGCACGTAAATGAATTAGTTGATATTACTTGCAAATTTTTTTGCAAAAAAATGATGCAAGTAATATCAACTAATTCGTTTACGGATAAAAAGGAGTTTTGTCTTGTCCTAGCATAGGTTGACAGCAAAACACCATTTTAGGTCATGTTATTTAAAACAAAAAAATGTAAAAGGTACAGTGAATCGTTAAAGTCACAGGTGCTAAGCGAAGTGCTGTCAGGTCTTAACAGTATTTCAGAGATCAGAAAGAAGTACAATTTAGGCACGATGACGATAAGCCGTTGGAGGGCATAGGAGGGCATCGCTTCGGGAATTAACCTGATCGATGTACCTTTGTCATCAGGTATGAAATCATCAAAAGAAGTACAAACAACAGAAACATCAAGTCAAAATCAGTATAACCGAAAACGGTGACCCAAGAGAAAATGCAGTCGCTGAACGGGTCAATGGCATTCTTAAAAATGAACTCATGTCGGAATTTTTTGAAACCAAACACCAAGCCAAAGTCGCCATTGAAGAGGCCATTAAAACTTACAATACTATCAGACTTCATTCCAGTGTCGGGATGATTACGCCCAATGAGGCGCATCTCAAAACTGACCTGCTGAAAAACTGTTGGAAACCTAAATCAAAAACTTCTCTTCAGATCACTTATAAACCTTAAAAACATAAAAGGAACCTTACTTTCGTTTACCACAATTTCAACAACCCTTTGCGGAAAAAATTTTAAGAATTTTTCCGCAGGGTATTGAAATGTGGAAAACGAGTGTTCAACTCTTTTTTAACCGTTTGTCAGATATTTTCAGGATTAGCACTTTTATCGTGTCAATACAAATCAGGATTTATACTTTTTGTTTTGTCATTTCATTTTAGGACTAATCTTATCTTTTCTCACATTTGTCAACTTTTTTTAGGACGGGACAGTGGATCCGCTGGCGGAAAAAACACCGCGTTGGTCTTCGTACCATTATGATTTTGATAATCCGCTGCGGTTTGTGGATCCGAACGGGATGGAGAGCGAGGCGTTTTCTTTTGCGAGTAAATCGCAGGAGATTGCGGAGAAGCATGGGCAGTATCAGGCAGGGAGGCAGGCGCAGGAAGAACGAAATGGAAAATCAAAAGATAAACCTAATGTGACGATGACAGTTACTGACGAAATTGTGAGTACAGCATATGTTTATGCTGATGGGCAAATTGGTACAGATCACTATTTCGAGGTCAATACATATAAAATGACAGTTTCTTATACTGATGCTGAAGGCTAGGCATTAACCCAAGATTTCGAGGTGGTGAAGTATGGGGTCATTTACGATTCAGGAAGCGACACATACTATTATCAAGGTTTTGGAGGCGTGTCTAGCAGAGGAGATAACACTACTATGGAAGAAACGACGATAACCAATCCAAAATTTGATAATAAATACAGCTATGGTGGGGTTACCCTTACCGGGCCTTATGATTTACATCCTCAACATAGTAATATTGGGAGTATTCCTGATGGAATAGGCGGCAGGGTCAACAAGGGATGTATTGGTGTGTGCGGTAGCGGTAATGCAGGTTGGGGAGGAGTGACAGATATTTTGTTTGCTGCTGCTGGCATGGATGAGCAAGTGGGTAACAAACAAAAAGAAAAGAGATCTCATTTGACTAGTATGTTGTCAAAAATTAATCTAACCGTTATAGTGGAGGCTTTTTCTATCCCTTCTAACACACCAACATCAATTAAAAAGTAAAACATGAAATTTCATTTTATTCTTGCTCTTATAATAATTCCCAACATAGCCCTAAGCCAAAACACTGATTCTACACAGGTATTGGAGTTGATTAGTGAATATCATTGTGCACAGCCCCTGCTGTATAGTATCATAGGCACAGATACGGGAAGAAAATGGGAAAAATTATCGAGTGAAAAAATTATTTTTAAACAAGATCAGTTCTCTCAAATTAAACAACGGTTTCAATCAAAGACGAAATATTCCGGTGTTTTGTCGGATTATGTGTGTGTGCATTTCTCTACCTATTTTGAATTTAGGGAAAAAGAAAAAATGTGGAAAGATATTTCAGTTTATGAAATAGAATTTGAATACGATTTTCAGTCAAAAAGGGTTATAGACACAGTTAAAAAGTATAAAGTTGAGACTTTGGATTGGCCTGATGCCTCACCTACAGTTAGGTTTCATCGAAAAGGGGGGCATATTCTCCTTTTTATAGACTATTCCGATGACAGTTATGAAAAAGAGGCTAAAATTTGGTTCCATTTGATGGTGGATGATTTTATTAGACGCTGTCACTAACCGCTGGCGCAAATTGTTCAGCCAACACTAATCCCTATTTGGGCGGCATAGAATACAGCGGCCCCAACCTCGAAGCCATTTATCACTCCGAAGGCCGCATCACCCCCAACGGCACCACGGCCTTCTTCTATGAATACACCATAAAAGACCACCTCGGCAATGCCCGCGTGAATTTCCGGGCAAACGGCGCGGCGATCACTTTCTTAGAGGAACTGCACTACTACCCTTTCGGGCTGCTGATGGAGGGCATCGGCACGGCAGCCACCACGCAGAATAAATATCGCTACAATGGCAAGGAACTGAATGATGATTTTGGGTTGAATTTGTCGGATTACGGGGCGCGGTGGTACGATGCGGCGCTGGGGAGGTGGTGGAGCGTGGATCCGCTGGCGGAAAAAACACCGCGTTGGTCTTCGTACCATTATGGTTTTGATAATCCGCTGCGGTTTGTGGATCCGAATGGGATGGAGAGCGAGGCGTTTGGGCCGAATTACTCCCAGAAGTTTAGCGAGCAGTATGAGCAGGGGCAGCAGCAGAGGCAGGCGGGAAGCACCAGACCGAAATCCGGTGGTTCTACTTTTGGTGCAGATGGGTCGGCGCATTTGGAAGGAGCGGATGCGGGGAATTGGGCGGCCGGGCAGCAGCGGGCAAAAGATAACCAGCTTTATCAGAGCTTTATAATGTCGTACCAGTCTCCTACGTTTGGACAATATCCCCAAAAATATAATCCACAAACCCAGAAGAATTATGGCGCGGCAATAAATGTTATTAGAAACGTAACTGACGGTATTTCATCGAATTATACAATAGATTATAATGAAGACTATGGCTCAATGATGGTTACAGCAGGTGATCTTAAAGAAGGAGCAATTCAAATTATCACTCTGAGTAGCCATTATATAGATTATGCAGCAACATCCCCTCGAATATTTGAGGCATTTTTAAGAGCATTTATACATGAAGTTATCCATGTATATCAAAGAAGTGGATATAATGTAATGACAGATAAGAATGAAAGAGAATTTCTTGCTTATCACTTTCAAGCATTGCCCAATAGTGAAAATAATGTTTTATTTCAGCGGATGAAAACAGATGAGAATTTTAAATGGAATTATCAGTTTTCAGAAAAATTTTTGCCAGAAGAAAAATATTATGAGTATTCATTAGGTTATTACAACAAAATGTCAATTGATAAACAAAAAAAATATAAAAAATCAATAAATGAAATTAAAAATGCTGAAAAATAATAAATTTGTAATTTTTGTTTTACTTTGCTTGGTAATACTCTGTTTTAAAACAATCAGAGTTTATAATTTAGTACAAGGCCAAGCAGCTTTAGAATCGGTTATATATAGCCAATCACCAAAATTTGCCTATTCTTCAACAGATTGTGAGACGATTATCATTTCCTGTGAAAGAGATAATTTTACAACCGAAAATGTGAAAAACATAAAGATTGATGCTGAAATAAAAAATTGCCTTGCGACCACTTTCAAATTGAGTATTGATCCAAACATCGGTAACAAAGATAGCCCGACCGCTTGGTTTAGTGTTGATATTAAAAAGCACGAAGGCAATCAATGGAAAGATATAAAAGAATTGGATAATGATATTGATTTTTTCAACTTGAAAGGCTTTGTATTATTACAGCCGAATGAATCTTATTGCTACTCGTTATCTCCTTTCTTATATCTATATCCCTCTCCTGAAAAAGGGTTGTACCAGATTAAAGTTTATTTTTATAATAGAATAATCAACTCTACATATCAGTCTAATGTTGTTGAATTTGTTGTAATATGAGGCGGGCGTAACCAACAGCACGAACTAAACCCCTAACAAATTATTTAAAAATAAATATATTTTTAGCAATACAAAAATAAATATGGTTCCTTGTTTTATAAATCATATATGGCAAAAATTGTTTTCAATCGTGAAAGAGTCATCACTCGAATTATTGCCAATATTGGCGAATTAAGAGCCTATAAATGGGAATGTCCAAACTTTGAGGGATTTTAATAAAGTGCCTTACGATAACTAATCGAGGGGTGTATATTTCGGTCAAATTGCCCCCCCCCTATTTCGGAGCAAACTGACCCCACCCCACCTATGAATACACCATAAAAGACCACCTCGGCAACGCCCGCGTGAATTTCCTGGCCAATGGCGCGGCGATCACTTTCTTAGAAGAACTGCACTACTACCCTTTCGGGCTGCTGATGGAAGGCATCGGTACAGCAGCCACCACGCAGAATAAATACCGCTACAATGGCAAGGAACTGAATGATGATTTTGGGTTGAATTTGTCGGATTACGGGGCGCGGTGGTACGATGCGGCGCTGGGGAGGTGGTGGAGCGTGGATCCGCTGGCGGAGCCACAAGCGAATTATTCTCCTTACGCTTATACCTACAATAATCCGTTGTCGTTTATATATCCGACGGGGATGAAGGGCGAGGCAGCGGATAATCTGACGAATGAAGAGTGGTTAGATCACACGCGAGCGGATGGCGGATATTACCAATGAACCGTTACAGGATATGGTGAAAAGGCTTCATCGCTGCTGATAATTTCAAAATTTTCGACAATGGCTTGAGCAATAATTACCCGATTGAATGGGTCACGATGAAGCATTTGCAATCTTTCTACCGCCAAAATGTGCGATGCTTCAATTGTAAGGATAGAAATGTCCATTTCCGGGAGTCTCCCAATAATCTCAGTGAGTGACCGGCTTAATTCTAATTTTTTAATGCTCACCTTTATGGCAATTTCCCAAAGTGAAGCCATACTCACCCAAAGCGTATTTTCCTCATTAATCATCAAGGCTTGTGCCTTTTGGGAAAGACGTGGATTTCCTTCTAATCCCCAAAGAAGGGTTTGAGTATCCATCAGATAATTCATAGTCAATTCATATAAGACGCAAAATCTTCCACCGGAGCATTAAAATCTGTCGCCATATACAAAATAAGGTCTTTCATAATACCTAATTTTCGAATAGATTTACGCCGAGGCTGAACCTTTGACACATATTTTTCTATCATTACTTGTAAATCAGGTAAGTATTGTTCAGGCAATTTGTCAATCTCCCGGAAAATTTTAATTTTTATTTCTGCCGTATTGTTCATAAATCTATTTAGGTGCTTTTAAACCGGATTGCTAATTGAATGTTGTTTAAAATAATACCAAATACCTTTTTGCAAAGGTAACACACTCCCAACAAATAGCAAAATTTTTCTGCGATGACGACCGCAAAGGCTTCACGATCCAATACAATTTCCTGAATCTCCCCGTCGTTATGACCAAAAGCGCCTCCGTCATCACCCTGACCCACACGGCAGACGGTGATTAACCTAATGTAAAAAGCGTAAGAAACCAATCGCATCCGTTGCTCGTGGCAGCAGAAAGGGCAAAAGGTTGCCAAACCAAGAAAATACTGTATCTTTGTGCGGCTTTTTGTAATAACCCTTGTCAGATCAATCGTTATGTCATTCCTTTCCGCACTTGAATTGCTACCCAATAAGCAGGTGTGTTGAAATAAACGCGGTAATAAATTTATGCAAAACTAACACCATCAAACAGTTGTGGAACTCATAATTAATAGCTCATAATTACTTAACTCATAACTACCTACCCATTATTTTATGACGGTCTCCAATCATACACTTTCGCCCGGCGTATTGAGTCTGTTACCGCTTTTCTACATCGGCTGGAGCGACAGTGTGCTGAGTCCGGGCGAAATGACATTGATCCATCGGAAAATTGCTGAATTAGACTTTTTGACAAAAGAAGACAAAGATTATCTTATCCGGTATACCGACCCCAAAAACCCGCCTTCTAATGCCATTTTTAAAGAATGGATGGAAGCATTACGCTATGAGGCAGCAAAATTACCGCAAGGCTCCAAACAGACTTTAGCGCAGTTGGGGCTGGATATTGCAAAAGCAAGTCATACATCGCCAAAAGCCATCTTTGACGAACCTGAAACCATCTATTCATTGATGGAGATCGAAAAATCCTTGGGGGTTTTTACCGAACAAGACCTAAATTCCATGATTCAGCAATTGGGCGCAGCACATATCACCTCGGTAGCCAAATCGTCATCTTTTGAAGTCTCAAAAATGCTGAATATCCTTGACGGCAAACGGGCTGTTACGAAACGCAGGGCGCGCCAATTGCTAAAGGATCCGTTCTTTACAATGGGTATAGTGCGGGAGAAAGAACAACATCGGGAGAAAATATTAGCCATGACGCAGGAATTGGCCAAACAGGGATATGGCAGCTTAGCCTACCCTCGCCAATACGGCGGCGACGGCGACATGGGCGAATATATGGCTGTTTTTTCCACCCTTGCCTACCACGATCTAAGCCTGACGGTCAAATTCGGGGTTCAATTTGGTCTTTTTGGCGGGGCTATCCTAAGACTTGGCACCGATCTGCACTACCGAAAATATTTAGAACCCATCGGTACAGCATCTTTACTCGGCTGTTTTGCCATGACAGAAACGGGGCACGGCTCCAATGTGAAAGACCTCGAAACTACCGCGACTTACGACCATGCTACGCAATCTATTCTCCTCCATACCCCCCATGAAGGCGCCGGTAAGGAGTACATCGGCAATGCCCTGCACGGTACAATGGCCGTCGTTTTTGCTCAATTGATTGTAAGTGACATCCACCACGGTATTCACGCTGTTATGGTACCTTATCGGGATGCGGAAGGGCAATTATTGAAAGGAATAAGGGTAGAAGATTGTGGCTACAAAATGGGCCTGAACGGGGTGGACAACGGCAGATTGTGGTTTGACCAAGTAGTGGTGCCGAAAGAAAATTTGCTCAATAAATACGGCGATATTGACGATCAGGGCGCGTATACCAGCCCGATAGAAAACCCTGATAAACGTTTTTTTACCATGTTGGGAGCATTGGTTGGCGGCCGGATTTGTGTGGGTATGGCTGGCAACAACGCAGCAAAAACAGCGCTTACTATTGCCATCCGATACAGCCTGAAAAGGCGGCAATTCGCGCCAAAAGCCGGGGAACCAGAGACCATCCTGATGGATTACCCAACGCACCAGCAACGATTGATACCGCTGTTGGCCAAATCATACATATTTCACTTTGCGTTGAGCAATTTGGCCGAACAATACGCCGTGGCAATGGAAGGAGATATGCGGAAAATAGAAACCAAAGCGGCAGGTCTAAAAGCCCTGGCTACCTGGCATGGTACCCATACCATTCAAATCTGCCGGGAAGCCTGCGGCGGCAAAGGTTACCTGAGTGAAAACCGATTGGCCGATATCAAAGCAGATGCCGACATTTTTACCACTTTTGAAGGCGATAATACGGTGTTAATGCAATTGGTGGCCAAAGGTCTGTTGACCGAATTTAAACAGTCTTTTCACGATGAAGGGTTCATCGCAGTGATCCGGTATTTGGGCAGTAAAATTGGGAACGTTATAGCCGAATATAACCCATATACTAGCAATAATACGGATATAACGCACTTACTGAGTGCCGAGTTTCATGACGAAGCCCTGAAATACCGGGAGAAAAAAATGCTGATTTCGTTGGCTGACCGAATGCGGGATTACCTGAAAAAGCGGCTTGGCCCTCATGAGGCTTTTTTAAAATGCCAAATCCACATGGTCGCCCTTGCAAAAGCCTATATCGAGCGATTGGCCTATCGTGAAATGATAAAAACCACGGAAAAACTACCCGATAGCGCCGAAAAAGCCATGCTCCAAAAGATGACAACTTTCTACGCATTACATTGCATTGAGGAAGATAAAGGTTGGTTTTTGGAAGCAGACTATATGGACGGCAGCAAAACCAAAGCCATTCGCAGAACATTGTATAAATTGATGCAGGAACTCCGCCCGGAAGTCGGTGCTTTAACGGCCGCTTTTGGTATTCCTGAAGAAACGTTGAATGCCGAGATTTTGAAGTGACCATTGGACGATGTCAATTGTTAGGTACGATTTTTCATAGCACCTGATAAAATTTTTCCCTGGCTGTCACCATCATCCGTTCTATCAACGCCTTATCCGGTTGTTCCGGCAATTGGGTTTGCGGATATACCTGTTCAATGCGCGCCAATTTTTCCTCCGCCATGGCCATGAGTGCGTCATAATCCCACCCGCCTCGACGGATGGCGAGCAGTTCTTCGCGATTCGGGCGACGCACCAACAACGCGCCATGTTCCAATATTTCAGCAGCAGTGTCCAACAATCGCATGGTGTGCATCATATTTTTAGCATCATAGTTTTTGCCGTGTTCCAGCGTATTGCAATAGCGCGCTTCATTCCGATTCTCCTGCCAATCCTGGTATGCCCGGTAATCACGGCAGTGCATGGAGTACGCATCCTTGTTGAACGACATCAGCGTTGCCCGTTCCATGTCTTTTGGTATGCTGCTTAATGCCACCGCATTAGCAGTTTCTTTTTTGACAATGCCGGAAAAGCCGAGGTTAGCCGTTGAATCGTAGTAGAGTCCGTATAAATCACGCATATTAGGTACAGCAACCAAACCACATTGCGACTGATGCCAGCCTTTTTCACCCAACCAATGCAACAACGGGACAGCGCCCTGCTTTTCTGCTACATAACAAAAATCCAACGGTGTTTTGCGGACAGGCGGCATCGGAATATTGATTTTCTTATTCAATCCACGCGCTTTTTTGATCTGGGCGAACGCAAAACCAGCAAAGGTTTCTTTACACAAACGCGATAAAAAATTGGTTTGCAGAAATGGCTCAAACAATGGATGGCAATATAAAATACACTCCGTCGGCGAGGCCAGCATTTCCAAAATACCAGGATTGTTTTTGTATAACAGTTCGGCAAAACGGCGCAATTCGTAATATACTTCATCATTTTTTTCACTGCTCACCTGTTCCACATAGTCGAGACCGTAAAACTGCGCCCGAGGCAGCACAAAAACACCTTTGATATCTGTGTCGGAATCTGGCAACCCCGTGCCATACGCCCGGCTGCCGCTGATACACTCAAAGAGTAGCAGGTTTTGCGATTTTAGGTCAGCAATGGTCATAAAATCAACATTTTTCTAAAAAAAATATCCAATATATCAGACTTGGCAGCTGGTTTTTCTAACCGAGCTGCTGCTAATTTGCAACGCGCCATCTCTGTTTCAATAAACTCCTGAATAACAGGAACCAGCGGTATCATATAGCCCTCTGCAGCCTTTTCTTTTTCACCCCAAAGTTGGTGGATAGCGTTCACAAGATGTTCCTTACCTGAAATTTGTGATAATAATGGTCGAAATTCCATTGGCGGTATCGTCTGAAACTCAGCAGCCCAAATGGCTGCCAATAAAGGTCGCAGAATGTAAAAATATTTTTTAATCTTGATACGGTCGCCTGAAATACCCGTTTTTATGGTATTATTACAAATACCCAGATAGTGGTGTATGGTAGCGGATGGGTTAAAAAATGGCGGAGCCATTGCCCACAGCTCCTCCCGAAAATTATCCACTTGTTGATAAATAAAGGGAGATTGCAGCCATTCATACGGCGAAGCATTAGATTTACGGAAATGATGGAGTGTTTTTCGCAATTCCCAGCCATTAAAATCCAGCACTTCACCGCCGTCTTCAAAAATAGTAGTAATAGTGTCTTTCGGATGATTGATCGAAAGATACTGGTCTCTTGGATGCGCATAGATGAAGCGAATATCATAATCGCTGTCCGGAGAGGCGAAACCCCATCCCCGGCTACCCGTTTCACAGGCATACAGAATGCGGATACCTTCCGCTGCGGCCATCCTGTTCAGGTGGTGAAGAATCAGTGAAGTAATCATTTGAGTATTAACACAAAAATATGTTTCAATGTTCCAATGTTGATGCATCAGTCTTGCTTCGCCCTAAAATCTACTATCAATCTGGCAATGCCCTTTTCATCCATTTCTGCATAAACGGGGAAAAAAACCTGCTTCCGACAGCACTGCAAAAGCCTTGCCGGGGCTGCCATTTTCGAAATAGAGTTGCTTGAAACCCTGATCCAAATCGTTGAGGATATTTTCAGTGGAAAGATCAGTATCATTCGTGTTTTTCACCGCTGTCAAAACTCCTTGCGCTATGAGTTCATTGACAGTATAATTATCAAATAAAATATCCGTATATTTATTAAAATCAATATTTTGAGTATAAATTTTTCCATCATTAGAATGAACAAATTGCCGATTTACCTCATGAGGAGTCTGTTTTATTTTTTTTATAAAAACCAAATCGCCAACGATGAGTACGCCGCTGTCTAGTAGTATTTCACCAATTTTTTCCATTTTTATATGGTTTACCCATTTGCTTTATTTTTTGCAAAGATAAAAAAATTAAATTATTTAATAATTTTTGGGCCAATTTTCGATAAAGGCAGCACAAACCTAATTTTTCATGGTGAAATAAATGGCCGGCACATAGGATCGCCCATGCCAGGCGATGCCGTAAACACCCGGGGAGATGCCACGACGGATTTTGTTTGGCGATTTTTTACTATTTTTGCCCCATGAACCGTATCGTCTTGAAAAAAACATCCCTGTTCACCGCACTGGTGCTTCTGGTGCTCTTGCTGACACAGTTTGTGCGGCAGCTGTCTGCCAACAATCATCCGGCGATGGAAGCACTTTCACCGGAAAAAGTCAATCTCGCCCTGCGACGCACGGCGCACCACCTGCTGTCCGAATTGGGGGATACCACTTCTCGTATACCGCCAGTACAACAAACGGCGCAAAACGTGTGGCTCATCCGATTAGAACACGCCTTCAATTATGACCGACTGCCAACGCTCCTGCAAAGTTCTTTTGAACTGCACGGCATAAAGGACAATTACGACGTCGCCGTGCTGCGTTGCAACGACGGGGAGTTACAGTTAGGGTATAATTATTTGGATTTTCTCCAATATCAGGAGGTTCCCTGCGGCGGACGGGAGATCAGTGCGGGTTGTTACAACTTGCAGGTTACCTTTCCGGCATTAGCAAAAAAAGAGGCCATATTCCCCCTGTGGAGTTGGATGCTCTTTTTCGGAAGTGCCGCTGGGCTTCTTTTTTGGGTTTTCTATCAAAAAAAGCGGCCAAAACCCAATACTGAAGAGCAAAGCCCCGTTCCGGTAGCAACCGAAGGATTGCGCTTTGGCCAATGTTGTCTTGATGTTGCCAATCAGGTACTGACTTGTGGCACCACTCGGTATCAACTCACCTATCGCGAAGCCAAATTACTACACCTCTTTGCCAGCCGCCCCAACCAATTGCTGAAGCGTGATTTTATCCTTCAAAACGTCTGGGCAGATGAAGGTATACTCGTTAGTCGCAGCGTGGATGTATTTGTTTCCCGTCTGCGCAAAATGCTGCGCACCGATCCTTCGGTGGAGATAACCGCAGTACATGGTGTGGGATATCGGTTGATGGAGCGGGAATAAACAGGTCTTGCCAGCAGCAAAGCGCATTGCTGTTTACAAAAAATATGCGTGCAGGGAACTTTTAAGTTGTATTTACCGTTTTTAGGGTATCCCCAAATGAACAACTGCGAGCAGGTAACAGATCGCAGTTCTACCGTTCACATTTTCAATCTTTAGCCAATGAGAAATTCTCTTTCAGTCTTGTCCTTTTTTGCAACATTTTTCGCAGCATTTTTTACGGCTGCCCACCTGACCGCTCAAAACACTTTCCCGCAACAACCCTGCAAAGCCTTTTCTTTGAAAGGTGACATTACCTATTACAATCAGTTGGTACTGCGCGGTGACCCGATTACAGAAATACAAGGTATCCGATTTAGCAATACTTCCGATGTTTTGGTACTGATTGATCGCTATCAACGCAATTTTTACGTGGTTCCGCGCACGTATACCTTTAATGAGTACGGTATCTCCTGCTCGGATGCACGCACGGATTGCACGCCTATTGTTAAGGACAATTTAGGGAATGTCGTCATGGCCCTGACGGTAGACCGACCGGCTCCGCAGGTGGAATCCAACGGAAAATCCGACGCTCCCGCGACCTACTATTATCGTACCGAAACCATGCGTTATGAACCCGTTCCATCACAAAAATTTTCCGAAACTTCCGTGGTAACACCGCAAGCACCAGCGACTTCGGTAAAAACCATACGAGTAATCGCTCCGCAGCAGTCGCAGCAGTTTAAGGTGATTGCAAGGCAGTAAAGTCAATAGTTTATCGTCGGCAGTCAGGCACTCCACCGTCCGTAAGGTTTATGGCAGGACGGTGAACTGTCTGACTGTTGACTGTGGACTGTCTCATTGTGGACTGTGGACTGTGGACTGTCTGACTGTGGACTGTAGACTGTGGACTGTCTGACTGTGGACTGTCTCACTGTGGACAATTTCTCACAAGCCCGAAGGGGAAAATCGCACCCCCAGATACCCCACCGTACCCATCATGGGTGCCCACAGTTGGGAGCCGTTGAAGAAGGGGCTTTCGGTTTCTTTGGCGGCAATAATGGCGTGGTGCTGCTGATAATTGGTCAGGTTTTCTCCTCCGATGTATAGTTCAAATTTTGGCCAACTTCTCGTGATTTGAGCGTTCACGGTAGCATAAACCGGCGATTTTTGCGGAAAATAGCGGGTATACTCCTGCGGAGTCTTGGAGTTATCGGGCAAGCGTTGAGGCCCGACGATGCGCAAGTGACTGTTGAATGTCCATTTTTTATTGGGGGTGGTGTAATCCAATGACACCAAACCCCGGTGTTGAGCAACCAATGGTACCTGCCGGAGCGCACCATCAGAAAAGGTAGATCGCACATCATTCCATTTATAGGCAATTTTCACATCCAATCCCGGTACCGGGTTGTACTGAAACACCGCCAACAGACTGTTGGAAAAGGATGCCCCCGGCGTATTATAGAAATAAACAGTTGTTGGCGATTGATCCACGTCCACTAAAATTTGGCGCACAAAATCGGTGCGGTACAAATCCACACTAAAATTGGCATTTCGGCGTGCTACTTTAAACTCCCGGGTATAATTCATCCCGTAATTCCACGCTTCTTCTGCCCCCAGATCATTGGCAAAAACCAAGCTGCGGTTGCTGGCTAAGAGGCTGATATTTTCCGCCATGAGGTTAGGAGAACGATACCCGCGCCCCGCTGACACACGCAAGATGCTTTTTTCTGAAAAATGGTATTTCCCACTCACCCGGGGCGTAAAAAACCAGCCAAGCCGACTGTTCCAATCCACCCTTGCTCCAACTACAACAATCAGATCGGGAATACCCATCTTCAAATTTGGTCGGCTGTAAGTATATTCGGCCATAGCACCCGGCACCGTTTCACGGCGATCTAAATTGGTTTCATTCACCAATTCCCGGATGTCATCGTGTTGGAGGGAAGGAGCCAATATCAATTTATGATCGGTAGTGCCGATAATGGTTTGATACAACGATTGCAGGTAGAGGGAAGTTTGCGTGGCGGCGTAGGTGTTGCGCCCAAAAGTGGCATCGTATTGGTGCCAGGAGCCGCCAAAGATATTGCCGATTTGGTTGTAAGGTTTCCCGCCAATACCTTCCTTGCCGTATTTGCCCCAGGCTTCTAAGCGGTCGTTGCGCTGGTCAATGGCAAACAATCCGGGCGTACCCGCTATGGGGCTGATCTGTCCGCCTTGCCGTCGGTCACTCAGCGCCTGTACGTTGAATTGGGCGCAGCCTGCCGGGCCGTCGTAGGTATAGCGGTACATGGCATTGACCTGATTGCGGGCCGGAGAATCATAAAAATTATCCCGGTTCATGTCCCATTGGTTTTTCAGGTAATTTCCGTGTAGGTACACTCCGTTGGCCGAGTATTGTTTAAATTTTTTATTCAAATGCAGGTTCACTTCTCCCCTACCCTCGGTTGAGGTAAACAAGTTGATAAACAAGGGTTTATCGTTTTGAGGTTTTACCAAATCTGCGTTGATTTGCCCGGTGATGCCCGCATAACCGTTTTTGACGGTACTGGCACCTTTGGCCAATACGATACCTTCCAACCAGGTGCCGGGTATGTATTCAAAGGCAAATGGCGTGGCAATGCCGCTCATGGTCGGGCGGTTTTCCACCAAAAACTGTCCATAGATACCCCTTAATCCTAATAATTGTATTTCCTTTACGCCCGTCAACGCATTGGCATACGCTACATCAATGGCTCCGTTGGTCTCAAAACTTTCAGAAAGGTTGCAACACGGTGCTTTGCGCAGTTCCCGTTTGTTGATGCTTTCCACATTGCGTGGGTCAAGCACCGAAATAACGTTGTCAAAACGGTGTTCTTTCACCGTCACCTGTTTCAATTCGGTTACGCCTTTTATTTCAACCCAAAGGTTGTTTTCTTCCGGCAAAACGGATACTTCTACGGGGGTATAACCCACATAAGCTACTACTAAGGTGGCTTCACGGTCGCGTGCGGGCAGGTAGAAATACCCGGCGGTGTCGGTTAGCACCCCTGTTTTGCTGCCCTTCCAATATACACTGGCCCCCACGAGTAGTTCTTCACGTTCGTTGGTGACGAAGCCGGTGAGGACACGTTTGGCAGCAGGCTGTTGTGCGCAAAGAAAGATGGATAAAAGCAAAAATACTGCTGTACAACCGCTCTTCAGGAATGCGAATAGGAATTTCATGTAAAAATCAAAACGCTTATACAGGGTCATTGTTGCAAAGATGGTACCCATTTTTAGTTTTGCCCATATCTCGATAATTTTTGAGGCGATACCTGTTTATGATTTTACAGATATCACCTCAAAAATTTGCGTGTAAACCCTTTCCAAAAGAGGATTTCTTATATGAGCCGATATTTACACGATCACCTGTGGCACGTAATTTTTATACACCCCCTGTTGCATTTTATCCCGAACTGCGGAAAATGCCTCTAACGTAATTTGAATATCTTCTTCTGTGTGGACGGCGGTTGGAATCAGTCGCAGGATAATCATACCTTTGGGGATGACAGGATACACAACAATAGAACAAAATACGCCATAATTGTCGCGCATATCTTTTACCAAGGCCATGGCTTCTTCCACCTCGCCGTGCATGTACACGGGTGTAACGCAGGTATTGGTATCGCCGATGTCGAAACCGCGTTCTTTCAAACCGCCTTGCAACATCCTGACGTTGTTCCACAGTTTTTCGCGGAGTTCCGGGTGGTCGCGCAGGAGTTCAAATCGCTTGAGTAAACCTTCTACCAAAGGCATGGGCAGCGATTTGGCAAAAATCTGCGAACGCATATTGTATTTCAGGTACTGGATGATTTCGGGTTTTGCGGCTAAGAAACCCCCAATCAGGGCCATACTTTTTGCAAAGGTGCTGAAATAAATGTCCACGTCATCGGTGACATGTTGTTCTTCGGCAGCACCGGCACCCGTTTCACCCAGCATACCGAATCCATGTGCATCGTCAATGAAGAGGCGGAACCCGTATTTTTCCTTGAGGGTACAAATTTCGCGCAATTTGCCCTGATCGCCGCGCATCCCAAAAACGCCTTCGGTAATGACTAAAATGCCGCCTTCGGTTCCATCAGTCAGGCGCTTGGCGCGCGCTAAGCATTTTTCTAAGCTGGCAATATTATTGTGTGTGTAGGCAAATCGCTTGCCTATATGCATCCTAAGGGCATCTACAATACAGGCGTGGCTTTCGGCATCATAGATGGCCACATCATGGCGGCTCAACAGGGTATCAATCGCAGAAACAACACCCTGATAGCCATAATTGACCAAAAGTCCGGCTTGCTTACCTACGTGTTGTGCCAATTGCTGCTCCAATTTTTGGTGCAGCTTGGTTTCTCCCGACATCATGCGGGCACCCATTGGATAGGCCAAACCCCACCTGGCAGCGGCTTCTGCATCGGTTTTGCGCACTTCCGGGTGATTGGCTAATCCGAGATAATTGTTGATGCTCCAACACACCACCTCCCGGCCATTAAATTTCATACGGTTACCCAATTCGCCCTCTAATTGTGGGAACATGTAATAACCTTCTGCTACCTCGGCATATTTTCCGAGCGGCCCGGCTTGTTTAAGAATACGATCAAATAAATCCAATTTTAAATATATTTTTAAATAATGAATAATGGAGAATTTGGCATGGAGGCCACAATCTAAACGTCTAAACAATCTAAACGTCTAAACAATCTAAACATCTAAATTCATTGCTTCCTGTGCCCGTTTTTCTGCTTGTTCTTCTTTCCACGATTTCCATTTGCGCGGCATAAGGGTGTTCATGCCTTTATCTACCACAAAATGTTGTGCGATGTGCAAAAGTCCTTTAGCCGTCCCCATCAATCCATCCTTGGCGCGAAGGCTGAGCGAATACCCGCCTTCAAGATACACAATATAATGCCACCACATACTGGGAATAAACAGTGTTTCTCCGTGTTCGAGGATGGTTTCGTGGCCGGTAGCCTTTTGCAAAGCGGGAAATCTGTCATAATCAGGCTGAAGCGGGTTCACATGGCTCTGTACCGTGAAGGGATGCTGGTATAAATAGGGGTTTTGGGTCTGGTCAAATAATACAATATGTTTTCGGGTCCAAAAATGCGTATGAAAAACATGCGAACAATCAATATCGTAATGCAAACCCGTTATAGCGCCCGCACCACCAAAAAACATAAATGGATAATTATCTACCCAACCGTCGCAAATATCCGGGTTGCTGACATCCTTCGCCAGCTCTTTGGCGTGGTCTAAGATATTCCAAAGAAAAACACGGTATTTAGTAGGTTCTTTTCTAATGATATTCAGGTATTCCCCGAAGGTCATTGTGACATTGCTTTTCATGTAAGTAGGCCCTGGTTTATGGTAATCAGGCCCTATAACCGGCACCTCCAAATAGCCGTAGTTTTCTATAAAAAAATCAAACGTCCATTTTTGGGTGGCGGGCCATTGATCAGCCAAATCTTTCAGTACTACCGGTTTTTTGGGTTTGAGATAATTTTCAATAAATTCTTCACGCGTCAACCCCGCGCGTTTTTCGATGGGAATGAGTTTCATAACAGTAATGATAAACCGGTTTTTTGGGTTTGAGATAATTTTCAATAAATTCTTCACGCGCCGCACGTTTCTCAATGGGAATGAGTTGCGTAACAGTAATGATAAACCGGTTTTTTGGGTTTGAGATAATTTTCAATAAATTCTTCACGCGCCGCACGTTTCTCAATGGGAATGAGTTGCGTAACAGTAATGATAAACCGGTTTTTTGGGTTTGAGATAATTTTCAATAAATTCTTCACGCGCCGCACGTTTCTCAATGGGAATGAGTTGCGTAACAGTAGTGATAAATTTGGGTATTTGATGATACTATGTCTTACTTACGCCCTCTTTTTATCACACTATTCGCTCACAACGGCTGCATCCATAAATCCCTGAGCAATCATCCATTTGTCATTGAACACTTTTGTGACGTATTTGGATCCATGATCGCTGAAGAGTACCACGACGATGTCGTCTTCGGTGAGTTCTTCCTGAATTTGTTCGAGGGCTTGCAATGCAGCACCACTGGAATACCCTACCAGCATACCTTCCTCCCGGGCAATGGAACGGGCGCACAAGGCGCTGTCCTTATCCGATACTTTTACAAAACGATCTATGAGTTGAAAATCCATATTGGCAGGCAAAATATTTTTACCGGTACCTTCTATTCGGTACGGGTAAATTTCATTTTGATCATAAATACCGGTCTCATGGTATTTTTTCAACACAGAACCATAGGCATCCACCCCAATAATTTTGAGATTAGGATTTTGCTCCCGCAAAAAACGACCGGAACCACATAAAGTACCACCCGTACTGGCTGCGCCGATCAGCCAGGTGATACGGCCCTGCGTTTGTTCCCAAATTTCGGGTCCCGTACTCAGGTAATGCGCATCACTGTTGTCCAAATTGTAATTCTGATTAGCATAAAATGCCCCGGGGATTTCTTTTGCCATCCGTTCAGCCATTTTATAATAAGAGTTTTCATCTTGTGGCATCGCTTCCTGCGGACAGAGGATGACTTCTGCTCCCATCGCTTTGAGGTTATTCATTTTATCTTCCGATATTTTGCTCGTCACCGTCAAAACACAGCGATAACCTTTAATGGCACAGACCATCGCAAGGCTAAATCCGGTATTACCGCTGGTGGCATCTACCACCGTGCCACCGGGTTTCAGATGTCCGAGTCTTTCCGCTCTTTCTATGATGTGCAAAGCAATGCGGTCTTTAGCGCTCAAACCGGGGTTAAAGGCCTCTACTTTGGCATAAATGACACCGGGCAGGTGTGCCGTGACGGAATTGAGGCGAATGAGCGGGCTTTTCCCAATGGTTTCGAGTATATTGTTATAGACCATACACAGAGAACTGATTAAGATTATTGGAGGCAAAGGTAGTAAATAAATTAAATTTAACTCCTAACAAATTCCTAATTACAAAAAACAGACTGTTACATTTGCAGCTGGAGGACAAAACAGGTGCTGTCCACCTACCTTATTCGCCGGCAAATATAGTAGTTATCAACAAAATATCAAGGTATTTACGAAATTTGCACGTTGATATATTCCAATTCAAACATTATAACAATCGTGCATGAATAAAAAATTTGTTTTCCTTACGGCCTTTTTTGTGGTTTTTTGTACCGCTATGCCCATTTTTGCGCAGCTGCCGAATGCTGATTCTGCTTTTATTCGCGATCACTTTATTAAAAAGGAGTTGATGATACCCATGCGCGACGGGGTACGGCTTTTTACCTCTGTGTACGTTCCGAAAGATACTTTCAGCACGTATCCGATTTTATTAAAAAGAACACCTTATTCCTGCTAGTGCCGCGTCCGGTAAATGGGGTGCAGATTGGCGAGACCTATTTTTTGCTCCATTAGGCAGGAGGAGGGCGAAATGCGGGACATTTTAACCGACGAATAACGAAATGGAGCGAGAAATAGGGCCGCAAAACGGTGCGTTATTTACTGGACGCGGCACTAGCCTTATGGCGAAAATAATTTTGCAACGGCTTTCCAAAATATGGCTTTGGCCCGATCAGGCTATTTTTTTGAATATTATCTAAAAGGCAAAGGCTCCCTGCAATTGGCAGAGGCTTCGGTATTTGAAACAGGCAGCAACCACTGGACCCAATGTGATACCTGGCCGCCCAAAAAGGCGCAATCTCAAAAAATGTACTTTCAACCGGATGGCACCCGCTCCCCTACTGCTGGGTTGGCGATTTCGACAGCAAGTTATATCAGTGATCCTAAAAACCCGGTGCCTTACCCAGAAAATGTCCACCTGGATCGAACCCGCGAATACATGTGCGACGACCAGCGTTTTGCCAGCCGCCGCCCGGATGTCCTCACGTTTGAAACACCTGTTTTTGGCCAATCTATGACTGTTACCGGCCCGGTAACGGCCGATTTCTGGGTAAAAATAGACAATGTGAAAAAAAACGGCCCCAAACAATTGGATGCTGATTTTATTGTAAAATTGGTGGAGAAAAGACTTCGGGAGTCGTTTTAAGCGTTTTGGGGTGAAGACACGGGAATGAATGAATGGATAGAAAGCAATTTCATTCCTGAAATTTTTTAGTATCACTGCTTTCTAATCTGCGCATGGTCTCGATGGAAGGGTAACAGGTGAGGTCGTGCATGGAAGGCACAACAGAGATATAGCCTGTTTTCAGCGCATGAATATCGGTATCATCACCGGGGTCGTTGTTGACAAATTCACCGGCTAACCAGTAGTAGGGTTGCCCGGACGGGTCGCGGCCTTCTATAAATTTTTCGCGCCAGTAACCTTTTGACTGTCGACAAATACGAATACCTTTGATCGGCCCGGAGGCAGCTTTGGGTATATTGACATTCAATAATTTGGTTTCGCCAAATTCATGCTCCAAAGCATACTTCATCATGTGGCGCACCCACGGTTTGCAGGGTTCAAAATCGGCATCAAAACTAAAGTCTAACAGCGAAAACCCAATACTGCGGATTCCTTCCACGGAGGCTTCCATGGCGGCGGACATGGTACCGGAATAGAGGATATTGATGGAGGCGTTGCTGCCGTGGTTGATGCCGGACACACACAGATCAATCGGGCGATCTTTCAGGGCCACGTGTTTGGCCAATTTGACGCAATCTACGGGTGTGCCGGAACATTCCCAGGCTTCCACGCCGGTAAACACTTTTACTTTTTTCAGGCGCAGCGGGTCGTGTATAGAAATGGCGTGCCCTTTGCCACTTTGGGGTGAATCGGGTGCTACCACTACTACCTCGCCCAATTGAGTGGCCATTTCTACCAATGCCCTGATGCCGGGCGCTAAAATACCGTCGTCGTTAGTGACTAAAATTAATGGTCTTTTCATAAGTTCGTTATTAATTAAGCAGGTAAATAGAAACAATCGTGGTTTTTAATTTCATTAATTACCTTATTATCAAAGGTTTGTGAGACTGTGCACTGCCGACTGCCGACTGTGCACTGCCGACTACCGACTGTGCACTGCCGACTGTGGACTGTGGACTGCCGACTGTGGACTGCCGACTATTTTATTGGGGACTTTATTTTATTTTTTCTTCCAATACCAAAATGCAATCAAGATCAGGCCAAATAAAGCACCACCAAAGTGTGCCATGTGTGCAACGCCGCCAGTACTGCCTTTAGCGCCTAAAAACCATTCAATACAAACGATGGCAAGAATAAAATATTTGGCCCGAATGGGTATTGGAAAAAAAAGGAACGATAGTTCCATATTAGGAAACAAGGCCATAAATGCGGCCATAACGCCAAAAATAGCGCCGGAAGCGCCCAGCATGGAATTCATACTTTCGGTCGGGTCGCCTCCCATCTGTCCTATCCGCCAGTATTCCAGCCCGAGGTACAACGCATAAGCACCGACACCACAAAACAGGTAATACCCCAAAAATTTTTTGGTACCCCAGGTAGCCTCCACCATCGGACCAAAGATGAAAAGGGAAAGCATATTGAACGCCAGGTGCATGAAGCCACCGTGCATAAACATATAGGTGAATATCTGATATGGCTGAAAATAGGGAGAACCGGGCATAAATGCCGCCAACGAACTTCGCCCTAATTCATGAATATGCCATTGTTCGAAAACAATATAGGAACCGAAAAAGAAAATGACGTTGAGAATAATCAGGTGTTTGACAACCCCGGTAAAACTGTATTGAAACATATAAGTGGTAATTTGAGTATTTTAGCCTGCAGCAAAGCGTTTATGGAGTTCTTCTAATTCATACTTTATAAAACACAACCTCCCGGAAGGGCTGCTGTAAGGCAACGTGCAGGCAAACAACTGATCCATCAGGTTTTGCATTTCCGCAACCGAAAGGCTTTGGCCCCGCCGGAGTGCGGCGCTGCGGGCCATAGCACGAGCGAGGTTATCATGAATACCCGTATCTAATTCCAGATTATTCTTATATTGTTCCAGCAATTTTTCCAATAAATTTTCTTCTCTTCCCAACAAACTGACATCTGCGGGTGCGCCGTGAATGATAAAGCTATTACCGCCAAATTCATCTATTTCAAAGCCGAGGCGGTTAATTTCAGGCAAAATATCGCGCAATAGCACTGCATCTGCCGGGGGCAATTCAATTTGTTTCGGAAACAAGATTTTCTGCACACCGAGCGTCTCACTACCAAATGCCGCAAGATAGCGCTCATACAAAATTCGCTCACTGGCGGCTTGCTGATCAATCATTAAAAATCCCGATTTTATGGGGCTAATGATGTATTGACCATGTATTTGATAAGGCTCTTTTTTTTCTTTTGAAAAACTACCTTCATTATCGTCCATCGCCAGCACTTCGGCTCCGGCCAAATTGGATTGGAATATCAGCCCTTCCCCGGGAGAAGGGGCAGTTGCTCCCGGTGCAGCCTCTTCTTTTTCTTCTGTAATGGCAAAAGGAGCGGTGGAGGTATCATAGGGTGTATTCAGGCCGCCATACAGTTTTTCCCAATGGCGAATGTTTCGTTCATGCCGCCCTTCATCCGGGTTGCGCGGAGGATTGTTACCACCACTACTACTACCGGGGTATCGAATAGAAGGCATCGCTGTCGGCCTCGATTTAAAAGCGGGCTCCGTTTCAAAGTCAATGGAAGGTGTAACGTTATGGCTGCCCAATGCGTGTTTTATGCCCGCTTTCAGGTAGTTAAAAACGAGTTTTTCATCATCAAATTTTATTTCCTGTTTGGTTGGATGGACATTGACATCAATTCTTGCCGGGTCAATTTCAAGAAACAGGACATACAACGGAAAGGATTCTGCGGGCAGTAACTCTTCAAACGCGGCCACCACCGCCACGTGCAAATAGGGGCTTTTAATAAAGCGTTTATTGACAAAAAAAAGTTGCTCTCCCCGGTTTTTTTTGTAGTAATCAGGTTTGCTGACAAAACCGCCTATTTTCAAAATATCGGTCTCTTGCTGTATGGGTACTAATTGTTTATTGACCGACTCTCCAAAAATTTTGACGACGCGCTGCCGGAGATTACCGGGCGGCAGGTGAAACATTTCCTGATCGTTGTGGTGCAGAGAGAAAAACAAATCCGGGTGTGCCATAGCCACGCGTTGAAACTCTTCTATGATATGTCGCATCTCTACGGGGTCGCTTTTTAGAAAATTGCGCCGGGCAGGGACATTGTAGAACAGGTTTTTTACGGCAATACTGGTTCCCGCCGGGCATTGGCAAGGTTCCTGAACTTTCACCGTGGAATCTTCTACCACAATTCGGGAGCCGAGTTCTACTTTGGCCCGTCTTGTGCGCATTTCTACCTGCGCTACCGCTGCCACTGAGGCTAATGCTTCCCCTCGAAAACCCATCGTCCGAATGGAAAAAAGGTCTTTTGCGTCTCGAATTTTAGAAGTGGCGTGGCGCTCAAAACTCATACGCGCATCTGTTTCTGACATCCCGCACCCATTATCTATCACTTGTATCAGCGCTTTGCCGGCATCTTTTAGGTATAATTTTATCTGACTTGCTCCTGCGTCAATTGCATTTTCGAGCAACTCCTTCACCACCGAGGCAGGTCGCTGAACGACCTCTCCGGCGGCTATCTGGTTAGCTACATGATCGGGCAACAATTGGATTACGTCTGACATTTTTTGTGTTTTATTGTACCACAATCTGTGGTGTGAGGTTCAACGGCTAACGCAGCAGGAAAAAAGTCCATAAAGCACGATCTCCTGTGTGTCTGGTCTAATGTCTTGTGTCTGATATCTGATGTCTTGTGTCTTATGTCTGATGTCTTGTATCTGATATCTTGTGTCTTATGCCTTATGCCTTATGTCTTATGTCTTGTGTCTTATGTCTTATGTCTTGTGTCTGATATCTTGTGTCTGATATCTTGTGTCTGATGTCTTGTGTCTGATGTCTGATGTCTTGTGTCTGATGTCTTGTGTCTTGTGTCTGAAGTCTGATGTCTTGT
>Ga0209490_10000430_pt1 | contig 42214 bp, 30 predicted proteins | sample MAT06_FD_187209 | JGI IMG/M metagenome (GOLD analysis project Ga0209490, IMG submission 187209) | Freshwater microbial communities from Lake Fryxell liftoff mats and glacier meltwater in Antarctica - MAT-06 (SPAdes) (version 2) | ecosystem: Environmental > Aquatic > Freshwater > Ice > Liftoff...
ATTCATCAATGAGTCCACAAATATTGCTGGAAGAATTGTATTTAATGGAGTACCAACTGGTGTAGAAGTTTGTAATGCAATGGTGCATGGCGGTCCATCACCTGCTTCTTCCGATAGTAGATTTACTGCAGTTGGAGTAAATGCAGTAAAAAGATGGGTTCGTCCTATTTGTTACCAAAACGCACCTCAGTATTTATTACCTGATGCCCTCAAAAACGAGAATCCATTAAAAATATGGAGACTAAAAAATAATGTTTTTGGGAAGGAATAAATTTATTATTTATGTTAACAGCTCCGATTCAATATAATCCCAAGAAAACTAACTCACAATTAAGTGGCTCTATTTTTACTTGTATTGATGCACATACCTGTGGTAATCCTGTAAGAGTAGTTGTTGCTGGTGGTCCATCTCTCTCAGGAAATAATATGAGTGAAAAGCGACAACATTTTATTAATGAATTCGATTGGATACGAAAGGGTTTGATGTTTGAACCAAGAGGTCATGATATGATGAGCGGCAGCATACTCTATCCGCCTCACGACCCTTCAAATGATTTTGCAGTATTGTTTATAGAAACAAGCGGATGTTTGCCAATGTGTGGTCATGGTACAATTGGAACAATTACTGTTGCAATTGAAGAGGGGATAATAAAGCCACACAAAACTGGAGAAATTTTGATGGAAGCACCAGCAGGATTAATTCAAATTAATTATAAAGAAGAAGGTGGTAAAGTGAAATCGGTTAAGCTTACAAATGTACCAGCATATTTAGCTGCGCAAGATTTGAATATTGAATGTACCGATTTAGGGATATTAAAAATTGATGTTGCATATGGAGGAAATTTTTATGCCATAATAGATGTTCAGGATAATTTTGCTGGACTTGAATTTTTTACTGCATCGGATTTAATATCTTGGTCAGGATTAATACGAGATAAAATTAATGCAGCTCATCAATTTATTCATCCCGATAATCCGACGATTAATGGCTGCACTCATATACTTTGGGCAGGAGCTCCTTTAGCATCTAGTTCAACAGCTCGCAACGCAGTTTTTTATGGTGATAAAGCAATCGATCGTTCGCCATGCGGCACTGGTACATCAGCTCGAATGGCGCAGTTGTATACAAAAGGGATGCTTAAAAAGGGGGATCAATTTATTCATGAAAGTATTATCGGCTCAATTTTTATTGGCACTATTGAAGAAGAAACAATGGTAGGAGGAAAGCCAGCAATAATTCCTGGAATTGAGGGATGGGCAAAAATTTATGGACATAATACCATTTCAATCGATTCAGAAAATGATCCTTATGCTCTTGGATTTCAAGTACTTTAATCAACTATGGATTTTTAACAATTTCCCAATCCTTTTTTTCGATGGTATATACGAAATTAAGATGTGATGCTTCACCAAAATAGGCTACTTCTTCTTCACGTATTTTAATTGCACCTAACCTTTCAATTGCTTTTTGTGATCGGATATTATGTACTCCAATAACAAAATTAATTGTATCAATAAATTGAAAAGCATAATTAATCATTAGCTTTTTACAAGAATTGTTATATGGCATCCCCCAACAATCTTTTGAATAAAAAGTATATCCAATTTCTATTGATTTTGCGGCTTCATCATAATTACAAAATCTACTGCTGCCAATAGGTTCACCAGTTTGTGTATTAATTATTAAAAATGCTCCCCCTGATTCTAACGCACCTTTAAAAAAATTTTCAAAAACTTCTCTTTTATATCTATTCTTATTTGGATGTTGTTCCCAAATGAGTGGATCGGATGCTACTTTATACAATTTCTCAAAGTCAAGTTCTTTTAATGGAATTAATGATACCCATTCGTTTGATAAATTGGTAGGTTGTAAATTGAGCATATTAGTCAATTTTTAATTCTCTTTTACTGCCACCGTACAATTCATATTCTAGCAATCTACAATCGATGGTACTATTGTAAAACTCAATTCTGCGTTTGGCTTTTAAACCTATTTTTTTAGCTAAATCTAAATTGCCAGTAAAAATATAGCCAAAGTAGCCCTTGCATTGTTTCTTCATAAAATCGCCAATGCCACTATACGTTGCTTCTAAATCGGTGACTTCTCCCATTCGTTCTCCATACTCCGGATTCATCATCATTACGCCTTCTCCATTTTCGGGTATTTCAGTTGCTGCAAAATCGCAAACACTAAATTCAATTAATTGTTGTACGCCCGCAGCAATTGCATTTTTACGTGCATTTTCAATTGCTTTTGCACTAATGTCACTCGCAATAATTCGTAAACTTGGTACATCTTTTATTTGATCTTCTAATAAAGCATATTCTTTTTTATAGACCGATTCATCATATCCTTTAACATGCTTGAATGCATAATTATTGCGAAATAAACCAGGTCTTCTGTTGGTTGCAATTAATGCAGCTTCAATAGCCAAAGTACCTGATCCACACATTGGATTAATAAAAGGATTTAATCGATTCCAATTAGTTGCAAGTATGGTAGCTGCGGCGAGTCCCTCTAACATTGGCGCGAGACCAGGAATTTTTCTGTACCCGTGTCTTGCTAACGATTCACCAGATGTATCAATAAATATTTCGGCTGATTCCATTTTCCAAAACAAGTGAATTACTGTGCCAGTAAGTGCTGCACCTGTAGAAGGACGCTTTCCTGTTTTATCGCGTAAGCGATCAACAATAGCATCTTTAACACGTAAGTTGGCAAACATGCTATTGTTGATGGTTTCATTTTGTACATTGCTGGTTACAGAAAAATATCCATCCTCTGGTAGAATATCTTCCCAAGCAATATCTACTAAATTCTTATAAATATCATCTGCGTTTTCGGCGTCGAAAGTTTTTAAGCTATATAAAACCTGACTTGCACATCGGAGGTTAAGATTTAGTTTAATGCAATCATTAATAGTGCCAGTTAATCTTACACCAGTAACAAATAATTGGTTAATAGTAAAACCCAAATCGATCACTTCTTTTTCTAAATAAGGAGTAATGCGCTTATGGCAAGTAATGGTAATCGGACCAGGGGTAGTAAATAAGTTCATATCAAGGCCGAAAATACTCGATTAAAAGCTACCAGCATCAATATCTTTAATAAATTGAATTACGCCATTCATATAAATTTTTTGATCATCCCACATTGCAAGATGGCTACCGTTAGGGCAATACAGGTATCGGCCTTTTTGAACCAATTTGCTTTGAGCCTCCATTTCCTTAGGATCCATGGTATCGAATTTGGCACCAATCATTAGCGTTGGCACTTTAATTTCTTTCAAACGATTTTTAATATCCCATTTAGCTAATCGTCCACTTATTCCAAATTCACTTGGCCCTTGCATCATGGTATAAATTTCACCATTAGCATGTTTTAGCGAGCGGTTTAGTGCATCAGGCCATTCAGCTAATTTGCAAAAATGTTCGTGATAAAAATTTGGGACTAATAGCTCCATGTATCTTGGGTTACCAAATTCTTTTTTAGCTTCTAAAGCACGAATCTCTGCGAGTATTTCAGGTTTCATTTGTTTAGCCAATACTTCATCTGCATATTTTCCATATTCTGGTGCACTTGCAACCATATTTGAAACCAATAAACCTTTAATATGTTGTTGGTACTTTAATGCATATTCCATGGCAAGTATTCCGCCCCAAGAATTTCCTAAAACATAAAAGTTAGAACTATCGGCACCTATTGCTTTACGAACCTGTTCTACCTCTTCTACAAAACGTTCTGTGGTCCATAAGCTGCTGTCCTTAGGCTGATCGCTATAATAGGAACCTAGTTGATCATATTCATAAAATTCAAAACTTTCTCTTTGAAAAAATGTTTCAAAACATTCCATGTATTCATGGGTCATTGCGGGACCGCCATGCAATAATAAAATTTTAATTTTTGGATTATTCCCAAAGCGTTTTGTCCACACTTTAAAATCGCCAACTGGTGTTTTTATCGGAATCATTTTTACGCCACCACCTTCAATAGAATCGCCATAATTAAAGTAGTTTGATGAAGTAGGATTTTTTTGGTTGCAAGAAAATAAAATGCAAGCAAAAAGCAGGATGATTATGATTCGCATGGTTTGTTAACTTATATAAGAGTAATATAAGAAAAAAGAATAGATGGTTGAACATTATTTTTTAAAATAAGTCCATAATTCGGTATATATTAATCCATTATCTCTATATTTAATTTTATTGCTTTGTTTCTCTGGTTTAATATAAAACAGGTTACTGAAGTTTTGACTATGTCTGCTTTATAAGTATTCTCTTTTAATTTAATATTATTTTCATAATTAAATTTTGCTCTTTCTTCAGTCATATAATTAGTCCATGAGATAGAATATTTATTACTAAAGTGTAAAGAGCCACTAGTATAAAATCTGTTGTCTGAAAAAGAATAAATGCAAGAATCTTTTATAATAAACTTAGTTGAAGCGAATAAAAAATCTTTTGCATTTTCGATCTTTGTAGGAAATATTACTAACCGTGCATTACAAATGAAAGAAATGATGGATAGGAATAATATAAATAAGTATTTCATTTTCAAGTTTAAATATTCTTAATTAGTTGATCCATTTTTCTTTCTAAAATATAGTTAGCAATTGAATGGTATACCCAATATAAAATCATCAATCCTGCTATTATAAAAAACGACATTCCATTGGTGACTTCACTATTATATACTGCTATGATTAAAATGAATATGAAAACTAGTATTGTTTGCCAATTTAGTTTTAATCCTAACCCAAAGTAATTTGTAAAATTTTTTGTTAAATAGTAATACTTTTTTGTCTTTTTATCGATGTACCCAATCAATTTGTCATCCACGGATATTAAAGAAATAGATTGATCTTTGTGTAAAACAAGATTCAATCCTTCTAAAGTAAAAGGGTACTCTTCTTCGGTATCAGTAATTTTAAAAACAAGATCATGCATCGTATTGGTATAAAAAAAATGAGCTGCATAAAAACCATTATTGCTATTGTATTTTTCAGAATGAATTACAGTAGCATCTGTATAAGTTAACTTCATAGACATGCACTTTGGAATTTATTGGAAACTAAATTTACTAATAAAAAGCAAATTTCAACATTTATCTCGCTATCAAAACCAATATTAGTGCAATAATTGCTGGAAGTCCTTGAGTGAAAAATATTTTTTTATGTGCGCTATATGCTCCATAAACGCCAGCTACAATTACGCATCCTAAAAAGAAGATAGCAATATTTGAACTCCATTTTGTATCATCAATAAAAAAACTCCATATTAATCCGGCAGATAAAAATCCATTGTAAAGTCCTTGGTTTGCGGCCATTTTTTTAGTTGGGGTAAACATATTATCTGGTAAAGCACCTTTAAAGGTTTTCTTGCCCAAGCTTTCCCAAGCAAACATTTCCATATAGAGTATGTATAAATGTTCAATTGCAACTAGTGCAGTAAATATTTTGGCAATTATTTCCATGGTTTGAATTTAACTTATTTTATCAAAATCATTGTTCGTTAAATGTTGAATATTATTGGTTATTTTTTCAATATTCCAATTCCACCATTTTATTGTTAATAATTGATCGATTTTATCTTTTGAAAAGCGCTTTTTAATTTCTGTTGCTGGGTTGCCTCCAATTATACTGTAAGGCTCCACATCTTTTACTACTGTTGAATTAGTTGCAATAATTGCTCCATCGCCAATAGTAATGCCTGCCATTATTGTGGCATTGTATCCTATCCAAACATCATTACCAATAACAAGGCTGCCTTTATTGGGATATGATTTACCTTCCATAGCATTTTCCCATCCATTTCCAAAAATGGCGAAAGGATAGGTTGAAATAGCATCTGTTATATGGTTGGCACCATTCATTATAAATTGAACATTTGAAGCTATCATACAAAACTTGCCAATAATGAGTTGGTCTCCAGTAAAATCAAAATGATATTTTACATTTTTTTCAAAATTTTCTACATTTTCAAAATCATCATAATAAGTAAAATCTCCAACAATAATATTGGGGTTTTTAATGATGTTTTTTAAAAAGCATAAATGCTTATAATGGGGTAGAGGGAAAACAATATTTTTATCGGGATATATCATAACTGGTTTTTTAAAGATTTGTGACTTTTATTTTTTTATCAATCTCCATAAACCCACAATCGGACCTATTGCAAGTATCATGTAAATGTATTGTGCATTAATATGGTTTGATAATAAATTAATCAGTTGAATGCTAATTAAAGTAATAGCAAACCCAATGCAATTTATAATTGTTAAAGAAGTTCCTCTAAATTCTTCCGCAATATTTTGAGCAACCAATGAAGAAAATAAAGGAGAGTCCGCAACAACAACCATACCCCAGAAAAATAGGAATAATAAAAATAACGGAAGATAATTATTCAATAAAATCAATGGAGAAATTAAACAGCATATACATGATGATAACAATAATATTGTAGCAATTTTTTTTGGATGAAACTTTAGTGAAAGTTTACCTGCTAAAATACAAGCTATTGAACCTGATGCAATAATTATAAACGATAAAAGAGGGATATTTAAAGCGGAGAGAGAATAAGTATTTTTATAATTCAATAAAATAATTGGCACGAAAGTCCAGAAAGCATATAATTCCCACATGTGCCCGAAATACCCAAAAGCTGCTGATTGAAATTGTTTGTTTTTAAATGCAATTAAGAATGAACCAAAGTTTAACGACTTGCTTACTTTTCTATATGGTCCATTTGGTACAAACAAAAATAATATCAGTCCACCTAGAACTGAAAGAAAAGAGGTAGCATAAATTACATATTTCCAAGGCAATTGTGCAGTTACGTTTTTTAATAAATGTGGAAAGGCAGTTCCAAGCACTAGTGCGCCAACTAAAAAGCCTAACGAATTTCCTAGTCCTTTTTGGAAATAGTCGGAAGCAATTTTCATACCAACAGGATAAATTCCTGCAAGAAAAAATCCTGTAAAAAATCTAAAAAAAAGTATAGAAGTTGAATTGATTCCTTCAATGCAAATAGCTAGGTTAAATAATGCTGCAATTAAAGCGCTAATATAAAAAACGGTGGATGGCGAAAATCGATCTGCTATTGCAAGCAGTGCAAAACTGAGTGTACCAATTACAAACCCCAATTGTACGGCACTAATAAAGTGAGCTAGAAATTGCTGATTTAGTTGAAATTGTTTAACTATTTCGGGCATTATTGCATTTCCGGCAAACCAAATTGATGTGCAAAAAAACTGTGCAATAATAATTATGGGTAAAATCTTTTTCAATTAATTAAAGATAGAAATAGTGTTTAGATATTGTTGTAAATTTGCATTCTAGAAAAATTTTAAAAAATAAACGTACAAAGAATGGAAAATCAAGAGAATTCCGGAACTAATGCAGCAGCTAAATGCCCATTTACTGGTAGTATGCCCAAAAAAAGTGCAGGAAATGGTACAAAAAATGTTGATTGGTGGCCCAATCAATTGAAATTAAATATTCTTCGTCAGAATTCTGCTCTTTCCAATCCATTGGGGGAGTCATTTAATTATACGGAAGCTTTCAATTCATTGGATTTAGATGCCGCAAAAAAAGATATTATTGAATTAATGACCAATTCGCAAGATTGGTGGCCTGCCGACTACGGTCATTATGGTCCCTTCTTTATTAGAATGGCATGGCATAGCGCAGGAACTTACAGAACAGCAGATGGTAGAGGTGGTGCATGTTCAGGAACTCAACGTTTTGCGCCATTAAATAGCTGGCCAGACAATACAAACTTAGATAAAGCACGGTTACTTTTATGGCCTATAAAACAGAAGTATGGTAATAAATTATCTTGGGCCGATTTAATGATTTTAACGGGCAATTGCGCTTTAGAATCAATGGGTTTTAAAACCTTTGGATTTGGAGGCGGACGAGCAGATGTTTGGGAGCCCGAAGAAGATATTTATTGGGGATCCGAAAAGAAATGGTTAGGTGGTGATATACGTTATGCAAATGGTTCTGAAGGTGTGGAAGAAAATCATGGTGTGATAGTGTCCGACGATGATGCAGATGGAAAAATCCATTCCCGAATTTTAGAAAATCCATTGGCTGCAGTGCAGATGGGTTTAATTTATGTAAACCCTGAAGGTCCCGATGGAAATCCTGATCCTTTGGCATCAGCTCGTGATATACGTGAAACATTTGGACGAATGGCAATGAATGATGAAGAAACAGTTGCGTTAATAGCAGGTGGACATACATTTGGAAAAACGCATGGTGCTGCTTCATCAGAGCATGTTGGTGCAGAACCAGCAGCTGCAGGATTAGAAGAGCAATCACAAGGTTGGAAAAACAGCTTCGGCACCGGATATGGAGAAGATACAATTACAAGTGGATTAGAAGGAGCATGGTCTACCACACCCACAAAATGGAGTAACAATTATTTCGAAAATTTATTTGGTTTTGAATGGGAGTTGAGTAAAAGTCCGGCTGGCGCTCACCAATGGACTCCAAAAAATAACGGTGGTGCAGGTACAGTGCCAGATGCACATAATCCATCAAAGAAGCATGCGCCTTTTATGCTTACTTCTGACATAGCATTAAGAGTAGACCCTGCTTATGAAAAGATTTCTAGAAGATTTTTTGAAAACCCCGATCAGTTAGCTGATGCATTTGCAAGAGCTTGGTTTAAATTAACACACCGCGATATGGGGCCTCGAGTTTTGTATTTAGGTAAAGATGTTCCTGCAGAAGTGCTAATTTGGCAAGATCCTGTTCCTGCTGCAACTTACCAAATGATTGATGCTACTGATATTACAGCATTAAAATCGCAGCTATTAGCAACTGGCTTAAGCATATCTCAGTTGGTTGCAACAGCATGGGCTTCTGCTTCTACATTTAGAGGGTCCGACAAGCGTGGAGGTGCAAATGGTGGAAGATTAAGATTGACTCCTCAAAAATATTGGGCTTCTAATAATCCAGCACAATTATCAAAAGTATTAGATGCATTAGAAAATGTTCAGAATACATTTAATGCTGCAAATAGTGGCAAGCAGGTTTCTATTGCAGATTTAATTGTTTTGGGTGGATGTGCTGCTATTGAAAAGGCTGCTACTAATGCAGGGCATAATATTACAGTTCCTTTTTCTGCAGGAAGAACAGATGCAACTCAAGAACAAACAGATGTTGAATCATTTTCTTTATTAGAGCCTATGGCAGATGGTTTCCGCAATTATGCAAAAGTAAAATATACATTAACTGCTGAAGAATTGTTGATTGATAAGGCTCAACTCATGACTTTAACTGCTCCAGAGATGACGGTGTTAGTAGGAGGGATGCGTATGTTGAATACTAATTTTGATCATTCAAAACATGGTGTATTTACCAATAATTCGGAAGCGCTCACCAACGATTTTTTTGTGAACTTGTTGAACATTGGAAATGTGTGGACTGCTACCAATGATCATAAAGATTCATTTGAAGCACGTGATCGTAAAAGTGGAGAAGTAAAATATACAGGTACTCGTGTTGATTTGATCTTTGGTTCTAATTCGGAGTTGCGTGCAATTGCTGAAGTATATGCTTCAGCAGATTCTAAAGAAAAATTCGTGAAAGATTTTGTTGCAGCTTGGAATAAAGTAATGAATCTCGATAGATATGATTTAGTGTAATTTTTATCGATTTTATTTAACTAGTAAGAGGTGGTCATGAAAATGCCACCTCTTTTTTATTTAAATCTGACATTTAATATTATATTTTTAATTTCGATTTTAATTTAACTCAAGTATACGTTGAAGTGCTTGTTTATTATTTTTTGAAGTCTAATTTATTGTTGTCAACTATTACCTCGTATAAGTTATTTGACTTTATACATTCCAAAACCTTTTTGTATAATAATGCTTTTGAGTCGTCAATAATATTTTCATAACCTAAAGAACCTGTCTTTGAATGAAGGAATATTAAATAAACCTTTTCATTTTTTATGATCAATAAAAAGTATATCCTAAAGCCTCCGCTTCCGTTTAATCTTTTCTTTGTAAAGGGGGTATCGTTACTATTATTTAATCTTGTACCAGAAGTTAATTGCTGAATTTATTTATTGAAGAAATATTCAATAATATCTGCTTCAATTGATGAGTAAGAGTTATTTTTCTTTAACTTATGAAGTTAAACTTTAAATTCTTCTAAGCAAAATATTATTATTAAAACAATGAAAGTTCTTTAGTAGTTTCTTGAAAATCAGGGGTATTTGGCTGAAAAAAAAATCTAGAATCAAGGTCAGCTACAACATCTTTTAAATCATTTATTGAATCTTTAAATATTTTTATTTCTTCTTTAGCAATTCCATTTCTTCGTATAAAATTTAGAGAAATATATTGTCTTAATAATGCAGAGTGCAAGTCCCTTATTGATGAAATTAAATCATTAATCGACTTAAATGAGTCATTACCTACATTGTTAATCCAAGTAATTTGTTCAATTTTTTCAACTAGCGTTTTTATTTTATTTGTTTTAACAGTATAAACTTTTTTAAAATCCAATATTGCATCGTAATCAATACTGTTAGTGTAGATGTCTTTTATTTTTTGATAGAAGAACCGCTCTGAAATCCTTATTTCTCGAATTCGTTCCTGTAACTCGTTGAAATAATTCATAGAGTTGCCCGATTTAAAACGATCATCATTCAAAGCGAAACCTTTTATGATGTATTCTTTTAACCGTTGAGTAGCCCAAATACGAAATTGGGTACCCTGTGGCGATTTTACACGATAGCCAACTGAAATGATTAAGTCGAGATTGTAGCCATTGACTTCAATTTCTTGTGTTTTTCCTACAATAGCACCATGTTGAGTGGTTGTTCGGAATTTCCGAACAACCACTTTTTCGTCTAGTTCGCCTTCTTCAAATACATTTTTAATATGTTCGCTTATTGTGGCTTTGGACCTATTAAACAATTCACACAATTGAGACTGTGTAAGCCAAACAGTTTCTTCCTCTAAACGTACATCTATTTTGATGTTACCGTCAGGATTTTGATATATGATGATTTCACTGTTCATTGTTAATTTTTAGTCTTTTTCTTCTTCTCCTTTACAAACAAACCGGCGGTATACTTATCGTATAACTCAAACAAGAACTCAATACGCTTTGCTTCATTAATAAATGGTTGAGGGCGGTAACAAAGATCTACAGCTTTATCTAAATGCTGGTGTCCTTTTACCAATATTGGTGGCATGGTGTTAGGATCGTATAAATCTGCCAAATTGCTATTCGGAAATTGCAACCTTGCATCCAATACTTCTTGTGCAGCTTTTTCTATTGTATCCTTTTGTTTATCAGTTGGGTTTTCGGGCCAAGGGAAGTTGTTGTAGACAAGAGTACTTGAATACCTAAAGTCACTTTTTAATCTTCCACAAGTATTTTTCACCCATACCATATGCATTAATTAAGACATAATTCCAAAATGAAATATTGTTGCTTCTGGCAAAGCAGTACAACTATCATTTACAATATATTCTTTTGTAAAAAATCCCAAAGGAATATATCTTCTATTTTCTGAAGATGTTCTAGGAATTAAAAGAAAATCATTTTCAGGCTGTCTTGGTTCTGCAAATAAAGTAGGAGTTAATGCTGTTTCTTGTGTCTGCTTTTTAGTACTTGCTTCACGATATTTCTTTACTTCATTTATTCGTTCAATGACTTTTGGCATTGTCTTTAATTCTTTAGGATCTATATCTTTTAAATACAACACCCATCTATTTTTACCATTTATAAATTCGTCGCCGCTTAATATTGGCTTAAAATATTTTTTTGATTCAGGTTCATTCCTAATAAATAACTCTTTTTCATCATCCGTAAAAAGATAAAAACCTCCATCAACTAATTTATTTCCATAAAGCATTTCAGGCACATTACATATAGGTTTTCTTCTTGCAGGGAGAAATGAATCATCGCCTTCAACCAAATAAGGATTGATATTTTTTACCTTAATTTCAAGTGGCTCTGCTTTGAGATTCTCGTATTCATAAATAAATTTATCATTTATATCATAATTAGCAAAGCCAATAATCACTACATGCACAGCAGCATTGCCTTTCGCTTCATTGCCCCATTTAAATGTACGATGTGCAAACTGTAACTTTATTTTATATCTATTAAATAATTCGTTCCATAAAATTCCTACCTGTTCGCCTTGTGAAATAGAATTTGTAGAAACAAATGCTGTTTTTGTTTGAGTGTTACCAAATGTATTCATGTACTGAGCAGCTTTAATATACCAAGCTGTTACATAATCTAATACTCCTGCACTATTTACGCCATGAAATACTATTTCCATGTCTTCCTTTTGTACTTTATTTTGTAATTGTTTCCCAATAAAAGGAGGATTCCCCAAAATATAATGATACATAGGTTCTTTCTTTTCCCAAGGCATCGGGTCTATCAAACTCTGCCAGTCAATCCTTAATGCATTACCATGAACAACAGTTGCGCTTTTGCGTAATGGGAGACGAACATAATATTCGCCAAAAGTTTCACTGGCCCGCATATTCATCTGATGGTCTATTAACCACATTGCTACCTGTGCTATCTGTGCTGGAAATTCTTCATATTCTATGCCATAAAATTGGTCAACATCAATTAAGAAATAGGTATTAATGCTTGTAACGGTTTGATTTTTTAACAGCAATTTTACAATTTCTATTTCGAGCAATCGCAGCTCTCGGTAAGCAATGATGAGAAAATTACCACAACCACATGCAGGATCAAGAAAACGTAGTTTACTTATTTTATCGTGAAGTTTACGAAGCTGATTAGTATTGAGTTTTGCTTTTTCAAATTCACTCCATAAGTCATCTATAAATAATGGCTTTATCAATTTCAGGATATTTTTTTCACTGGTATAATGCGCGCCAAGATTACGTCTTGCTTTTTCATCCATTACACTCTGAAATAATGATCCAAAGATGGCAGGAGATATTTTGCCCCAATCTAGTAAGCAACAGTCCAGTATAATTTTGCGCATTTCACTGTCGAAACTCGCAAGTGGTAAATTTTCTTCAAAAAGTTTTCCATTTACATAAGGAAAAACTGCAAGCCCTTCATCAAGATTTGTAAAACGTTTATCAGGAGCGGTGTTTAATATTTGAAATAGTTCTGCTATAGCTCTTGCAAGGTCGCTTCCATCTTCATTGGTTTTTAACTCGAGGTAATCGTTTAAAATTCCTTTTTCAAAAATATTTGTATCATCGGCAAATAAACAAAAAAGGAGACGGACAAGATATAATTCTAAATGATGACCAGTGTATCCAATAGCTTTTAGTTTATCGTGCAGTTTACCCATCAATTCTGCAGCTTCGATATTTACAGGGTCTTGTTCCTTGTATGAGCGTTGTTGATAACCAGCAATGAAACCAAAGAGGTTGATATTGCTTACCAATTCATTAAGTTTAAACTGGTGTTGTTTATTTTTTTCGAGGTCGAATAAACGAAAATTTTCAAAATCACTTACAAGAATATAGCGGGGGAGTTCTTTGTCTTTAAGTCCTGGAAAATAATCTTTAGCCTGTTGGTATGCCCTGTCTAAATCTTTACCGCGACTTTTGTGTTCTATTAGGATAACACCTTTCCAAAGCAAATCTATAAAGCCTGTTTTAGCATCAATCTTTTTTACCTGCTGTTCAAAAGTGGCAACCCTTCTTCTTGATATTCCGAAAATATTAAAGAAGTCGTCCCAAAAACTTTTTGCTTCGGCATCTTCACTTACTTCATCTTCCCATTCTTTGCTAAAGGCTGTGGCTCTACTTTTAATTTCGTTCCAACTTAACGGCATCCTGGTGTAAGATTATTAAACTTAAATATAAGTAAGAATTTTGTATATGCCGAAAATGTATAATAAGGTGTTTGCAGATACAATACTTTTAGTTATATTAATATACCACTAGCGTTGCGTTATAATTTGAAGATAGTCAATTGATTATCTTTTTGTTCTTTGAAATATTATAATTGAGTTTGCTGAAACAGTTGATTTATGGGCATTCTTTCAAAAATAGAGATACTTAAAACCTGTAGGATTTCGTAAAGGCTCTGTTTTAGTAGAAATCGTTTCTTAGCAATGGCAACTAAAGCATAAATCGAAACAGCTATCCATACTTGTGTTTTTACGGCATTTTCTGACTGACCCCAAAATGATTTTATTTTCAGATGTTGTTTAATCCATTTAAAAAATAGTTTGATTTTCCACCGATGTTTACAGAGCTGTGCAATTTCAGTTGCACTCGGATGAAAGTTATTGGTAAGAAATATTAATATCTTTCCAGACTGTGCATCCTTAAATTTTATTCTTCGTATTTTTTCAGGATAATCTAAAGCCGTATAGAAATTATTAAGGGCAATTGATTGATCATAATAGATACTAGTAGCAATATCTTTTGGGTGCGAGTATAATCTTCTATAATTCATATTGTCTTTAGCCCTTGTAACAAAGAAAGCTCCACATAAATGAATCTTGTAAAGCCTTTTTAATCTACGTATCCTCTGTCAATTATATAAAAACTAGTGTCTTCAAAATGTATAACATCCAACACATTTACATCATGAACAGATGCATTAGAGAATAAAATAAATTCAGGTATCGAAGTTTTTAAATCTAGTTGAGTATGTAATTTAATGCCACCCTTAATACTTTTAAAAGTAGCCCAGTAAAAAGCAGAAAGACATATATCAATTGTAGTTGCATCAATGGCAAAAATATTTTCCTTAAGAGATACCTATAAGTCATCATATATATTTACCTGAATTCATAAACGATTGAATTTTAGCTAAATATAAGATTTTTTATTTTATAAAATTCAAATCGTTTCCAAGTAAAATCCTCGCATACTCAATACTGACAATACTTTCAAAGAACTAATATTTTCAACAACGCAACGCTTGTGTTAATATACCTTTTTGAAAGAATGCCATAACCAAACAGTACAAACCAATATTATTGATTGTTATAAATGAGCTTTGAAAGAATAAAGCATAATAAAGAGAGAGTTATTTTCTTATTATGTATCGTTTTTATTTTAATTTTTTATTATAATTTCACCATCTCCACTAATAGGTTCTGTGCTCTTATTGTTTAATACTCCATTGATGGTTAATGTTCCATCAGCACTAGTACTTAATTTTGCACCTGCATTAATTGTTAATTTTCCATTTTTTTCAATAGTTAAATTATTTACTCTAATACTTCCTGGAGCATTAATCACCATTTCGCCAGTGCATATAATTAATTCTGGAGTCTTTAAATAAATGTCCCAATTGCTAACTGAAAACTTTCCATTAACTAAAAATTTTCCTGTAGAAACTCCTCCGGATGCAATTGTGGCTGGATCATCGGTATCAAAAAATAATTCATTAAAAGTTCTACCTTCCAAGCACCATCCAATCCAAGATGATGTGCTTGTATAATTTTTAGAACCCCTAATTATAATAGTAGATTTTGATCCCAAACCAGTTGTAGTATCAATACCAAAAAATACTTTCTGCAAGGTATCTCTCATGCCAGTATTATGAATGTATGTTCCATTAATAACCAAAGAATTTCTATCAAAGAAATTATTTATACCGCCTTTATTTATAAGGGTTACACCTTCTTTTAAGGTAAATGGCTTTTTTGACGATAATTTAAGCCAATTGTGGTTGGGCAAAATAGTAATAGTATTACCATTTTCAAAAATGGCTTTATCTGGTGCTATACTGGCAGCCTCCCAAGCTTTGGAATTGCCACTATACACTTGCCAATTTGAAATAGTGTTTAAAGAAACGTTTCCAATACTTTGGTAATCCCCATTTGCTTGAGCTGATGCACAAATAGTAATTGCTAAGAAAAGTAAGCTTGTAATTGTTTTTTTCATGAGTAATCGTTTTAGATTGTTTTATATGTAGTTTTTCAAAATTATTTTTCTTTTTTAATTTTTTTGTACCTTAGCAAAGCTTCCAAATAATAATAATCAGCATAAATTAATGGTACATCTACTTCACTATCCGCTTTTTTGTGACCTGTTGAATGTTTTAATAAGAAATATTTATTTCCTGCTTCTGCAAAATAGGTTGGGCTAGAAAGTGACTTTAAGCATTTTTCTGCAAATAAAAAATATTTTTTAGCTAATAAACTATTAGAATAATTGCTCAACTCTAGTAAAGCCGATGCAACTATGGCTGCTGCCGAAGCATCTCTAAAATCATTTGGAATTTGGGGGGAATTAAAATCCCAATAAGGAATATTATCTTTTGGTAAATTTGGATGTGTAATATAAAAGTTAGCAATATTTTCAGCTTGTTTTAAATACTTTTTATCTTTTGTTTCTCTATACATAAAAACATAGGAATAAAGACCCCAAGCTTGCCCTCTAGCCCAAGCAGAATTGTCATCATAGCCTTGAAAAGTCATTTTTTTAATTACATCACCTTTAGGATCGTAACAAACCAAATGGTAGCTACTATAATCGCTTCTAAAATGATTTTTTAAGGTATTATCCGCATGATTGATTGCTATTTTATATAAACTAGAATCTTTAAACACTTTAGCTGCCCAAAGCAAGTATTCTAAGTTCATCATATTATCTATTATTACTGGAAATTTATAATCTTTCATCCAATCCCAAGATTTTATTAAACCTACTTCATTATTATATCTTGATGCTAAAGAATGTGCACCATTGTATAAAATTTGTTTGTATGCATTATTCTCAGTTAATCTATACCCATTGCCTAGTGAGCAATAAAGCATAAATCCTAAATCGTGTGTAGAGGAATCGAATTGAACATTTTTTAATGCTAAAGACCATTTATTAGCAGCATCTTTAAAAAAAGTGTCTTTAGAATATTCGTACAAATACCAAAGGTTTCCTGCAAAAAAACCACTGCACCACCAGCTACTTTCCCTTTTTGTATAATTACCGTTTGTATCTAAAGATTGAGGAAAGAGTGTTGAGTCTTTAAAAACATTCAACATGCCCTTATATTGTTGTAATGCAGTGGTTAATTGTCTATCAACGTCAAACTTATTTTGTGCATTAACTGCCAAACAACTTAAAAAATGATAAATAAAGAAAACTATTATAATACTAATTTTTTTCATAGTTGAATTCGTTAAAATGGCCGTTTATATTATTTGGAGAATGATAAATTCTAAAAGCAAGTTTTAGTATTGAATAATTTTGATTGCTAAACCGTAAAATTGATTAAACTTATTAAAATGCTAGGAGTAATATCCTAAAAATAAGGTGTAATATTCTGTCTATTTAATATATAGCATGCTTAAAACTTAGAACGAAGCATATTTTGGTTTACAAACTTATGCGAATAGCTAAAAACAGTAAAAATTATAAACAATGATACCATTTTCTATTTATATCGATAAAATTGCATTTCGGGTTAATCAAAAAAGATTTTAACAGACTTTTTTGTAAATTCGATACTTATACAACAATTTCTTATGACCATTTTTAAAATTCTAATATTTTTTTTTAGCTTCTCTACGGCTATTTTAATTAACACACATGGGTTATCTCAAAAAGTAGAGTTTGAACATTTAGACTACGAAAATGGACTTTCTCAAAACTCGGTTTTTGCTATTCATCAAGATCGAAGAGGTTTTATGTGGTTTGGGACCAGATTTGGATTAAATAGATATGATGGTAGGCACTTTAAAATTTTTAAAAATGATCCGAGTAATACCTCCACTATTTGTGGTGATTTTGTTTCTTCAATTATTAGCGACAATAAAAACAACATTTTCGTGGGTACGTTCAATGGTTTGAGTAAATATTTTCCCGAAAAAAATGTATTTAAAACAATTGAATTAGTTGAAGATATTTCGCAAAAAAATTTTTCAGAACTTAAATATATCAATGTTTTATACCAAGATAAAAAAGAAAATATTTGGGTAGGTACTGGACAAGGATTGTGTATAATACAAAACGATAGATATTCTTTAGTACCCATTATTGGGTTACCGCAAAAAAATATAACGAACAAAATCTATTGTATTTTTGAAGATAGCGAAAATACTATTTGGATTGGTACAAATAATGGCATTATAAGGTTAAAACAAAATGGAAAAGATTACTATCAGTTAGATAGTTTTACACATAATTCTAATGTTAATAGTATTTCTGATAACAATATTTCGAGTATTGTAGAAGATAATTTGCATAATATATGGATTGGTACTTATAAAAATGGCTTGAATTTGTTTGATAAAAAAAATCGGAGCTTCAAGCATTTTATGTACAATGCAAATAACCCCAACACTATTGCATTCAACACCATTAGAAGGTTACTGGTAGATGGGTCTGGAAAAATTTGGATTGGCACACAAGATGGGTTAAGTACCCTAGACCCAATTACAAGAAAGTTTCAATCTTATAAACATGATGAAGATAACAAGAAGAGTCTATCTCAAAACTCAATTCACAGTTTATATAAAGATAATAACAATACAATCTGGATTGGTACCTATTTTGGTGGTGTAAACAGTACTTATAATGGATCATTTAATCCGTTTACCGTTTTTAAGATCTCCAACAAAATACCATTTACAATAAGTAATAATGTTGTAAGTTCTATAATTGAAGATGAAAAAAATAATTTTTGGATAGGTACAGAAGGTGGTGGGCTAAACTATTTAAACAAAGCAAATAATAAATTTGCGGTATATAAAAATAGTATTACCGATACACAAACAATTGGCTCGAACTTAATTAAAGTTTTGTATAGAGATTCCAAAAAAAACTTGTGGATTGGTACTCATGGTGGTGGATTAAATTTATATAATACAGTTAGCAATACTTTTTCAAGGTACTTATACTCAGCTACCGATTCTAAAACAATAGCATCAGAAATAACTAGCATTATTGAAGAACAAAATGGTATTTTTTGGATTGGCACATTAATGGGAATTGAGTGTTACCAATTTTACAATAATCGACTAAAGCCAATTGTTAATAATACAATACCTACAACTTTAAAAAACACACCCATTAATAATTTGTATAAAGATAAGATGGGGAATATTTGGATTGCTACAAGAACAGATGGATTTTATACTATTAATCCACAAAAAAAAATTGCACACTATAATAATAAAAGTAATAAAGAGCTTATATCTAACGATGTAAACGTTTTTTTTGAAGATTCTAAAGCAAATATTTGGATTGGGCTATCTTTTGGAGGTGTAGCAAAATATGATATTCTTAAAAAAAAATTTATAGTTTATACAGATAAAGATGGCTTGCCCAATAACAATGTTGTTGCAATTGTTGAAGACAATGCTGGAAATTTATGGTTAAGCACTAATAATGGTTTGTGCAGATTTGATACGTACAATAAAAGTTGCACTAATTATTCTATTGAAGATGGCATTGCAGGTAATTTATTAAATAACAATGCTTGTTATAAAACTAAAGACGGGCATTTATATTTTGGTAGCTATAATGGTTTAACCTCATTTTATCCTGATCAATTGGAAACCAATAAAACTGTTGCACAAATTGTATTTACAGATTTTAAAGTGTTTAATAAATCCATAGACATTAATGGTAGCGATGGTATTTTGAAAGATGACATCAGCTTTACCAATAAAATTGTTGTGGATCATGCTCAAAATGTTATTAGTATTGAGTTTGCCTTATTAAGTTTTATTAAACCCACAAAAAATAAGTATAAATACTTTTTACAAGGATTTGATAAGACATGGAATGAAATAAGTACCCCTATTGCAACCTACACCAACCTATCACCAGGTTCATACACTTTAATTGTAAAAGGTGCCAATAATGATGGCGTTTGGAGCGATGAAGCCAAACTAACAATAAAAGTATTACCACCCCTTTGGACTACTTGGTGGGCTTATTTACTATATTTTTTATTTTCAGCTAGCATTGTATTTTTTATTGTTCGCTATTTTTGGATAAGAGCTTTGTATAGAAAAGAGCATGAAATGTATTTGTACAAAATAGATTTTTTTACCAATATTTCTCATGAAATTAGAACACACTTAACCCTTATTGTTGGTCCTTTAGAAACCTTATTTAATGCCAATAAAAACAATGATTACTTAAAACAACAATTAAGCACCATAAAAAATAATGCCAATAGATTATTGAAGTTGGTAAACGAATTGTTAGATTTTAGGAAGGCAGAAACCAACCATTTAAAACTTAAAGTAGGCAAACACAATATTGTTAGTTTTTTAAATAGTATTTATTTATCTTTTTACGACTTAGCAGTAACAAAAAAGATTACTACTTCCTTTACATTTGATAATAAAGACATAGAATTGTATTTTGATGAAGAGCAAATGGAAAAGGTATTTTTTAACTTAATTTCTAATGCTTTTAAGTTTACACAGTCTGGTGGAAAAATAGATATCATCATAGAACAGCACAAGGAGTATGTTGAAATTAATGTAGTAGATAATGGACGAGGTATTGATAGCAAACATCTAGATAATTTATTTATCAACTTTTTTCAAGTAGAAGATTATGGTATAGTAAACACTGGCTATGGAATAGGTTTAGCCTACTCGAAAACTATTGTAGCATTGCACAAAGGCGTACTGTCAGTTATAAGCAAACCAGCTGATCCGCAAGAAGAAGGATATACATGTTTTACAGTTAGGTTAATAAAAGACAAAGACCATATTAATGAAATAAATTTGCTAAGCCCTATTTCTCCAAAAAATTTTATGCCTGCTGATAATATAGATGAGTTAAAATTAATAACTGGTGAAACTAATAAGTTGCCTGTGGTATTAATTGTTGAGGATAATAACGAAGTAAGAAAATTGATAAGTGATGCTTTAATTGATAAGTATGTTTTAATAGAAAGTGAAAACGGACTTAGTGGCTGGCAAAAGGGAACTGAGCAAATACCAGACATAATTATTAGCGATATCATGATGCCAGAAATGGATGGCTTAACACTATGTACCAAGTTTAAAACAGATACTAAAACAAGCCATATTCCTATTATTTTACTTACCGCAAAAACATCTCATAACGATCAAGTAAGTGGCTTAGAGACTGGTGCAGATATTTATATCTCAAAACCATTTAGTATTCAATTATTACAATTAAACGTAAGAAACTTATTAGATACAAAAGAAAAAATGAGGTTGAGGTTTTCCAACCAACCTTTATTACCTGTTAAAAAGATAGCCGTAAATAAAGTTGATGAAGAATTTTTAAACCAGCTATTACAAATTATTGAAGAAAATATTGATAACATAGAATTTAGTGTAGATAAATTATCCCGAAAAGTAGGCATGAGTCAACCAATTTTGTATAAAAAAATTAAAGCAATTTCAGGATTATCTGTAAACGATTTTATTATAACTATTCGTTTAAAAAAAGCTGCTGCATTATTAGAAGAAGGCAAGTTATATGTTGCCGAAGTGGCTTATGCTGTTGGTTATAGCACACCAAAATATTTTAGTAAAGAATTTAAAAAACAATTTGGTAAATCTCCAAGAGAGTATAAACAACAATTTAATAGTGAAATAGATGATACTGAAGCTATTGGTTGAAAATAGCATCTGTTACTTTTTCAATAGTTCCATTTGTGCTTTATATAAATCTTTTGGATACAATAGATTGGGGTCTATCGTTTCGAACCAATTACCATTTGCATCATTTAAAATAGATGGTTTGGCGGTTAGAATACCTATGCAAATATTGTTTTTTGATTGTTTTTCTGCTTCATCATATTGATCGCAGTATGGCATATTTTTTTTAGCTGTAATATTCCAAAACACTTCATTAAAACATATACCATTAGGTTTTTCATTACCACCAGAAAAAAACAATCTGTTCCCTAAACCTGCATTTAAATTGGTAAATAAATTATTTCGTTGGTCATGGTTGTGATGGTCAATACACAGGTCTAGTCCTTCGCCATTTCTAAAAACATTAAAAACACTTTTAGTAGATTCTACTGAAAGATCGTGATGAAACCTTCCTACAATTCGAAAGTTTTGTAATAAATTATATCCACCATAAATATTAGTACCGTGATGACCTGAAACCTTTTGGGCTGCTCTTTTTTCTGAAAAATCTAATACCCAGTTTTCCAATGTAATATTCGTTGAGGTTGTACTAAGCCAAAAGCCTAGATCGCAACCTTTTAAAACTACATCTCTTACCCAACAATTATTTGCCCCTTTATCAAAACCGATGGCATTATAAGCTCTTTCATGAAAATCATGACCATTCCATAAACTATCTGGAAATTGAATTTGTAATTTCTCTATTCCTATTCCCGAAATATTGCCTTTAACTAGTAGCATAGCACCTGACCAAGACCAACTAGATTGGTTTTTAAAACGTGTGTTATAATTAGGATATAACTCCTCTAATCCTTTTGTAAAAAAAAGTTTTGTTTTTGCTGCACCCTCACCCTTAATACAAATATTCTTTCTACTAATTACAATGGTATCCGATAGTAAATAATTTCCTTCTGGAATATAAATAGTACCAAACTCTTTACATTGTTGTATTGCCTTTCTTAATACTTCTGTATTATCTGTAATGCCATCGCCAACGGCACCTAATTTTTTTAAATTAATACTCGTTGGATAAGTAGGAATTGGCTCTTTACCATTTTTATAACCAGCATTAGTAAAATCAGGTATTTTATTTTTATCCCAAAACTCACCTTGTTTGCCCCACAATTCTGAATTTACTTTTTGCGCTTGCAAAGCAAAATGCATTATAAATAAAAAGAATAATAAAAGTCCGCAATTCGTTTTCATATGTATTTTTTAGTGTTTTAATTAAAATATATATTTTAATAGGAATTATATTTTTTTTTTATACTACTGGTATTTAAAACTTGCTTTTAACGTATCAATCATTACAACAAATTCCCCAGGTTCTGTCACTGTTTTCAATTGGGCATTTACAAAAGCTATATCACTTTTGTTGATAGAAAAATTTAGTATTTTGCTTTCGCCAGCTTTAAGGCTTATTTTTTGAAAAGACCTTAATCTTTTTATGTTAGGTGTTACACTTGCATACAAATCTCTAGTGTATAATTCTACTGTGTGCTTTCCAGCTATAGTACTAGTATTTGATAACGTTACAGAAATTTTTAGATCTTCATTTCCTTTTAAATTAGTTGAGCTTAGTTTTAAATTGCTGTAAGCAAATGTTGTATAGCTAAGTCCATATCCAAAAGGAAATAATGGATTATAACCCAAGCCAGCATTATCGTTAAAAATTTCTCTTATTTCCTCGGTAGGTTTTCTATCGTAGAATATAATTTCTCCCATGCTTCTAGAATAACTAAAAGGCAATCTTCCATTAGGGTTGTAATCACCAAATACGACATCAGCAATTGCTTCAGCCGATTTTTTACCAGCCCAATAGCTATTAATAATTCCGTTGGTGAGTGGCTCTATATTGGTAATAAATCTTGGTCTTCCTTGGCTAAGTAATAATATAATAGGTTTACCTGTAGATGCTGCAGCTTTGGTAAGCATTTGTTGGTTATCATCTAATGCTAAATCAGTAATATTACCAGGGCTTTCGGCATAAGCATTTTCGCCTAAGCAAAGTACAATTACATCTGCATTAGCAGCTTGTTGTTTTAAAGCAGCCGTATCGTAATTTTCTTTACTATCGAAGCCTTTTGCTGTGGTGGTAATTACATTCGCCTTGCCAATTTTATCAACAAAAGCATCATAAATAGTTTTACTATCTGTAGGATACCACTGTTCGTCTTTACCTTGCCATGTATAACTCCAACAACCATTTAAAGCACTAATACTTTGTGCTACAGGCCCAGCCAATAATACTTTTGTATTTTTATTTAAGGGCAAAATATTAGCCATGTTTTTTAGTAAGGTGATAGATTCTCTTGCCGCTTCTAAGGCTAAGGTTTGATAAGATGCATTACCAAAATTTTGCAACGCTTCTTTTTCAGGGTAAGGATTATCGAATAAACCCAACTTAAATTTTAGCGTTAAAATTCTATTTACCGCATCGTTAATTCTGCTAATAGAAACTTCTTTTTTGTTAACAGCTTCTATTAATAAATTGTAAAATGAATAATCGTTAGGAACCATACTCATATCTACACCAGCATTAATACACATAACTACAGCTTCTCTTGGAGTTTTTGCAACAAAGTGCCTATTGTGTACACGTTTAATATCTTCCCAATCAGTAACAATTAATCCTTCAAAACCAAGTTCTTTTCTTAAAACATTGGTTAATAAATATTTGTTTGCATGTACAGGTATACCATTAATTTCACTCGAATTTATCATTACAGTAGATGCACCTGCTTTTACAGCTTCTATAAACTGAGGTAAATAATATTCTCTCATTTCAATATCTGGCAAATAAATAGGTGTTCTATCTTTTCCTGATCTTGAACCTGAGTAGCCTAAAAAGTGTTTCATACAACTTGCAACAGCCGTTGTACTTTTTAAGCCATCTTCTTCGTAAGCTTTTATAACTGCTGCACCCATGGTTTTACCTATATATACGTCTTCGCCATACGTTTCAGGAAATCTTGACCACAATGGCTGGCGACCAATATCTAATACTGGTGCAAAATTCCATCTAACACCACTAGCCCTTAACTCTTTTGCAGCAACTTTAGTAATAGCTTTTGCAAGTTCCACATTTCGTGTAGCAGCCATTCCAATATTTTGAGGAAATAAGGTTGCATTTAGTGTATAAGATTGCCCGTGAATACCATCTAAACCATATAAAACTGGAATTTTCAATCTTGTTTTATTTGCCTCATCTGCAATCTCAATTAATAACTTATTCCACTGCTCTACACTTAACGCATGATTGGTTACATTTAAAATAGAACCAACTTTATAGTTTTGAATGGCTTTTTTTAAAGAATCTTTATCAAGTACCCCATCTTTATTAGTTGCTATAACACCTAAAGTAATTTGCGTCATTTGACCTACTTTTTCTTCAAGAGTCATTTGAGCCAATAGTTTATTTACTTGTTGCACTATGGAAACATTATTATTTTTTTGGGCAAATAAATCTATTGATGAAAAGGTTAAGACGTACAAAAAAATATATTTTTTCATAACTGTTTAAACTATTTATTGATGGTTAATTTAAATTTTAATATTGCTACCAATTATCGGTTCTAAATGGGGCGGCAGGTAAATTTTTTTCATTATATAAATTACAACCTAAAGGATTATCTGTCCAAGCATAACGAACTGCCACAGGATTTTTAATTAAATTGTTGTAAACCACAACTTTATCACCTTGAATGTAGGCATTAGCCCAAACAAATTTTTTATCGTTGCCTGCTATTGCAAATTGATTGAGTTCAGTTGTAGTACCTTTTGCAACAAGTCCTATGCCTATACTATTGAACGATAAAACAATCTTATCGTCTTCTATTTTAAAGTCTTTAAACTCAGGGCCACTAGTTATAATATCTATTTCATTATAAGCCGTTTTTCTTGACGCTAAAAAAAGCCTATAGCCCACATCTTTTTTATTTGAAGGGTGAATATCATACGTTTCGCCAATATCAATAGTAACAACTAAACCAGTATTTATAACATGTTTTACAATTGAAGATTGTGCCTCTCTTAGCTTTGTCCAGTTACCTGGTATCGGCTGTTCTTTAGGTTGTGTAAAGTTGGGTAGCTGAACAATTAAAAAAGGGAAATTTGGTATTTGCCATTTTATTCGCCAATCCAAAATCATATTAGTCATTAACAAATCGTATTTTTTTGCATTATTACTATTTGCTTCTCCTTGGTACCAAAGTATTCCTTTAATTGTATAATTTGTTAATGGGGCAATCATGCTATTGTACAAAGCTGTGGGTTGATAAAAAAGCGTAGTAATTTGTTCTGCAGGAAATGATGTTGATATTACTCCTATTTTATAAATCCAATTTCCTTCAAGCAACACCGTATCTTGGTTGTTGTATAACTGGTAAGATTTTCCTTTTATAATTCCTCCAATACCACCTTTATCAACAACTCTTATCGTAATTATATTGATACCCTCTTTTAAAGTATTAATGGGTATTTTATATCTTCTAACTTCATGTTTGTTTGTGGTAAAGCCAATTAGATTGCCATTAATATAGGTAGAATCTTCATCATCTATTAACCCTAATTCCAAAAAAGCATCTTTGTTTAAGAATAAATTAGATAATCTAATTTCTTTTTTAAACCACACAACACCATCAATATTACCAGGACCATTTTTTTGCGACTCCCAATTATTAGGTAAATAAATGTTTTGCCAATCTTTAAAGTTGTTATTTATAGAAGCCCAGTTACCACTTTCATCGAACAATCCTTTGTCATTTTTTTGCAATTGTACATACCATTCATTCGTAATGTCTTTATTCTGTTTTATCAGTGCATTTAAGTTATTATTATTTTGTAAAAACTGAGCTTTAGCAATATCTTCTGGAAATTCTTTTAATGATGTTACACTCATCCAAGCTTCGGCAGGTGTACCGCCCCAACTAGTACTAATTATGCCTATTGGTATTTTATAATGTTTATAAAAATTAGTAGTATAAAAATAGGCAACAGCAGAAAATTCTAATACCGAAATAGGATTGGCAAAAGCCCAATTACCATCTACATCGTTCAATTCTTTAAAACTATATTTTTTGCTAACATTAAAAAAACGAATGTTTTGGTTAGATGATTGTTTTATATCATTATCATACAATTTTTTCACTTTACTTATCTTCATTTCCATATTAGACTGACCAGAGCAAACCCAAACTTCACCTATTAAAATGTCTTTAATAATAATTTCATTTTCGCCAGTAATTTTCATTTCAAATGGTCCACCTGCATTCATGGCAGGTATTTGAACTTGCCAATTACCGTTTTGTACTGCATTGGTTGTATAACTATAATTCTGAAAATTTATAGTAACTTTTTCGCCATCATTAGCCCAGCCCCAAACTTTTATGGTTTTGTTTCGTTGAAGCACCATGCCGTTGCTAATGAGTTTAGGCAATTTTACTCTTGCAGATATTTTATCGGTAACAATGAGTAGTAAAACTGAAAAAAATAAATATTTCATTCGATGGGATTATTAAATTAAATTTTATTTTTTTGAATAACTAAACCAACTTACATCCATAAAATTTGTAGATTTAACACCATTACTACTTGCATACATACCTATAAAAGTACCCGTAAAAGTAATGCCTATTGTACTTAATACTTCTCCTTTGGCTCGTGCAAATATGGTTTTCCACTTTCCATCTTTTTGCTTTAATTTAAAGTCGTATTTTCCATTGCTAAAACTTGCTCCAAGGGTAATGGTTTCATCAGTACAAGCTTCGGAATATAATACTTCGTCGTTGCCTAATTCACGTTTTATAAGTTCTAAAAACACCCTATTATTTTTTAATACTTTCTCTACTCGATATTGCTGATTACTATTTTGATACAATATCATCCCTGCTTTTTCATATTCTGTTTTTGGTGTAAATTTAAACTCGCAAGATGCTTCGCAACTAGTATCGGTTTGGCGTTGTCCAATAAATGCTGGCGAACCTAATTCAGTAATTTTTTCTGGCAATACGTGTATTCTAAGTGTACCTTTCTTTTCAATTAATGACCAAAATATTTTTCGTGGGGTTCTTATAAAATTCCAAACTAATGCAAGTGAATCCGCATTAAAATCATCTATAATTTCAGGTTGTTTAACAGTAAAAATAGGAAGTTTTGGTCCTGGCTGCTGCGATAATACGATACCATAACCCGAGTTTACAACTGGCCATTCTTCTTCCCATTTTACTGGCACCATAAATGTTTCTCTACCAATATTATGGTATTTTGTAGCATAAGGCCGTACACCTAAAACTACCATCCACCATTCGCCATTTTGAGTTTCAACCATATCGGCATGTCCAATAGTTGAAATTGGATAATCTTTACCTAAAAACCGATGTGTAAGGATGGGATTTTTTTTATTACTTTCATAATTCCCAAGTATCGTTTTGCTTCTAAACACTGTTACAGCGTGGTTCATAGCAGTACCTCCTTCTGCAATTATTAAATAGTACCACCCATTTTTTTTATAAATATGAGGTGATTCTGCATTAGAAGCACCATGCAATGCACCTTCTACTAAAATTATTTTTTTCTCTCCAATAAATTTGTAGTTTTTTAAATCAATTTCTTGAGTCCAGATATGTCTTAATTTAGATTCTGCAGAACTATCTGGATTACGTCCATTAGCAGAAAAATAAACTTTACCATCTGTATCTTGAAACAACGAAGGATCTATGCCATTTGCATCTTTTAGCCAAATAGGATCTGACCATGGCCCTGCTGGATGATTAGCTGAAATAATAAAATTACCTCTTTGCCCTTTTCTTTTACGAGCTAATGTGTTTACAATATAATAAGTACTATTGATGTATCTAATAGTTGGTGCATATAGGCCACCAGATATATCGGTACTGTCCAAATCTAATTGCGATGGGCGGTTCATAGCATAGCCAATTTGCTCCCAATGGGCTAAATCTTTGCTATGAAAAATGGGTAACCCAGGATAAAATTCAAATGAACTATTTACTATATAATAATCATTGCCAACTCTACAAATAGAAGGATCAGGATAAAAACCAGCAATAATAGGATTGGTTATAGTTATACCCAAATTCTTTTTTTGTTGAGCATTGGAAACAGTAACTATTAAGAGGATAGCAATAAATATTGCAATATTTTTTTTCATCTAACAATTTTAATAATATAGCTATTGTACAGTTACTATAATATCTTTTACAAATGTATTTTGGCTATCTCTATTACTATTTACTGCTAAAAAAGAAATAGTATAAGTACCAGGTCTCATAAACCTGTATGCATAATTGGCAAATAATGGGGAATTGGCATTAGAACTACTATAGTTAGAAGTTGAGGCATTTGTTGTGATATCTTTTACAATTCTACCAGCATCGGGGAAAACCCTGCTTAAATCAATTGGACCACTTACTAACCAGTTTTCTGTTGACAAGGCATTTGCAGCAATTGTAGAACCAGTAATGCCAAAAAAAGTTGTAGTACTTGTACTTACGTTAGGACTATACCTTACTAAAGGATTTTTTACATTTATAGCACCCCATCCTGGGCTTATTGCCCATGTAGGAAATAAGGATGGCAAAATTAAGGCTGTACTATCTATTGTAAACGTAGAATCAGCTGTTTTGTGCCTTAGACCAATATTACTAATTGTCCATCTACTTTGTGTAACAGTAGCTACTGCAGTATATTTAAATGCTATATGTATGGGTTTTTTAGCAACTGCATAATCAGCTAAATTTACAGCACCAGATGCAGTAGATGTTGCATTTGTTGCAAAAAAAGCTCTACTAGAAATATCTTGCCAATTACTTTGACTAACAGCAATACTGTCTAAAGCATTGTTTTGAATATACCCTTTATAATCTGTAGAAATTAGTAACGATACAGCACCACTTGCACCAGCTGTATTTAATATTGTAGAAAAGTAGAGTTTTACATCGCTACTTGTATCGGATACTTTATCTTTAAAAGCATAGCGTCTTCCTTTTTCACCAGAAAAAAATGTTATTTGATCGGGATTGCCTGTAAAAATAAAATTAACAGTATCGCCAGCTTTAAAAGTTGTAGTAGGTTGTTTAGCATTGTTTATTGTTAAGGCATCAAATACAACATTGCTATTGTCAAATGATTTAGAACAAGACACAAAAAGTAAAAAAACAAATATTACTTTACTTATATTTTTATTTGACATTTTTTGTTAGTTTTTTTTGAAGTATATAGTTTTTTACCAACCAGGGTTCTGAGTCATGGCTTTATTCACACTTATTTCTGCCGCAGGAATAGGTAATAATAAAATTTTATTGCCTGCAGCCAAAGTGTTACTAATTAAGGTGTTTCCTCTTACAATATTGGTGTTTGATGAACTAATGCCAGTTGAATTATTGTAAGCTAATATTTTTTGCATTTGTGTTAAGTAAATACCCCAACGTATTAAATCTGGTTTTCTTAACGATTCAAAACATAGCTCTTTAAATCTTTCACTTACAATCGAATCTTGAAAAGCTGGCTTACTTAAACCCTTTGGTAATTCTGCATCTGATGCTTCATAAAGGTTTGCAGTTGCAGTAGCACCAAAGCCGCTACCACCAATAAAAGAAATAGTTGGTGCGCTACCAAAACCTACACCAGCGTTAGTAATAGTAATATCTGTTACTCTGCCACCCAAAACATTAGCTATTGCAGATGCCCAACTTCCATTGCCACCAGTAATAACAATAGTTGGTGGTGTTATATAACCAGCACCACCATTAGTAATTGAAATAGATTTTATAGGAGCTGTTCCTGCAACAATACCAAAGGCTCTACGCCTAACTTGATTTAAAGATTCGTAAGCAGTAGCTGTTGGACCAAACACTTGATTTTCGGCTTCGGCCTGCATTAATAAAACATCAGCATATCTTAGTAATGGATATTTAATACCGGTTACCCATCCTTGTTTATTTGGAGCACCCACTCCAATTGGTTCAAATTCTCTTCGCCATTTTGCAGCTTGTCTGTTTATTAAAGTGCCACTAGCTTCATTGCCCCTTGTTTGATAGGCTTTTCTTGTAGGGATAGCATTGGAAAAAGAATAAGTAGAAATATTCCAATCTCTCCTTAAATCGCCGTTGGCATAAGCTACATACAAAAATTGTGTAGCATTAATTCTTGCAGATGCACGTCCTAATACAGCAGTTTCACCAGCTAAATTGTTATTGTTAATTCCATAAGCTTGTGAACCAATTAATCCCCCAGCAGTAGCACCAGCAGTTGTTGCAGCAGAGTTATCGGCCTCCCAAATATTTTCTCTTGTAAAATATTGAGATTTTGATTCGTATAAAAAAACTTGACTATACGGGTTGTTTACATAACCAGGGTTTCCATTTATTAATGAATAGTTAAGTGAATCGCCTAGTTGTCCTCTAATATTTACCGGATTAGATTCGAAGAATGTATTTAATCCATGGACACCACTATTAATCACTTTATTGGCGTAGTTTAAACCATTATTGTAAGCTGTAGCATCTCTTAAAGGAAAACCAGCCATATATAAATATACCCTTGCTAAAATACCTTGAACACCAGTTTTTGTAATTCTGCTAGAGCTATTGCCAATAAAAGATGGGTTGGGATAAACCAATGTTTCGGCAAGTTTCATGTCAGCAACAATTTTTGCATATACATCTTTTAAAGGTATTCTTGGAATGTTTATATTATTAGGATCTGTTGTAGGCGTTAATTTTAAAGGAATATCCCCAAAATTTTGAACCAATAAAAAATGGTAATAGCCCCTTAAAAAAAGTGCTTCACCTAATGCGGCATTCTTTGTAATTGTATCTAAATTTTTCGCATTACCAATATTGGCTATTATTAAATTTGCATTTTCTATACCATTATAGCAGCTACTCCAAAATCTTTCAACAATGCTATTGGTATAATCAAAGTTATTAAAAACTATGCCTACATCTGCGTTAGCTGGTTGTGTAAAACTACCTTCATCAGAAGATACATTCATTAATGCAGTATAATTGTAACCGTACAAAAAGTCCCTTGTTAATGGGCTATATACACCTGCTAATGCATTTAATAATTGTGAAGAATTTTGATAATAAATTTCTGCTTGTATAAAATCTGTTGGCTCTGTATTTAAAAACTTTTTGCATGAAGTGATTAGTGAGATTGAGCACAGAAAACTAAATAAGTATTTCATTTTTTAATAATTTTTAAAGCGTAATATTAATTCCCCCTACGACAGTATTGGCTCTAGGGTAACCCGAAAAATCAAAGCCTGGAGTAAGTGCAGAGTTAAAAGAACTTATTTCAGGATCCATGCCTGAATAATTAGTCCAAGTAATTAAGTTTTGAGCAGACATATAAATACGGCAACTCTGTAATCTATTTTTAAGCAACTTTTTAGTAAAGGTATAGCCAATTGATACTGTCTTTAACCTTATATAAGATCCATCTTCAACGGTTCTAGAAGAGAAAAAAGTTGGCCCTGAACCAAGTGTTCTAAATGTTGTGCTTGATTGATTATCAGGTGTCCATCTATCATTATATTTAGCAAATTGACTATATACAGCAGAATTATTTGAATTGCCATTTAACAAAATATCATTGGCATTTTGAATTTCGTTTCCATAACTCCATTGAAAGAACAAGCTTACATCCAAAGTTTTATAAGTAAACTTATTATTAAAACCACCTGTATGAATAGGTAAACCTCTACCAATTACTGTATAATCGGCTGAGTTGATGATTCCATCTCCATTTATATCTTTATACTTTATATCACCAGGTTGAATGAGACCTCTAGCCCTACCATTTGTAGTTACATTATCTTTAAGTACCCAATTAGACCCTTTGCCAGCGTTGGCTGCGGAGGTATTAATTACTGTATTATTATTAAAATCGCTGTACTGATAAACTCCATCCCAAACAAGCCCAAAAATTAATCCTAGAGGTTGTCCTCTTTTGGCAATGTATGCTGGTAATGTAGAGTAGGTTCTATCAAAAGGAACATTTACAGTAATTGATTCTTGATTTTGGCTTAGATCAATAACTTTATTTTCATTCCAAGAAATATTAAAATCGGTTGTCCAAGTAAAATTTTTATGAGCAATATTAATAGTACTTATTGATAATTCTAAACCTTGATTTTGTACACTACCAATATTTTTAAATGCAGAATTATAGCCTAAAGATGTTGGTATAGCTGCATTTAAGAGTAAATCTGTGGTTGTTTTTCTGTATGCCTCAACAGTCAGTTTAATTCTATCTTTAAAAAAGCCTAAATCAAGTGCAATATTTCCTTGCGAAGTTGTTTCCCATTTTAAATTATTGTTGGCTAATCCACTAGGTAAAGCACTTGTTTGTATTACGTTGTTAAATACGTAACCTGTTTGATAGCCATAACCAATATTTAAACCAGCTAGGTAAGAAAAATCGTTAACTCTATTATTGCCTGTTAATCCATAGCTGCCTCTTAAATTTCCATCTGATAAAATTTTATTTCCTCTTAGGAAAGATTCGTTAGAAAATTTCCACTTAAAAGAACCCGTAGGAAAATAAGCCCATTTGTTGTTTTGTGAAAACTTAGATGAACCATCGGCTCTGTAGCTAAAGCTGGCAAAATATTTTTTTGCAAAATCGTAAGTTATTCTTCCTGTAAAAGAAGCAAGTGCCCAATTAGAACTAATAGCTGTAACGCTTTGTGGAGTGCCTTCGTCTAAACCACTTAAACCTAATTGCTGGTTAGGTACAAAAATAGAACGTAAACCATAACCATAACTTTTGTTGCCTTGTTGAGAAATAATGCCTACCGCATTTAAAGAATGTTTTTTGTTGTATACTTTGTTAAAGGTTAGTATGTTTTCATTTATCCAAGTGTTGTTGTGTATATATGAAATAGAACCATTAACGCCAAATTGAGCACCAAAATTTGTTCTAATACTTCCCCTTGCTGTACTAGAATCGTAAAACTGTTCATTTCTATTTAAATTACTCGTAATACCTGCGGTTACTCTTAAAGTAAGTGATGGAATAATTTTATATTCTAAATATGCATTTACAATAAGGTTATTAGCAATATTATTGTTTATTATATGGCTTTGATTGATGTATGGATTAATTCTAAAATCAACAGTAGATGGTATGGCAGGGTCCAAAACTTCATCTTCTAAATTAATAGATTGGTTGCCATTGGCATCTAATGGGCTAACTGGTCGGTAACTCCACACAGCGTTCATAATATTTAAACTAGATTGCGGGTTGCCAGTATTTATATAAGTTGGTGTTTGCCCTTTTTGAATGGTATTTGCATAATTGGCAATTATACCCCATTTTATTCTGGTATTAACTGTTTGATCTATAGTAATTCGAAATTGGTGTCTTTTAAATCCGGTATTTACCATTATACCTTCTTGATCAAAAATACCGCCTGACAAAGAGTATTTTGTTTGTTGATTACCTCCTCTTATTGATAAATCATAATTTCTAAGCCAAGTTGTACCAAATATTTTATCTTGTAAATCAAATCCTTTAACATTTTTGTAAGCTTCTAAATTTTGAGAACGTAGGTATAATGAGTCTGCTACATAACCTAAATTAGGATTTATTAAAGAAAAGAAATTGTTAGATAAGGAATCTCTTTCTCTTTGATAAACTATAAAGTCATAGGGACTCATTAAATCCATTTTTTTGTTCATAGATTGAACGCCTGTATAAGTATTGAAAGATATAACAGGTACACCAACTTTACCTTTTTTGGTAGTTACCATTATTACACCATTGGCACCTCTTGCTCCATAAATAGCAGTAGCTGCGGCATCTTTTAATAATTCTATTGATTCAATATCGGCAGGATTAATATCGTTGAAACTATTGGCTTCTAGCGGAAACCCATCTACTACATATAGGGGTGAGTTATTTTGAGAAATACTATTATTTCCTCTGATAGTAATATTTGGTGCAGAACCCGGCTGACCATCGTTAGAAGATACTACAACACCTGCAACTCTTCCTTGTAAAGCCTCATCAATAGATTTTACAGGTGCCAGTAACATATCTTCAATTGGGGCTTTTACAATAGAACTGGTAACATCACTTCTTTTTGTACTACCATAACCAATTACAACAACATCGTCTAATATTAATGCTTTGGTTACTAAATTGATAGTATAATATGACTTATTGCTAATTTTAAGCTCTATGGGCTCGTAACCAATACCCGAAAAAACTAATGTAGAATTTTCAGGCACATTAATTGAAAAATTTCCTTTTGCGTCTGATACAGCAAAAGTACTTTTCCCTTTTAGGGCTATTGAAACACCTGGCAAAGAAACACTTGAGGAATCTTTAACAACACCTGAAACCTTTTTTGATTGAGCAGAAAGGGAAGAAACTGACAAAATCGTGAACAATAAAAAGGGATAAATTAATTTGAATCGAAATAAAGTAGAAAAGCTTAATTTCTTAAAACTCATAGCAGCAATTTTTAATTAAAACAATAATTTGATATAACTTGAACAGTACAATCTAGAATGTAAAGTTGAATGCTTTGAGACTTGTGTATGAGGTAAAATCCTTAAAAAAAGGGGGTACATTTATAAATATTAGCGAGAAATGTTCTTTTCTTTTCAATTATATCTAATAAAATGTTGAAACAACTTTGCAACAATTTGTTCCATCATAGCAAATATTTAACGGTTGGGATTATGTTACAATGGCATAAAGGTGATATTCCGAAAATATTTAAAAAGTCGTCCCAAAAACTCTTTGCTTCGGCATCTTCACTTACTTCATTCTCCCATTACTTGCTAAAAACTGTAGCTCTGCTTTTAATTTCGTTCCAACTTAAGGGCATACTGGTTTGCGGTTATTTGACTTAAATATAAGTACGAATTTTATATATGCAGAAAATATGCAATAAGTATCATTAAATTAATAGAAATATTAATGTTTCTGCTATCCATAAAGCTCATCAAGTTCTAATTTTTTAATTCTTGATGCTATTGCGCCTTTTGTTCGTCCAAAATGTTTAGCCAAATCTTTTATATTAACTCCCTCACAAAACATTACTGTAAGTTCACTATCAAGTACTGGTGTCCATGGTTGATAAGCATCCTTATGCTTGGTTCTTACATCGTAAACTGTGTGAGATTTTTCTTTATTATTTGCTTTCTTTTCTTCTTCACTAACAACTTTTACTAGGTGAATCTGTGTAGATTTTGGAAACTCTTTGGGCATGAGTGATTCAGGTATGTGAATACTGTTTTTTGTACGAGTTACTGCAACATAAAGTAAATTGATTTCTTCATTCAGTTTTGTGGCATTTATTTCTTTGGATTTTTTATCTTCTTTCAATTTTTCTAATTTCTCTTCTGTTATAAAGTCGTTCACAAGTTGAATTGTATCATATTCCATTCCTTTGCAGCGGTGAACAGTGGAGAAAATCATTTCTGCTTTTTCCTTGTCGTTATTTTCAACATGTTTTTCTTTTATCTCTTTAATAATATCTGGAATTTTATTTCCATACTCTCTTACTATTTCAACCATCATTGCAAGTTGAATATCCTCCGTTTTTTCGATATAATCTTCTAGCTCATCAAGGTCTTTCATTGCCTTAATTAATTTGTCCTTTATTAAGTGATGTTTTTTATTGTAAAGATTAAGTACATCATAAAGTGAAGCTCCTTCGTCTGCATAAGTGTATGAGTTAATATTACCTTCAAAGTAAATTTTTTTAACTTTTTTATTTTCTGTAATATATTCAATAGCTTTAAGTAATAATCCAAGATTTGTTCTTGCAAGAATGGCTTTTGTCTTTATTTCCTTATTGTTTCCTTTACCTATAATTGGAGTTGTTTGTTGTTTGCTAAGATGTTTTTTAAATTTTAAAACTCCCATTGCAAGATTTGCAATATCCTGACTGAATCTAAAACTTGTTGAAAGATGATAGGTTTTAAAATCAGCTTTTTCTAATGAGTTTACAGCAAAACGCCAACCGTAAATTTGCTGATGTGTATCGCCAACAATTACTTTAGTTGCATTTTGGTTAAAGAATACATCTAGCATGGCAGGTGATGCGTCTTGGCCTTCGTCAAAAAGTATATAATCATAATTAAGCTTTGGTTTGGAGAGTTGAAATTTTTTAAGGTAAAAGTCGTGGGTTATTTCAATTTCTCCCTTGTCCATCTTGCTTAATAATAGTCTTGACTGATGTACGATATAATCGTAAAATGTGGAAACGAAAATTTTAGCTTTTGCGTCTGTTATTGTATCAAGATAGTTTAAGTCCTGAACTTTTTGTTTGTTGCTATTACAGAAATAGGCAATGCACTTGTTTATATGGTTTGCAATTACATATTCCGTATGTTTTTCTTCATTGCCCTGTAAGTTTAGTAATTCAGTTATTTCATTAGTCTTGTAACCTTGTGATCTTACTTTGTAATGGTTTTGAAAAACAACATGTTTGTATGCTAGCGAATGAGCAGTTTCAACTTTTACATTATTCAGTCCATTCTCAATGAATTTTTTACCTGCTTCAAGCTTTACAGATTTATTAAATGCCAAATACAAAATTTTACTTGTTGCAGGTCTTGCCTTGGCATATTCAATAACGGTTGTGGTTTTTCCTGAACCGGCAACAGCGTTAATCTTGATGTTGCCAGTTGAATTGATAATGTCATTTTGTTCTTTCGTCAATTTCATTTGTAAAACTTTATACAATTGCTAAGTCGTCGTAGAATAAATCAATAATTCATAAATATCTCCTGTAACTTCTCTCTGTCTTTTGTTTTTGTAAGTGCCAGCATTAATAATATTCTTGCTTTCTGCGGATTGTGATCGAACGCTGCAACTGTATTCATTTTAACGTCGTTGAATTCTTCTGTTGTTGCAATGGTAATATTACCAGAAACAACTCGTGATGATCTAACGATGGCAACTCCCTTTTGCTTTGCATTTTCAGTAGCAACCTGAAAAGCTTTACTATAACTTCCACCGCCCGCTCCTGCAATAATAATTCCATCAACCCTTTCATTAATCAATGTATTTAATAGAATGGTGGATGCATCTACATACATGTAAACAATTTCCACTTTTGGTAACTGTGCAATTTTGCTGATATCGAAAAATGGTTTTTGATTGTTCGTATATATTGGTTCGCTATAGTACTTAACCTGACCATCATAAACTTTTCCGATAGGTCCTGCATTGGGCGAGCTAAAAGCGTTTACATTACTCGTATTAGTTTTTGTTACATTTTTCGCATCATAAATCATTTCGTTAAAGCACTGAATAACACCCTTACCTATGCTTTGTAGGGCTGCGGCAACTAAGATGGCATCGTATAAATTTTTAGGTCCGTCTGAACTAATTGCAGTTGAAGGTCGCATTGAACCTGTAAGTACTACTGGTTTGTTTGATTTAATAGTGAGACTTAAAAAATAAGCCGTTTCTTCTTGTGTATCTGTGCCATGAGTTATTACTACTCCATCAGCTTCATTATTGGCAAATATTTCATTGATTCTCTTAGCCAATTTCAACCAAATTTCAATCGTCATGTTGGAACTTGCAACATTGGCTATTTGTTCTCCTTTAATTTCTACTAGTTTATTGATGGATGGAATGGCAACTAATAAATCTTGTATGAGGATTTTCCCAGATTCATAAGCAGCCCTATCTGGAGAAGCCCCTTTACCGGCAATAGTACCGCCAGTTGCCAAAATGATTACTCTTGGCAGCTTTTGCGTAATTCCATTTAGTTGAAATGAACAAAAAAGGGCTAGTATAACAAAGAATTTAAGCATGTTATTATTTTAGTAGTTGTTCGATGTTTGTCCAAATTGAGTTGAAGTTAATAACTAAATGCTAAATGGAATTTAGTAAGGTTAAACAATAGTATTGGTTTTAGTGTTATAGCTTACATTCCTAAAAAATCAGTACCAATTAAATTGTATACAAATGCTTGAAAATATTTTTCCTACAACTGATCAAATCCCTAAACAATGGAAATTAGAAGGTTTTATTGAACAAAAGGAATACTTGGTAAATGGTGAACTCAAAATATGGGATGGCCCAATGAATGAAGTTGTTTCACCTGTAAGCATAAATAAAGGAAATGTAAATGAAAAGAATATCATTGGTAGCACACCTTTATTAACAGAAAAAGAATCTTTAGAAGCTTTAGATGCTGCTGTAGCTGCGTACAATAACGGGACAGGCATTTGGCCTACCATGAGTGTAATTGATAGAATTACTCATGTTGAGCATTTTTTGCAGGAGATGAAAAAGCAAAAAGCAGATGTAGTAAAATTATTAATGTGGGAGATTGGGAAAAATTTACCCGATAGCGAAAAAGAATTCGATAGAACTTGTATTTATATAGAAGATACTATTAAAGAATTAAAAAATCAGGATCGTCGCAACTCTAAATTTGAAAATGAAGAAGGTATAATCGCTCAAATACGAAGATTACCTCTGGGTGTTGCATTGTGCATGGGGCCATATAATTATCCGTTAAATGAAACATTCACAACGTTGATCCCTGCTTTGATAATGGGAAACACAGTAGTATTTAAACCAGCTAAATATGGTGTGCTATTTATAAAGCCATTGTTGAATATTTTCAAAGACTGCTTTCCAAAAGGAGTTATCAATATTATTTACGGTAAAGGAAGGGATACAGTAGGAGTGTTGATGGAGACTGGCAAAATTGATTTGTTTGCATTTATTGGCACCAATAAGGGTGCAAGTGATATTAAAAAATTGCATCCAAAGCCCCATCGCCTAAAGAGTGTTCTTGGACTAGATGCTAAAAACCCTGCCATTATTTTACCAGATGCAGATATAGAAACAACGGTAAATGAAGTAGTGGCTGGCTCACTCTCGTTTAATGGGCAGCGATGTACAGCACTTAAAATTATTTTTGTACACGAAAATATTGCTGGAAGTTTTATACAAAAGTTTACATCGGCTGTTGCAAAATTAAAATGTGGTATGCCTTGGGAGAAGGATGTTAAAATTACTCCTTTGCCAGAGCCGGGTAAAACGGAATATTTAACTGGTCTTGTAAATGATGCCAAGCAATTTGGTGCTGAAATTATTAATGAAAATGGGGGAGTTGTTAATGATAACTTCTTTTATCCTACTGTATTATATCCTGTGAATGATAAAATGAGGATTTATACCGAAGAGCAATTTGGTCCAGTAGTGCCAATTGTTGCATATAAAAATATTGAAGAGGTGATTAGTTATATTGTTCAGTCAAACTTTGGCCAGCAATTGAGCATATTTGGTAGTAACCCTAAAATAATTGGACATTTAATAGATGAACTCGCAAACCAGGTTGGTCGTATCAATATAAATACTCAATGCCAAAGAGGGCCGGATGTATACCCTTTTAATGGCCGGAAAGACAGTGCAGAAGGCACATTGAGCGTTGCTGATGCATTAAGGGCTTTTAGTATCCGTATTTTAATTTCAACAAAAGACAATGCCGTTAACAAAGAAATTGTACAAACAATAGTTCGTGAGCATCAAAGTAATTACTTGAGGTTGGATTATATATTTTGATTTAGAAGTAATATCGGTAGTTTATAAAAAATATAATTATTTTTTTCTTGATTTTAATTATTCTTCTCTAATTTTTAATAAATCTATTTTAGCGCGACCAATAATAAAATTTCTCAAAACTTCTATTGGCATTTCATTTTGATCAATGAAATTAATACAGCTTTTTTGAAAATTAGCATTGGGTAATAGTGGTTGATATTTAGAATGTATTGTCTTTCTAAGGGTTGGTTTGAAATATATTTGGCTATTGTCAAATTATATTTATTTTACTTATTAGTTGTCCTTAAGGTCAATTTCATAATTACTATTAGATGATTGCTTTCTAAAAAGTTCAAAGAAGTAGCCTATTTGTAAAAAATCGCGGCCTGTTTCATCGTTAATTTTATAGTCGAATTGATGTAAATATCCAACTTGCAATGTTGTAGACTTTGAAGGTTTATAATTGAAGGCAAATAACATTCTGTTTCTTTCAAAATATGGTTCTTTGTCAGTAAAAAAAAGTTCGTTACTTGCAGTAATTTGATAAGGTTTATAATTGTTTTTTTCTTTGCCAAATGGATAGGATAAACCCAATCTATATCTGAAACGATTGCGATATCCATTACTTGTAAATCTTAATTCTGCTCTGTATCGCTGTTCTATTTTAAGTTTTCCTAATGATTGAAAAATAATTATTTGTGGCCAAATTCTAAACTCACCGTTGTTTTTAGGCAAGACGAAATTGCCTCCTTCTTTATATGTTTGATAACTACCTGCGCCAAGAGATAAGTTTGCGTTTTTGTGAACTTTATAATTAACTCCTCCTTTGTATTCATAGTAGTGAAAGTTGTCATAGAATTTCAAGGAACGTAATTGAGCTTCGCCAAATACACTCCACTTGCTGTTGACATTGTATTTTAGATTTAAAATGTTCCAACTACCCAAATCAAAGTTTTGAGCAACAGAAGTTTTTGCAAATACAATAATAATAATTGTTACTAATAGTAGTTTTTTTATCAACAAATTGATTTTTAAATATTATTCTTTTCAATAATAGAAACTGATTTTTGTAATAAAAGAGAGTTTGGAATTGTGATTAATTCTCCATTATCTGTTTTAAGGTGAACAAAAAAATAAGTCAAGTCAGATATTTCGCCTTCAAATGGGTAATCTTTATCCAATATTTTTATAGTATCTCCAATTTTTATAGGGTGGTTAAAAAATAATAATAAACTTGATGTAATATTTGAAAGTAATGACCATTGAGCAAAAAAAGTTATACCTAAGGCAGTAAGAATGGTACCAACAAAAACAGCTATTTCATTTTGTTTAAGACCCCATATAGCCGATAATAAAATCATGGCTGTTAGAAAAGATAATATGTGAACAGCCTTGATAATAATTTTTCTTCTACCACGCTGTAAATGTGTATTTTTTAGCGAATTATTAATAAAAGTTTTAGTTATGTAGTGAACTACTATATAGACTGCCAACACTACAAGGGATTCAATAATTTGAATTTTATATATTTCCATTAGATGGGATTTTTGTTTACTGCTTCATAAAGTAAAGTTACATTAACTAAAAAACGATCAAGTTCTTGTTCAAAAAAGTTTTCGGTATGTTCATTCCTTTTGTTAGGGAAATTATTTAGTTGTCTGAAACTTTTTGAAAGTGTGGTAATGTATTCTTTTTTCTGAGCGGCATCATTGATAAAAATAGGTGAATATAAATCATTCACACTAAGAAGTGCTATAAGTTTATATATTCCAGATAGATAGGTATCTAAAAGGTCGTTATCCAAATGGTGCCGTCTGTATATAATAAGTCTATAAATTGACTTTACTAAATGGTCAATTTTATTTATTTTGGTTTGAGTTACTTTTATTACTTCAACTGGCAATAATTCCATCCTGTCTTTAGATTATTGTTGCTAACGTTTATTTTAAGTTCTTAATCATGGTCTTTCTTTGGTTATAGAATAGTTATGTTTTCTTGTGTTTCGTAGTTTTCATTTGTATAATATCGACTAAAAAAGCAAATGCCATTGAAAAATAGATATACCCTTTAGGTATTTCAAAAT